>Ga0209347_1001103_pt1 | contig 49876 bp, 37 predicted proteins | sample AutmiccommuBRH23_FD_187382 | JGI IMG/M metagenome (GOLD analysis project Ga0209347, IMG submission 187382) | Deep subsurface microbial communities from Mt. Terri, Switzerland - Autotrophic microbial communities BRH/23 (SPAdes) (version 2) | ecosystem: Environmental > Aquatic > Deep subsurface >... | reverse complement strand
CATACCGCGTTCTGCGCTGGATTACGCTTCTTTCGCGGTATGGAAACCGCGCCTACGAGCACCCAACGTCGCTGCTTTGACGGAGGTGTGTAACCTCATCCTGACCAATACAAGAAGACATAGAAAGGTGAGGTAAAACTGCGAAGGCCCAACCACAAAATACACGAACGGCACGAGTGGGTTGCGTGGTCGCGGTAATGCACCTAACGCGGCATAGCAGCGAGGTTGACCGAAAGGCGCAACCTGCGGTAAACTCGCGCAGATTGCTGCATACATACAGCAGGCTGCATACGGCAGATAGAACAGGAGAGACATCCAGGATGGCCGAGAAGGTGCGCTTGCCCAAGCTGAGTGCTACCATGACCGAAGGCATTGTCGTAGAATGGCTCAAGAAGGAAGGGGAGACCATCGCCAAGGGCGAGCCTCTGGTGCAGGTAGAGACGGACAAGGCCGTCGTAGAGGTCGAGTCGCCGGTTGGTGGGGTGGTGAAGCAGATTTTGCAGAGCAAAGGCACGCGGGTTTCCGTAGATACTGTGCTGGCGCTGGTGGAATAGGATAGGCCCGGTTGACGTTGCGTCATCGATAACCCACGCGGCCACGGACTGTTCCGTTGGTGGCTGCCATCGAAAGGAACAAGATAGTGAAAGCACTGGTCAAAACACAACCCGCGCGCGGGGCGGAACTGCTGGATGTTCCTATGCCAGAGGTTGGCCCGGATGATCTGCTGGTCAAGGTGCAGGCGGCTGCCATCTGCGGCACGGATAATCATATCTATGATTGGACCCCCTGGGCGCAGGCCCGGCTCACGCTGCCCATGATTTTCGGGCACGAGTTCGCTGGCGAGGTCGTCGAGGTGGGGGCGGCGGTGAAGGGGTGGTCGGTGGGCGACATGGTGGCTGCCGAGACCCATATCCCCTGCCTGCAATGCTATCAGTGCCGCACGGGACGCCAACACACCTGCGAGCAGATGCGCATCATCGGCGTACATGCGGACGGGGCTTTTTCCGCCTACGCTCGCCTGCCGGTATCTTGTGCCTGGAAGCTGGCTCCCGGCACGTCGCCAGAGCTGGGCGCCATCCTGGAGCCGGTGGGCGTGGCGGCGAACGGTCTGTTCAAAGATCGGGTGGATGGGCGCAGCGTGGGCGTGATTGGGTGCGGCCCCATCGGCATTTTCTGCGGGCAGTTGGCGGTGGCCGCCGGTGCCCGGCAACTGTATATGACGGATGTGAACGCTTACCGGCTGGAAATGGCGCGGCGAGTGCTGCCCCAGGCGACGGTGTTGAACCCCGTGCAGGACGATGTCAAGGCGCTGGTCGCCGAGGCTACCCACGGGCGGGGACTGGAAGTGGTGGTCGAGCTCAGCGGCAGCCAGGCCGGGACGGTACAGGCGTTTGATCTGCTGGCCAAGGGCGGGCGGGTCAGCCTGGTGGGGCTGCCCTCGCAGCCCATCACCCTGGAAATGACCAACGCCGTTATCTACCGGGAGGCGATTGTCTACGGCAGCACGGGGCGGCTGATGTGGGACACCTGGTATCAGGTGGATGCGCTGCTCGAAGCGGGCGCGTTCGACCCTCTGCCCGTCATCACCCACCGTTTCCCCCTGGAGCGGTTTGCAGAGGCGCTCGAATTGACGTTGAGCGGCGAGGCGGGGAAGGTGATTCTGACACCCTAGCGCAAGCCCGCGAGTGGACCCATTCGGGTCCTCGCATGGCGCGCCTACTGCTGGGCGCGGGAACGGGACGGGCAGTTGGAAGGGAATGTTGAAGGATGGAAGGCATGCAACAGGTAAGGATTGACGACGAGTTGGTCACCGATGTCCTGGTAGTTGGAGGCGGGGTGGCGGGGGTGTGTGCCGCTATCCAGGCGGCCCGTCTGGGCTGCCAAGTTATCCTGGTGGAGATGGATGAGGTGCTGGGAGGCAACTCGGGTCCCAACCTGGGCGTGCACGTTTCGGGGGCGCACAGCTTTCACGCGTATGCCGGGGAAACGGGGATCATCGAGGAACTGGAGACGGATGCCGCCGCGCATTGGGGCAAAATCCACACCCTCTCGATGCACTATAACATCTCCCCGCTATGGGAGTCCGAGCTATTCGATGGGCTGGAACGGGCCGGGGTGCAGGTCTTTCGGCATAACTATGCCCGCGAGCCGGAAATGGAGGGTACTCGGATCAAGGCGGTCATCGTCGAGGATCTGGCGACCTTTCGCACGCGCCGGATCGCCGTCCGCCATTGCGTGATCGAGTCCTCCGGCGATGGGCATATCTCCTACCGGGCGGGCGCCGAGTATCGGCACGGGCGCGAGGGGCAGGATACCTATGGCGAGCGCAGCGCGCCGCCCGTTGGCGACGAAATCACGCTGGGGAGCAGTATCACAGCATTGGTGCGTCGCACCAGTCAGCCGATCCTGTTCGTGCCCCCGCCGGATACGCCGCCCTTTGAGCCGGGCTATGGCTACGCCGGACCCGGCCCGGACGGCAGTTGTCTCTACGCGCACTCCATGTGGCGGCCAGACGCCGAGTTCTGCTTCCTCTGGCATACGGAGACGGGCGGGCAGCTCGATACGATTCGAGATGAGCACCAGATCAGGCGCGAGCTATTGCGCCAGTTGTATAGCGTCTGGCATCACATCAAAAACGTCGTGCACTCCGAAGAGGCGCGGGATTGGGAACTGGTGTGGGTCAGCCCCAAGGTGGGTCGCCGGGAATCGCGGCGATTCATCGGCGATCACGTGTTGACCCAGACGGAAGTGGAGGCGGCCACGCCTTTTGAAGATGCGGTGGCCTATGGTGGGTATGCCATCGACATCCACAATCCGACGGGGCGGAACAACACGCAGGTGCAGATCACCTTTTGCTCCATCCCTCCCCTGTACTCCGTCCCCTATCGCAGCCTGTACTCTCATAACCTGGACAACGTGCTGTTGGGGAGCCGCCTGCTCAGCGCGAGCCACCTGGCGCACGGGACGACGCGCTTGCAGCGCACCCTGGCGACGGTGGGGCAGGCGGTGGGCGCGGCGGCCGCCTTGTGCTGTCGGTATAGCTGCTCTCCCCGCGAGGTATACCGCGACCATCTGGAGGAATTGCAGCAAACGCTGCTACGGCAGGATGCCACCATCCTGGGCGTACCCAACCGCGATCCGCGCGACCTCGCCCGCTCGGCCAGTGTGACCGCCAGTAGCGAGCAGACGTTCGGGGTCACGCGGCTGCACGATTGGCTGCCGCTGGACCGCGTGCGCGGCGTGATGCTGTGGGATTGGGCTGCCGAGCTGCGCGAAGTGCAGGTTTATCTGCGCAACGCGGCGGACGAGCCGCGCCCGGTGACGCTGCGGCTGTCTTGCTATCAGGCGGAGCGGCGCTGGAAGACGCACGATGAATCGCGCCCGCCGATCAGCCTGAGTCCTGGCAACCGGATGGAATGGGGCAACATGGATTGGGTCAGCGCGTTCCGGCCCGTTGCCAGCGCCACGGCCAGCGTGCCTGGTCGGTTCGAGGGTTGGGTAACCCTGACGCTCGACCAGCCGGTCGCCATGATCCCCAAGGACCCCACCAGCGACGAGGACAGCTATGCCCTGCTGCTGGATGCCGCTTCCGATGTCTCCTGGGGGCGGGATGTGCGCTATTGCGATTACGCCCGGCGGGCAGAGCTAGAGCCAGGAGGGGAGCGATGCCACCTGACCCTTGATGCCCACCTGTTCCGGTTGACTCCAGCGCCCCCGTATGGCGAGGCGCGCAATGTGATCAATGGCTGGAATCGACGTTTCAGCACGAACCCGGTGAATATGTGGATCAGCGAGGCCGACGAGCCGCTGCCCCAAACGCTGACCCTCACCTGGCCGGAGCCGCAGAGGATGAACTGCGTGCAGGTGACCTTGGACACGCTCTATCGGGCCTATCTGGAGATGCCCATCAACCGTCAGGAGTTGGGCGTGGCGGGGATGTGCGTGCGCGACTATGAGCTGCAAATCTGGCGAGATGGTGGCTGGCAGACCATCGTTACGGTAGAAGGGAACCACCGCCGCCAGCGCGTGCATTGCCTGGAGCAATCGGTAACCACGGACCGGCTGCGGCTGGTCGTGCTGGCCACCAACGAACTGGGTTGGCCTGCGAGGGTATACGAGATACGCGTCTACAATGAATAAAAAATGACCAAAACCATCCTGCTCTGCGTCTTTGCGTTTGGGTTGCTGCTCACGGGGTTGGGACCGACGGTGGCCGCGCCCCAGGATTCCCCGGTGTCTATGCCTCCCATCGATGCCAGCCTGCTCCCGTATCTGCGGGACGGCGATGTCTGGCTGACCGACCCGGCTGGCCGCGAGCGTTGGCGGTTGACCGAGGGCGAGCGGGCCTGGCAGCCCGCGCTGTCGCCCGATGGGCGGTATCTGGCCTATTGGAGTCTGTCGCCTGCCGACGGGCGGGCCGAGTTGTGGGGGATCTCGCTGGTCGATGGGGCGCGGTCCCTGATTGCCCAAGGCGCGGGACCGTGCGGCGGCCCGGCCTGGTCTCCCGATAGCCGCCAGTTGGTCTGGGGGACAGGAGACCGGCTGATGGTGGGCGGGCTGGCGATGGAATCGCGGGCGCTGGCTGCCCGGCCACTGGCCGCTATCGCCCCTGTGGAGGGAGCCGCTGCCACGATAGCCTGGAGCGCCGATGGACAGCAGGTGATCTGCGCCTGCGCCCTGGATGGCGCGCGCGGCCTGTGGGCGGTGGATGCGAGCGACGGTTCGCCGCGCTTGCTGGTCCAGGATGCCCCGGATGCGTGGGCGCTCTCTGCCGAGGGCAAGCTGGCCTTTGTGCGGGCGGGGGCGCTGCATGTACTGGAGAACGCGGAGGCTCGGCCGAGCAATACGGCGGCCTTGCCGGTGGCCCTGTCGATCCGCGACCTGCCGCAGACGATCACCGCCCTGGCCTGGTCGCCGGAGGGGGAGCGGCTGGCGCTGGCGGACGCGCGCGGGCAAGCGTATGTGGTGGACGTCGTGGCGGGCCGATGTGACCCGTTGCCGGGAGCACCGGACGGGGTGACCGGTCTGCGCTGGGTGGATAGCAGTCGTCTGGCCTGTTGGGCGCGGGAGGGGAGCGGCTGGAACCAGACGGTGGCTGTGGCACCCGTGCCTGTGGCATACATACCGCCGCAGGCTGGCGAAACGGGCATGGCAATGCCGTCGCCCCGATCTTTGCCGACGGCGGATGCGGCTGGGGCGCTTTGCGCCGAGGTGCCCTATGACTGGTATCGGTATCAGGGCGAGTGGGATAGCGGGGCGATGGCCCATAGCAATTGCGGCCCGACCTGCGTGGCCATGTCCATCCAGTTCGCGCGGGATAACCTGTGGGTGCCGATCAGCGAGATTCGCTCGTATATGGGCGGGTCGGGGTGGACCTACCCCAGCCAAGTGCAGGCCGCGCTCAACCATTGGCAGGTCCCCAATCAGCGGCTCTACTCCATGCAGGACATTCGCGAGGCCGTGGTGGAGCGGGGCAGCATCGTGCTGGTGCATCTGTGGATGTACTGGTTCACGCCGGGCAGCGATTATGTGCAGGCCTATACCGATCCGGCGGCGCACTATGGGCGGTATTACTCCTTTGATCAAAGCCACTGGGTCGTGTTCAAGGGGCTATCCACCGACGGGAATTGGGCCATCTGCCACGACCCGAATGTCTGGAACGACAACGGAACCTATTGGTACGCGGGGGGCATTCCCAAAGGCAAGGACCGCTATTATTGGTATAGCGAGCTGGCAAGCTCCATCGCGGACTATGACTATCAGGCCATCGAGGTGTTTGCGTCCGTGCCGCCCACCGCCACGCCGACGGCAACGTCTACCCTTTCCCCCACCGCCACGCGCACGCCGACGCCTACGCCCACGCTGACGCCGACAGTGGATGGCGGCACCAGTACCCCAGGGCCGACGGTCCCGACGCCCACCCGCACGCCCATTCCGACATTGATCCCCAGGATCGAATTGTTGCGCAACGGGGGCTTTGAACAAGAGGGGGTATGGTCTATGCCGAATACCCCGGCCAGGGCGCGGCGCGCGAACGACCCGGTACGCAGCGGGGCGTGGGCGGGCCTGATGGGGTTGCAGCCGGGGCAACAGGACGTGTTCTCCTACTCGACGATTTACCAGCATGTCACTGTGCCCGCCGATGCAGACAGCGTGGCAATCTCGTTCTGGTATCTGCCGGGCACCCAGGAGCAAGATCCGCCCGATGCTGATGGGGTGCGCTGGGATGGCTACACGCCGATGGGCGGCGCGGGCCGGTTGGCCGCCGCGCCCCCGACAGGCGGTGATCTGTGGAGCTCCTATGATTGGCAGCGGGTGATGATCCTGGATACGAACTATCAGGTAGATCGCATCCTGCTCACGACCTGTCGCCAGACGGATGACTGGCAGCACTTTCAGGTCGAGTTAGAGGGGTACGCGGGGCAAGAGTTTGTGCTATTCTTTGAGGTGGTGAACAACGGCGCGGGGAACCGCCTCACCTGGATGAGCATTGACGACGTGGCGGTCTATGTACCCGGACAGCCGGTGCTGTGGCTGCCCCTGCTGATGATGTGAGCGCCGGGCGGGCAAGCGAGAGCTGGTGATGCCAGTTGGCGATATAGAAAAAATAGCCCGCTCTGGGGATCCCAGGGCGGGCTAGATAACGACAGTTTATGGTTAGCGCAGGTAATCGCGCAGTTGCCTACTACGGCGTGGGTTACGCAGGCGATCCAATGCCTGATGCTCGATCTGGCGAATACGCTCTCGGGTCAGGCCGAACTTTTCCCCCACCTCTTCCAGGGTGTGGGCGCGTCCGTCGCGTAGCCCAAAACGGAGGCGTAAGATGCGCGCTTCGCGCGCGCTGAGCGCGCCCATAACCTCTTCCAGGGCTTCGCGCAGCAGCTGTTGATGGGCGACGTCCGTCGGTTGGGGCGAATCGTCGTCCTCGATAAAATCGCCGAACTCGGTGTCCCCGTCGTCCCCGATAGGCTTTTCCAGAGACACGGGATAGCGCGAAATGCGCAGCAACCGCTCCACCTTGTTCATCGGGATGCCGGTCTGTTCGGCGATCTCCTCCGGTGTGGGCTTGCGTCCGGTATCCTGTTCCAGTTGCTCAGCCACGCGGTAGATGCGCCTGATCTGATCCCCGGCATGCACCGGCAGGCGGATCAGTCGGCTTTGTTGAGCGAGGGCGCGGGTAATACCCTGGCGAATCCACCAGGTGGCATAGGTACTGAACTTGTAACCACGGTGATAATCAAACTTTTCGACAGCCTTCATCAGGCCGATATTCCCTTCCTGGATGAGATCCAGGAAAGGTACTCCCTGGCCGAGGTACTTCTTGGCCACACTGACCACCAGGCGCGTATTGGCTTCTACCAATTTGGTGCGAGCCAGCTCCCCGGCATCCATCGCATCACGCAGTTTGGAACGTGCGTCTTCTGAAAGGGTTGTATCGCGTAGGCGGCCTCTCGCTTTGTCGCCATCTTCAATCTGGCGCGCCAAGGTAACCTCTTCGGCACTGGTAAGCAGAGCAACCTGGCCCATTTGCTTGAGGTACAAGCTTACGGTGTCTTCGGTGGAGATATCGTCAAGGTCAACGCGGGTCTTGGACCGGGTCAGGGGGTCTTCCTCTTCCTCGAGTTCCAACATTTCAATTTCATCGGACTCGGGTTCGGCGTCTACGTCTGCATCTGCATCCTGGTCTGTGTCAACTGGCTCTTGCTGGCTTTCTTCATCAAGCAGGATCGTAACGCCTTCGTCAATCAACCGGGCAAACAGCTCATCAATCTGAGAAACCTGGTGTTCTACGTTTGGATAGAGATTGAGTACCTCCTCGCCTGTGATGTAACCCCGTGCTTTCGCGCTTTGCAGTACTTTCTCCAACATCTGGGTTGGCCTCTCCCCTTCATTATATGTGTAGGTCAAAGCCTTAGATGAGTGACTGACGGCGGTTTCCAACTTTAATTGGTTCCGGGTCGTATTCCTCCGCGTAGAACAGATTTCTTGCCATAAAAGAAAAAAGCTCGGCTTAACGTCTATCCCACTGGGAAAGCATAGTCACCGAGTTGAGGGCACGCTGATGTATTCTGCCGCATCCCGCCACCATTTGATCTGATAACTCCGATCCTCATTATACTCCCAATATCCCCGAAGGTCAACATTTTGGCGGTTGATTTTCACGGAAATGCGAGGAATCGGGGTGCAGACGCGGAAACTACCCCCACCCAACTGCGCAGACAGGTGTTAAATGCGCCCTGCCCGCCGTTGGGAGGAGGTCTGATGCGTGAGGTTCCTGCGCACCCGCCCCAGGCGGGTGCGCAGGAGTAGATGCTAGACCCGGCCCAGGCCAGGAGCCGCTTGCTCGATGTCTTGGGCAGATACCTCACGACCCAGGTGGCCGGAGATGTAGATGCCCTCGGTGATAAAGGCCGTATTCAGGGCAATCCCGGCCGTGTCGAGCAGGGGCACGCGGCCCAGTTGCGCCGAGATCCAATGCGTTTGCGAGTCGTCATAGTAGGCTGTCGAGGGATCGCACTGGTGCCAGCGCCAATCCGTTTGCTCGACGTCGAAGGAGCCGTCCATCTCCACGTCGCCCAGCGTGGTATAGTAGTAGAGCGGGTCCAGGCGCAGGCCGCCCTTGCTGCCGTAGAGATAGTCGTTCTCCAGTCGCTCGGAGTGGATGGCCCAGGCTTCTTCCATGAAAAAGGTCACGCCGCCCGCCAGGCGAATGACCGCCATACCCAACTCCTCGACGTTGTACTTGCTGGTCTGACGCCGGTCCGGATACATGTTGTCCAGTTTTTGGTAGGTGGACCCGGAGACAGTGAGCACTTTCGGGTTGCCCAGCAGGTAGAGGATGCGGGAGATGTGATACACGCCCATGTCCAGCAGAGCGCCGCCGCCGGAGGTGGAGGTGTTGACAAATGCTTGCGTCCCATAGCCGTCGACAAAGGGGCGACCCCGGCGGCGGTAGTGACTGGCCTTGGCATAGTACAGCTCGCCCAGGTTGCCCCCGTCGATCAGGCGCTTGGCCGTGCGAGTAGTCGGCGAATACAGGGTAGAAAGCTGGATGTGGAGCATTTTGCCGGTAGCCTTGGCCGTGTCGTACATGACCTTGGCTTCCTGGTAGGTCCAGGACATGGGCTTTTCGCAGTAGGCGTTTTTGCCCGCTTGCAGTACGTCCACGGTGATGGGGCGGTGCAGCCGGTTGTGCAGGCAGACGTCCACCGACGTGATGTCGTCGCGGGCCAGCAGATCATGGTAGTTCGTGTAGACGGAGGGAATCCCAAACTCCTGAGCGACGCGTTGGGCCTCGTCTTCGCGGATGTCGGCAACGGCGACGATCTCGGCCTCTGGAATGGACTGGTAACGCTTCAGATGGTGCTTCCCGATTTGACCCACTCCAATGATACCCAGACGGATTTTGTCAGACATCTCGGCCTCCTGAAGATTGGTGTGAGATTGCGGAACCCTTTTTCTGTACGTACGACGAGCGGTAGAAGCGGAAAACCGGATGCTCGATAGGACGCCTACTGGTTGAGGCGTGGCGCGGTATGGAAGATATTGTTGACGAATCTTGTGGCAAGTTCAGCCAAGGCCCCCTCATCCGCCCTTCGGGCACCTTCTCCCAGGGGGAGAAGGCGTCTGCTTCCCTCGCCCCTTGGGAGAGGGCCAGGGTGAGGGGGCTCCCTATACAGAACATTCGCCAACAATATCATGGAAACCGCGACTATGAGACGCGCCTATGACTGTTTCCTGGCCCAGAAGGTGGCGCGGCTCGATTGGTCTGTGTAAGGGTTTCCGGCGTGATCGCCAAACATCTGCTCGATCACGAACCCATGTCTGGCAAGCCAGCCCCGAATCTCGACCACGCTGACCGGGTGCTTTTGCTGCATCCACTCCCGGTCCACCACGTGCCCATCGGGAAAGGTCACCGTGAGGCCCCGGCGAAAGCGCGCCAAGCGACGCGGGGCATCGTACCAGATGGTTTCCATGCGTCCTTCCAGGCGTGTGCCATCCTGACAGGTGCCTGTAGGAAAGCTGCCGATGCTGACCCCCGGTCGGCGCCAACTCTCAGCCAGCTCTCCCTCCATGTGGTCGTTGTCCAGGAACAGGTGGCCGCCCGGCAAGAGCGAAGCTGCCGCGGCGGCGATGCAGGCTTCCTGCTCGTCGGGGGTGGCCAGCTCGTAGAAGCAGTTGCCGCCCAGCACTACCAGGTCAAAGCCGGTGGGCCACCCGCCCGCCGTGGCGTCGGCTTCCAGCAGGGTGACGCGGTCCCTGTTTTGCGCGGTGAGCTTATCGTCGGCGCGGCGGAGCATGGCTCCCGCCTGATCGATGCCGACCAGGGTATGCCCATCCTCCACCAGCGGGATCAGGATGCGTCCTGTGCCGCAGAATGGCTCCAGGATGCGCAGCGGCCCGCCGTTTGCGATCAGCTCCCGCAGCAATCGGACGTCCGTTGTGTGGTTCTCGATTTGGTCGTACAGTTGCGCCACGCACTCGTTGACATCGTACATGTTCACGTCGTTTTGGCTCAAATTACCCTTCCTGCAATGATGAGAGCACGAGATTGCGTCCATAGGGCACAAACCCCACGCTGCGCGCCGTGGCCGCCGAGGCATAGTTGTCAAGGCTACACCCATAATACGCCACGCCGCCGTGGCGCGCAATCTCGGCGACGACGGCAGACACGACTGTCTGTGCATAGCCGCGCCTGCGGTAGCCCGGAGCCGTCTCTACACCCAAATCGGCTACCTGTTCTTCCATGATGCCAGTGCGGTGGGCATAGGCCACCGAGACGACCTGGTCCTCTGCCAGGATACCATAGACCAGGCCATGCGGGAAGCAGTGGGTGGGCAGGCGCAGCCCCTCAGCGGGGGGAGTCGCCGTATCGCGCAAGCGATGACAGATACCGTGGTCATGCTGGCGCAGAGCTACTCCGTCACAGGCGAAAAAGAGGTCGTGGGAGGTGCGGTTGGACGGGAGCAGGCCCGTTCCTTCAAGGGCAGGTTCCAACGCTGCGCGGAGGGCCTGGGCCAGAGCAGGGTCGGTGAGCTGTTCCATCGCTGTTACCCCGCGCACGATTGCCTGCACTGCGGGTCCCGCCCCCGGGGGCACGCTGATGACCGAGCGATCATCCGGCAGCCAGGTCCACCAGAGCGCATGGACGAACCCATAGCTCTGCTCGCGCCGCAGCCGTCGTGGTGACTCGACAACGGCAATCTGACGGGGCGTCAGGGCAGACAGATCGGCATCCAAACGCAGGCCGTGATATTGCTCGATCAGGGGAAATACCCGCTCAAGCATGGGACATCAGCAAGCATCTTCCAGCGTGCCTGCGTCGCAAACCTGACCGCCCCCGCGCTTTTTCGCCAGATACATACTCTGGTCGGCCAGGCTGACAATGGCTGTCGAGTTGCTGCTCGAGGTCGGGTTACAAACTGCGACCCCGACACTGACGGTGATGTGTACGGAGCCTTTGCCCACCTGGAACTCTTTGGCACCCAGGCCATCACACAATCGTCTAGCCAGGACGGTGGCCTCACGCGAGTCGGTCTGGGGGGCGAGGATGATGAACTCGTCGCCGCCATAGCGGGCCACTACATCGGCACGCCGCACATTGTGCAAGATGAACGCGGCGATCTGCCGGAGCATCTCATCCCCGGCCGGGTGCCCGTAGGTGTCGTTGACCATTTTGAGGCCGCCGCTACTGCGGTCTATGTCCACCATGATGACGGCCAACTGCTGATGATGCCGCTCGGCGCGGCTGATCTCGGCTTCCAGCAGCTCGAAAAAGTGCCGGTGGTTATACAGGCCGGTTAGCCCGTCGCGAGTCGCCAGTTCATTGGCCCGTGCAAACAGGTAGGCGTTCTCCAGGGCCACGCTGGCTTGCGTCACCAGGATGTCAAAGAACTCGATCGCTTCCTCCGTATATGCCTGCTTGGTATGGCTGGCAATCAAGGCCACGCCTAGCGGCGTATCGTGCGTAGAAAGCAGAGCACCCTGGCAATGCTGCCAGTGGGTGGTTTCGTCTGGTTGGTCGGACGGGTGTTCCAGCGCGGGCAACTCGCGGATGCGGATGGTATCGATGTCTGGGCGCAGTTCTTCCGGTAGGTGGAGCAACATCGTTTCCAGAAGTGCTCGCCTTGTCCCGGCGGAGAGAGGTACCCGCCCTCCCAGGATGGCTACCGAGGCTCCGTTATGCGAGTTCTTGAGCAGGCAAACGCCCGCCGCATCACAGCCGATTAGCTCCAGGGTGGCTTGCGTGAGCAGTTGGGCCACATCCTGGTATTGCAGGGCCGCTGATAGGGCTTTGCCTATGTAGTTGATATAGTTCAATTGCTGCCGCCGCCGCAGGGCAAGCTCCCGGTCTGCCCTGGCCAAATCCTCGATGAGTTGGGCGTTATGCCTGCTCATGGTCTGGCGCTCCAGGGCGCGGGCCACGGTGATGAGCAGAATGGTCAGGTCGAGGATCGGCTTCTGCATATAGTCATAGGCCCCCAGACGCAGGGCCTCGATGGCTGTTTGCAGTTCCCCGTAAGCGGTCAGGATGATGACTTCGCAGGTAGGGCAGGTCTGTTTGATGTGGCTCAGAATCTCGATGCCACTCATATCAGGCAGGCGTAGATCCGTGACACAGACATCGAAGGTGTGCTGCCGTAAAAGTTCCAGGGCAGCAGCGCCGTTCTCTGCCATCTCCACTTGATAGTTCTCTTTGATGAAGAGGCGACTGAGGAATTTGCGGACGCCTTTCTCATCATCCACAACCAGAATACGTTCGCCTGCCATGTCTGCTATCGCTCCAAAATCTTGACTCCACCGTCGGAGGCCACAATGACGATTTGCACCATGTTCAGGAAGAGCCCGTTTTCGACCACTCCTGGGATACTGTTCAAGGTGTTGGCTAACGCGGCAGGGGAGTCAATGCCGTATTCATATCGACAATCGAGGATATAGTTGCCTTCATCCGTGATAAACGGGACCCCGTTGGCCATACGCAGGGTAGTGTGAGCGCCCGTCTCGGCCAGGGCCTTTTCTGTGTTGCGCCAACCAAAGCGGATTACTTCCACCGGGACGGGCGCCTTGGTTCCCAGGCGTTCCACCAGCTTGGATTCGTCCACGACGATGATCTCTTTTCGCGTGGCGTAGGCGACGATCTTCTCCCGCAACAAGCAGCCTCCCAGCCCCTTGATGACGTCCAGGTGGGGGTCCACTTCGTCTGCCCCGTCAATGGTCAGATCAACCTGTGGGTAATCTTCTAGTGTGCCGAGTGGGATGCCCCATTCGCGGGCGTGACGTGCCGTTGATTCCGAGGTGGGGATGCCCACGATATTTTGCAGGCTGCCCTCTTGCAGCCTTTGACCGATGCGTAGGGTAGCATAATAGGCCGTTGATCCGCTGCCCAGCCCCAGCACCATCCCGCTGGCGGCGAACTCGGCAGCGCGAAACCCTGCTGCCCGCTTGTACTCGTCCACGGTGAACCTCCGCTCCGCATTGCACGAAAGAGTGCAGTCGATAATGGTAACCGGGTTACTGGTCGCGGCCCAGGCCGAGCGCCAGAGCCATATACCCCGTCGTTGCTTCGAGCAGCTGGCCAATTGCCAGCCGTTCATCTACTACATGGGCCATGTACTCGTCTCCGGGGCCAAAGCCAATACAAGGGATGCCGTGCTCTGCCAGATGGCCGCCATCGGTGGCAAATCGCCAGATATCCACCGGCACGACGCGCGCCAGAGCGTCCACGAGAAGCTGGCTGGCGCGCACGAGATAAGGATTGTCTTCCTCGGTGGCGAATGAGGGGATGCAATGCTCAAACTCGCGTGCCAGACCGGGATAGGTGTTCAGCGTGCCCCTGTCGACCTGAACAGTGGCCTGAATGCCCGGCTCTAGCGTCTGATCCAGGGTGCGCTGTAACAGCGCGCACGCCTCTTCCACGGTTTCCTGGGGGGCGTTGCGCCAATCCAGGTGCAGGGTCAGCCGGGAGGGGATAACATTGCTGCTGGTTTGGTCCACATAGCTCAGTGTGGGGACGATGGTGGTGTCGCCAAAGATGGGGTTGGTGGCACGCGGTAGATCGCGCAGAGCCAGCAGAAAACGCGCTGCCGAGTAATGGGGATTCAGCCCCTTATGGGGCGCACTGGCGTGGGCCGATCGCCCTTGCCAGGTGACGGTGAATTCAAAGCGGCCGCGGTGCCCCTTACGCAAGGTGTTGCCAGATGGCTCGCCGATGATGGCAATATCTGCGCGCAAGGTCTGGAGCAGGTGGCGCGTGCCCACCCCGCCCATTTCCTCCCCGACGACGGCGGCCACATACACATCTCCGGCGGGCCTGAGACCGGCCTGCCGCAGCAAGCCCGCGGCATAGACCTGGGCGACCAGCGACCCCTTGTCATCGCTGGCGCCGCGCCCCCACAGGTAGCCGTCGGCCATATCTCCGGCGAACGGGGCGTGGCTCCAGACGGCAGGGTCACCCGGATCGACGACATCCATGTGGGAATGGAGCAAGGTGACGTTTCCCCCTTGCCCACGAATCAGGCCCACCACGTTTCCCACGGCATCCCGGGAAACCTCGTCATAGCCCAGGGCCTGCATCTCTGCCAGGACCAGATCGGCCACCTGCTGCTCCTGGCCGGAAAGGCTGGGGGCTTGCAGCGTGCGCCGCGCCAGGTCAATGATCTGGTCGGCAGCGTTTTCCACTATCGAACGTAGAGCTAACTCGGGCACACTCGCTCCTTCTATTGCGCCAGCGTTTGAGGCAGACTGGCGATGGCCGTACTCACCATGAGATGATACACCAAGAGTTGTCATGCAGCGGATGGCCTGCCCGTACCCCGGCGACTACCTGGGCAAACCCAGGGTAGAGTCATCAATCTCGATGACCTGGTATCCATACGTGTTCAGGACGGTGGTATCCTTGTAACGCGTAATCCGTTTGGCGTCAGAGCGGTAGAGATGGGTATGACCATGAATCAGGTATCGGGGCCGGTAACGGTCCATCAGGTCCAGGTAAGCGTCAAATCCCTGGTGGCAAAGGTCCTGCCCATCGTGGATACCAGCAGGCGGCGCATGGGTGATGAGGATGTCAATCGCCCGCCCATATCGCCACTTGTTCCACCAAAAGCGGGGAGCCAGGCTCCAGGTCAAGCACCTCATCTCCCATTGGGTGTATTGATGCTCCCCTGGGCGATAGCGCATGGATCCTTCCAGACCGGCAATCAGCAATCCCTCGTGGTTTACCACCCGCCGATGAAGGTTCTCACACCCCCCAGGTTCCGACTGGATGCTGCCATCCACTGCAAAAACGGTATGGGAAGCGTGGTTCCCATACACATAGTACAGGCGTTTGTTGAGCATGGTGACGACGTATTCCAGGTAAGAGAATGGCAAGTCCCCACAACTCAACACCAGATCGATATCGGCGAAGCGTTGAGCAATTACCGGACTCTGCACCAGGTCAACGATTACGTCGCTAAGGGTTAGGATTTTCATACTCGCCCTAGACTAGGGACAGGGTGATCTTGGCCAGGCCGCAAGATGACTGCGTGTATTATAGCTGGCAGTCGCAGACTTGGCAAGGATTCGGACGTAAATACGGTGTATGCTCGGCATCCAGGCGATAGAGGAGCAGGGAGGCTGGGCAAGAGGCGGCCTTGCTCTCCCTCTCTATCGCCCGGATGCCAGGAGGGTTGCTTACGGATAGAGGCCACGCAACTGGATGGCCTTCGCGACGCGGGACATAGCCTTAATGTACGCGGCTGTGCGCATGCTGACCTGTTCCCGTTGGGAAATGCGTAGGATTTGGTCAAAGGCGCTGGTCACGTGCTGGCGCAGCCGGGCGTTCACTTCCTCTTCACTCCAGAAGAAGGTCTGCAAATCCTGAACCCACTCAAAGTAGGAGACGGTAACGCCACCTGCATTCGCCAGGATGTCGGGGATTAAGAGCTTGCCCTTGCCATTCAATATCTCATCGGCCTCTGGCGTGGTCGGGCCGTTCGCGCCTTCGACGATTACCTGGGCCTTGACCTGGTCTGCATTACCGGCGTGGATGGCCTCTTCCAGGGCGGCGGGAACCAGCACGTCGCAGTCCAGGGCGAGCAGGTCCTCGTTGCTGATGGCTTCCGTGTTCGGGTAGCCGACCACCGAGCCGGTTTCGGCTTTGTAGCGCATGACATCGCGCGCATCCATGCCGTCGGCTTGAAAGATGCCGCCGCGCGAATCGCTCACGGCCACGATTTTGGCTCCTTGATCCTGCAAGAGGTATGCGCTAATCGCGCCCACATTGCCATATCCCTGCACAGCGACTCTGGCGCCTTGGATTGGCATGCCCTTGGCCTCAAGCGCGCCCATTGCGGTGATCATGACGCCGCGCCCTGTCGCTTCGTTACGGCCTCTGGAACCCCCGACCTCGATGGGTTTGCCAGTTACAACGGCCAGGCTCTGCTTGCCCGTATGCATGGTGTACGTGTCCATGATCCAGGCCATCGTCTGGGGGTTGGTATTGACATCAGGGGCCGGAACGTCGGTCATTGGCCCGATGAAGCACGAGATCTCGGTGGCAAAGCGGCGGGTGAGGTTTTCCGTCTCTCTGAGGGACATTTCCTTGGGGTTGCAGATGACCCCGCCTTTGCCTCCGCCGAAGGGTAGGTCCACCACGGCGCATTTCCAGGTCATCCACATGGCGAGGGCCTTGACCTCTTCCAGGGTCACATCGGGATGGTAGCGGATACCTCCCTTGGCCGGACCGGCTGCTGTGCTATGCTGCACGCGATATCCGGTGAAAATCCGGGTGGTGCCATCATCCATCTGGACGGGAAAGTGAACGGTAACCTCGCGCCTGGGCACGCGCATGATGTCAGCGACGCCCGGGTCCAGCTTGAGGTAGGGCAGCGTGCTGTCGAACTGCTCTACGGCGATTTCATAAGGGGATTTCTGTGGCATGGCGCCTCCTAATGATGGGAAATAGCGAAACTACGATGCATTGGAGTAGTCACAAAAACATGCAGTTACTACTCGGGGCATGTTCTGTGCCCATTGCGCTCCCTTGCGCCTGTGGTCTTACGACGACATCAGTCTGGCTAACGCTGACCAAGTGTCTGTCGCAGCACCTCTTCCGCGACAGCCACATTGGCTTTGCCGCGCGTGGCGCGCATTACCTGGCCGATGAGGAAGCGCAAGGCGGCCTCTTTGCCACTCTGGAAATCCTCAACTGCTTTGGCATTTGCTGCCAGCACCTCTCGTACGATCTGGCGCAACTGCTCTTCGTCGCTGATCTGATTTAGCCCTTTGCGTTGCACGATGGATGGGGCCGATTCGCCGGTCGCAAACATCTCGACCAGCACATCCTTGGCGACCGTCGTGTTGATGGTATTGCCAGCTACCATCGCCAACAACTCTACCAACTGCTCTGGCTTGATCTTGATCTGTCCGATGTCCGAGTTATGGTCACGCAACAGACGAAACACCTCGCCTGTGAGCCAATTGGCCACGGTACGGGGCGAGACGGTTTTGTCTGCTGCGCGGACGGCTTGCTCGAAATAGCCGGCGACGGCTTGATCTTCGACCAGCAGAGCGGCATCCTCGGCGCGTAGGCCATAGTCGGCTACGAACCGCTGCTGTTTGGCGTCCGGCAGCTCTGGCAGGCGATCTCTTAACTCTTGAACCCATTCTGGCGTCAGGTGCATGGGCGGCAGGTCCGGCTCGGGGAAATAGCGATAGTCCTCCGCCCCTTCCTTCGACCGCTGGAACACCGTACAGCCACAGTCCTCGTCCCAGCCCATGGTGACCTGCTGCACTCGGCCCCCCTCATCCAGCAGGCGCGACTGGCGCTGAATTTCATAGGCGATGGACTGTCGCACGGCCCGAAAAGAGTTCAGGTTTTTGATCTCGACCTTGGTGCCAAACTCCGTAGCCCCCACAGGCCGCACGGAGACGTTGGCCTCGCAACGCAGAGCGCCCTCTTCCATGTTGCCGCTGTTCACACCGAGGTAGCGCAGGATCGCGCGCAGCTTGACCAGGTAACGCCAGGCCTCCTCCGCGCTGCGGATGTCGGCCTCGCTGACGATTTCCATCAGCGGGACTCCGGCGCGGTTAAAGTCGATCAGGCTGCTGCCGTTCTGGTGAATCAGCTTGCCGGTATCCTCTTCCAGGTGCACGCGGCGGATGCCGATCCGTTTAGTGTCGCCGTCCGTTTCGATTTCCAGCCAACCGTTGATGCAAAAGGGCAGGTCGTACTGAGAGATCTGGTAGCCCTTGGGCAGGTCGGGGTAGGGGTAGTTCTTGCGGTCGAACTTGCTAAAGTGAGGAATCTCGCAATGGAGAGCCAGGCCGGTACGGACCGTGGCTTCCACTGCTGCCTGATTGATTACCGGCAGCACGCCGGGCATCGCCAGACAGATTGGACAGACGTGGGTATTGGGTGGCGCAGACGCATAGTCAGCCGAGCACGGACAGAACATCTTGGACTCGGTGATGACCTGGGCGTGCACCTCCATCCCAATGACGGCCTCGTAATGCATATCCCTCTCCCGTAAACACATATCCCAAGCGCCATATGCGACAACGCCGTATTATACCAGAAATATCGGGGGCAGGAAATTCTTGTGCGGTGGCAGGTGTGACGGGGATTATGGTAAAGCATTGCTCCGATCAGGAGGGGATAGTGCGCGCTAGGCCGGTTTGCGGGCTACGAACATGACCCGGAAGCTAGTGGGCGAAGGCTGGCGGAGGGAGAAGCAGTCGTACATGGCCTCTGCGCGAAAACCCACGTCAGTCAGCAGCGTAGCGATGTGTTCCGGCGGATAGGCCTGCTCCTGATGCTCCTCGACGATCTTGCGATAGTAGCCATCCACCCGCTCAAAGCAGGTGACGACCACGGTGGTGCGTTGCCGGTTGCGGTCGTATTCGCTCTGCATGATTACCGACAGCTCGTCCGAGTCGGTGAAATAGATCTCGTCGTCCCACAGACTGGCCATCACCCAGGCGGTATTCATGTCGAACAGGAACAGCCCCCCCGGTTGGAGGAGCTTGAATACAGAGCGGAAAGTCGCCAATAAGTCCTGGTCGGTCAGCATATAGTTCATACTGTCGTACAGGCAGGTGACGAGATGCACCTGCTCGGGCAACACCACATGGCGCATGTCCTGCTGGCTCCAGGTAACCTGCACCCCGTTCTCATCGGCTTTTTCGCGAGCCTCAGCCAGCATCTCTGCTGAGCCATCCACCCCATACACCCGCCAACCAGCCTCTGCCATCGCGATGGCGATGGTGCCCGTGCCGCACGCCAGGTCCAGCATGGCCGGGCCGCTGACGGGGTGGCGCTCAAGCAACAGGTTCAGGTAGGGGATCATTCGCAGGCTGAACGCCAATTGCCCGGAATCGTCGTATACCCGCGCGTAATCTCGATACATAGACATGAACGCACCAACCTCAAGCTTCTAGAACAAACGGAACGCCGCCATTATAGCCGGGCCGGAAAGGGGACGTCAAATTGACAGAGGGGGCGCGCAATCTATACTGTGCCCATGGAATACACACTGATAACGGCTGCCTGCAATCTCGTCGTTGCTCAACATCTGTCGGTTGTCGAACACGGAAGCCTGGGAGATAGCGCCTACTCTCCGACCACGATGCTCGAGGTGTTGCGTCTGCCGGAACACCACGCCTATCTGGCCTACGCGAGGGAACAGCCCGTGGGGTTTTGTTCCTGTTTCGAGACGCCCGCTGATCAGGGGACGCGGTTGGAGGTGGACATGCTGGGCGTTTTGCCGGAATACCGCCAACAGGGACTGGCGACCCGGCTGGTTACGATGGCCCTGCAAGCCGCGCAGGCGCGTGGGGTGCAAATCTTTCGCGGGGTCGTGGCAGTGGATAACATCGGCTCGCAAAGGGTTTTCGAGCGGGCCGGGTTCCGTCGTTCCGCTGCTCCCCACAAGATGCTGGTCTTTGAGCCGGGACGCAACCCGGTTGATAGAGCCTTTCCCGCAGGCTGGCAGCAGACGGTAGAGGCAGAGGGGACATTCCACGCGCCGGGCAACCAGGGGCCAGCCTTCTATGCGAGCAGACCTGGGCGCGAGGTATACCGCCTGACGCATGGCAAGAAACTGCTGGCCCTGGGGGAATGTCTGGCCGTGCAGACCCTGGCCTATAGCGGCCTGTGGGTGGAAAAGCTGTGGGCCGCCTCACCTGAGGTGGCGGGCGCGTTGGGGCGCGGCATCGGGCAGCGGGCCGGGGAGCTGGGCCTGGATGAGGCGGGCTATCTGATCGCCGACGTGCCAGAGGAGGCGGCCAACCAGCGCGCGCTACTGGAGGCGGGGTATAGCTGGTGGGATGACTACTTGATGTACTGGGCCGGGCCGAAATGAAGCTGAAACGCTGGCAGTGGGCGCTGGTGGGCCTGGTGCTCGTCGCGGTGGCTGTGGCCGTGTGGCTGCTGTGGCGCGAGCAGTTGTGGCAGGTGTTCACGGACCGGGAGGCACTGGAAGCCTGGATCGTCTCGCTGGGCGCGTGGGGGCCGGTGGTCATCGTGGTGGCCAATTTCCTGCAAGTGCTGCTGGCCCCTGTGCCGGGGCAGGTGGTGGGCATCGCGGCGGGCTATCTGTACGGTGTGCTATGGGGCAGCGTCCTGGCGATGGTGGGGTTGATACTGGGCACCCTGGTCGCCGTCTGGCTGGCCCGGATGTTCGGACGCCCGCTGGTAGAGCGGGTGGCAGGTGAGGAGACGCTCCGGCGATTGGACGGCTACGTGGAGCGGAGTGGCAGTCTGGCCCTGTTGCTGATCTACCTGATCCCTTTTCTGCCAGACGACCTGATCTGTTTTGTCGCCGGGCTGACGCCCCTTAGCCTGGGCCGGATCTTGTTGCTGGCCTTTATCGGGCGGCTGCCGGGGGTGGTGGCCTCGGCGCTAATCGGCAGTCGCGCCCGCGCGCTTTCCGGGTTGGAGATCGGCATTCTGGTAGGGGTCAGCCTCGTCCTGGTTCTGCTGGTGGCCCTATTCCAGAAGCGCCTGGAGCAGGCCATGTTCCGTCTGTTGGACAAGCTGACGGGCAAAGATTAGGCAGTCTCCGGCTGGAACACCTGGGCGATCACCCGGCGCAGGTCGTCATTGCTGAAGGGTTTGGAGAAGTAGGGCACGTTGGTCGACCGCAAGAAGTTGCGCGTGCGTGGGCTGGTGATGTCGCCGGTCACAAAGACAAAGTGCTTGGCCAGCTCTGGCTCGCGCTGGCAGAGGCGGCGATAGAGTTCGATGCCGCTCAGCCCTGGCATCTTGATGTCGCTGATGATCAGGTCAAAGTATGTGTCACTCGCTTGTGCGTGGGCCAGGTGTTCGAGGGCCATCTTGCCATCCTGCGCGATAACCACCTTGTGCCCATCTTCCATCAGCACGCGTTCTAGCAGGGAAGCCACGTCTTTCTCGTCTTCCACCACGAGCACCAGTTTGCTTTCGATGGTTGGCAATGAGATGACGTAAGCCTCGTCCGGCTTGGGGGCGGGTTGGGATTCTTTCTGCGCGCTGGGCAGTTCCACAATGAACGTAGCTCCCTGATCTGGCTCGCTGGTGGCCCAGATGCGCCCTCCGTAATGGCTGACGATGCCAAAGCAGATGCTCAGCCCCAACCCCGTCCCTTTGCCCACTTCTTTGGTCGTGAAGAACGGCTCGAACAGGTGCGTTTGCGCGTCCTGCGCCAGTCCCGGACCATCGTCGATGAACTTGACCCGAATCATGTCCCCCACCAGTTCCGAGGTGACGATGATCTGGCCGCCGCCCCGATGCTCGATCATGGCATCCTCGGCGTTCTTGATCAGGTTGAGGAATACCGTCTGCAACTGGTTGCGGTCCACCAGCGTGCCCAACTCGCGCGGGTCGAGCTGCTTGATGATGCGGATATTCTCCACGCGCAGTTGATACTCGTGCAGTTCCAGAGTGCATTCCAGCACCTCGTTCACGTCGATGTACTGGCGCTCTCCCTTGTGCTGCCGTGCGAAGGTCAGCAGGTTCTGGACGATCTTGGCCGCCCGTTGGGCCTGCAAGAGAATCTTGTTCAGGTCGCGGCGTAGCTCGTCCTCAACCCCCTCGGTGGACTGCAAAAGCTGGGCATAGCCCATGACTGCCGTCAGCGGGTTGTTCAACTCGTGGGCCACCCCGGCAATGAGTTGGCCGATGGCGGACAGCTTGGCCGATTGGATCAGTTCTTCTTGTGTAGCCTTTAAATCCTGGAGGCTGCGTTGCAGGTCGACGAACAGGCGCGCGTTCTCGATGGCGGCTGCCGCCTGGGTAGCCAGGGTCATCAGCATTTGCTCATCGGCCTTGGTAAAGGCGTGCACTTCTTCCGAGTCAATACTCAAGGTGCCGATCTGGCGGTCCGCCAGCTTGAGTGGGGCCACCAGCAGGGAGGCGATCGGGCGGCCCTTGCCCACCCGAACAAAACGGTCATCCTTGGAGACATCCGGCACGTTTACCGCCTGGCCGGTTTCCAGCGCAACGCCCGCGACGCCCTGCCCGACCCTCATGCGGTTGCGGCCCAGGACGTTGGTGCGCCCCTCGCCCTCGAACGATAGGGCGCTGGGGTGTAGCTCGCCCGTCTTTTCGTCCAGCAGGTGCAGCACGCCGTTCTTGGCGTTGCGGATGGTGTCTACCGCCGAGTGCACGATCAGTTCCAGCAGTTGGTCCAGGTCCAGCGTGGCAAAGGCCCGGCTGACTTGATAGAGCGCCTCGCTCTGGCGCAGGCGGTGGGCCATCTGCTGGTAGAGCCGCGAGTTGTGGATACCCAGGCCGATGATGCGCCCGATGGTGTCGAGGAACTGGCGATCCTGGTCATCCAGGGTGGACCCCCGCCGCACGCCCCAAAGGGCACATCCAAGGGCTTTTTCGTGCGAGTTCAGAGGCGAGACGATCATGGCTCGGAAACCCATTGCGGCCAGAGTCTGCTCCAGAGCCGTTTGTTTGTGCACGTTTCCATCCAGGAGGATCAGTCGGGTGGTAGCTTCGCACTGCTGGCCTATTCGCGAATCCAGCGGGAGGCGGCGCAATTGGGGGGCTTGTTTGACAGGCAGTCCCCGGTGGGCCAGCAGGTGCAGCGTTTCGCCAGCCAGGAGGTAAATCCCGGCTACGATTTCGCGGGATTCCGCCGGGTCCAGGTTGGGTGCTAATGATGCACCGTGCTCTTCAAAGGCCCGCGACGTGATCGCCAGCGATTGTCTGAGCACATTCCCCACGCTCTTGGGGGCGCTGGCAATTGCCAGCAGCTCATTGAGCAGGTCAAACTGCGTGGTTTGGATAGTAGTGATCATTGGGACCTTCTCTCTGCCTGCATGACTGTCTGAAGCGGACCCTCACCTCGGCATGCATGCCGCTGGCATACATGCCGCTGGCACTACGTGCCGCCCCCTCTCCCAAAGGGCGAGGGAACCAGGAGCCAGGGATGGCGACGGTCCGACTCCTTTCGCCTGATGGGCGATGGGTCTAGAAGCCGGCAAGGGTGTCGGCGCTCCAGGGGCGTTACCCTTCGCAGGCCAGGTCGCCCGCTTCCGGGGCGTTGTGCAGACGCCGTTGTACGCGCGATAGCCGGTGTTGCAGTTCAGCCAGCAGGTGGCGGCGCTCGGCCTCGCGAAGGGCGCGATTGGGTTGTTGCAGCCAGCAGACGGCCTCTTGTACCACCCGCTCTGCTGTTGCATAGTCGCGCAGCCGATGTTCCAGGTATTTGGCCAACTCGACATAAGGAAAGATATCTTGGCCGTTCATCTGTTTGCGCCAGATTTCGGCGGCCTCGTCGTAGCGCCCTAACCGCTTTAGCAGCAGCGTATGCCGCTTGTAGGCCGTTTCTGCCTCACCGGGCGACGTGGGCTGCTCCTCCGCCAACTGGTACGCACGCAAGGCGTCCTCAATCCGGTCGATACGTTCGTACAGGATGCCCAGCGATAGGTAATCGCAGGGCAGGCTCTCCTGTAGGTCGAGGTTGGTCTGGAGCACCTGGCCTGCTTTGGCCGCCAGGGTAACCATCGACAGCAGGTCTATGACGTTATGGTAGAATATCCGCGCAATGGGCCGTGTCCGCCCCTCGCGGACATACTCCTGATATAACATGGGGATGAGATAGCCGGGCACGTCCTCCCCGTCTCGCCGGACGCCGAGGACGGATGTCTCTAGCGAGGACAGCGCGCAGGAGTCCAGCGTGCGGCGCCACAGCCGCCGGGCCAGCGGCAGCAGGTCCAGGTGCAGGTCGCCCTGCTGGGGCAGCGGGCAGCGCGAGACGATGTAGCGGGTTTGCAGGATGGGCCAGTCGAAGGACCGCCCGTTAAAGCTGACTAGGCCCGGATGATCGGACAGGTCGCGGGCCACCGCTTGCAGCAGCGCCTTTTCATCGGCGTAGGAAGGCATAAAGTATTGCCGCGTGATCAAGTTATCGTCGGCAAAAAAGCCCACCCCGATCAGGAAGGCGTACGTGCCCGTACCCCGGGCCAGGCCGGTAGTCTCCAGGTCGAAAAAGAGCGCACGATGCGGATCAAAGCCACGCCCTCCCAGGTCCAGCACAAAGGGGGACCACTGTTCCCCCGGAAGCTGATGCCAGTCCCCCAGGCATAGCTCTCCGTGACGATGGTCGAGGGGGTATACCTGCTCACTGAGGAAATAGCGCCCCTCCGCCGTGGTGATCCATTCCCCCTGGACGAGCGATTCTAACGGGGGATTAGCGGGCCGGGTGGGCGGCTCATAGTGTGCGGTGCTTTGTGGTTGGCTGGAACCTATGCGGAGCAATCGCGCCCGTAGTTGGGCACGCCACTCCAGATCATCAGAGGGCACGGTCACCTCGTGTGCTTGCTATATTTCCAGATTATACCGGCACTGCGGCTGCATTCAACCCCGTTACGTTAATTTCGCGTCAAAATGGTGGGGGAATCGTGTGCGGATTGGGGCAGCGGCGCCCAAAACGCCAAGCGCCTAGAGGGCAGCGATCAGCCGTAATACCTGCTCCTTGGTCTTGCCCCCTGGTTCTCCCGGCCCAACACAGGATGGGCAACCGGCGGGGCAGGGGCAGTCGTGGATCAATTCGGCGGCGCTGTGCAGCAGCTCGGGAAACACCTCCTGCAACTCCTCGCTCAACCCGACTCCACCGGGGATTCTATCCAGGAAGAAGATGGTTGGCAAACCGGTCTGGCGGGCCTGCACATCGCTAAAGATGCTCACGTCGTGCGGGTCGCACATCAGAAACAGGGGGGCCAGATTCCCCAACACGCGCCCCAGGCTCGACAGGGTGCTCTGCACGGCGACGTTCTGCTCCACCTTGTGGTGGCAACTGGGGCACAGGGTGAGCAGGTTGGTCAGGCGGTTGGCCTCCCGGTGGTTCTCGTTCTGGCCGGGGATCCAGTGGAACTCGCGGAAGGGCACCACGTGATGGACATGGTGCTGCTGCCCGTCTCGTTCTGGCGCGCCGCACAACCGGCAGCGGTAGCCGTCGCGCTGGCGAGCGGCATCGCGCTGGCGGGGCCAGCTTGGGCCGCGCGAATCCACGTGCTCGCCCACCCACCAACCTTCTTGCTGCAAGCGGTCTACCACGTGCTGGGGCACGCACATCCAGCAAGCCGAGGTGAGCATCTGCTGCTCCGGCAGGTCCACCTCGCCCCAGCCCAAATGCTCCTGCGTGCCAAAGCGCAGGCGTTTGTATCCCGTCACCTTCCAGGTCAGCAGCACTTCGCCGTGGGCCAGTAGCCGGTTGGCTTGCCGCCGCTCTCCTAGCACGCGCTCGATGTCGATTTTCGTGCTCTGACTGGCCTGCGTGTAATAGTCCACCTGCACCGGCTCCACAATGGCTCGGCCCGACTCCCAATCCAGCGAGCGCACCAGGTGTTGCTCCCCCTCGTGCAGGTAAACGGCTCCCTCGTGCAGCAGCAGGGGGGAGCTGGGGCGGTCAATCTGGCCGATGGTGTGGGCGCGCCCGTTCGGCTCCTGGGCCACGATGGTGATGATCTGGGCGTCGGCGGTGCGCAGCGAAAGCTCCTGAGAGGGCATCCCGTCGCCGGTCCAATGATAGCTGCCCCGGTCTGCGTGCATGGTGCCCTCTTGCTCCAGGAAGGCCAGAATCTCGGCCAACTGGGGGTTTTTAGCCAATTCCTCGTCGGTATAGGGCAGCTCATAGGCCGCGCAGCGGGTATGGGCCAGCAGGACATACAGGTTATCGGGATTGACCAGGGCGTGTTCTGGCGAGCGTCCAAAGAAATAGTCGGGATGGTTGATCATGTACTGGTCTAGCGGGGATGCCGAGGCGATCATCACCGCCCCGCTTTGCTCCGTGCCGCGCCCGGCCCGGCCCGCCTGTTGCCACGTGCTGGCGATGGTCCCCGGATAGCCCGCCATGACGCAGGCATCCAGCCCGCCGATGTCTACCCCCAGCTCCAGGGCGTTGGTGGCGACGATGCCGCGCGCCTGGCCCGTGCGCAAGTCTCCCTCGATGCGGCGGCGGTCCGTGGGCAAATAGCCCGCCCGATAGCCCTGCACCGTCTGCGGGTCGCGGCCCAGCCGGGCGGCATCCTGGCGCAGGTAGGTCAGCAGCAGTTCCGTTGCCAGCCGGGAGCGGGCGAATACCACCGTCTGCACATCCCGTTGCAGCAACTGGTTGGCGACGGTTTGGGCCTCGTCCAGGGCCGAGCGGCGCAGCCCCAGCCGGTCATCCACGATGGGGGGATTGTAGAAGACAAAGGTGCGCTGCCCGAGCGGCGCGCCATTCTCGGCGACCAACTCCGGAGTGTGGTCGGTCAGACGGCTAGCCAGCTCCACCGGGTTGGCGATGGTGGCCGAGGTGCAGATGAACTGTGGGGCGCTGCCGTAGAAGCGGCAGATGCGGCTCAAGCGCCGGAGGACGTTGGCGACATGGCTGCCAAAGATACCCCGATATTGGTGCATCTCGTCAATGATGATATAGCGCAGGTTGCTGAAAAAGGCGTGCCACTGGGTGTGATAAGGGAGGATACCCACGTGCAGCATGTCGGGGTTGCTCAACAATACCCGCGCGGCCTGTCGGATTTGGGTGCGGCGGTTGCGTGGGGTATCGCCATCGTAGGTGGCTATTCCGGCCCGCAACCCCAGCGTCTCGGTGAACTCTTCCAGGCTATGCCACTGGTCGTAGGCCAGGGCTTTGGTGGGAAAGAGGTACAACGCGCGCGCGCTGGGGTCCTGGAGCAGGGTATGCAGCACGGGCAGGTGATAGCACAGGCTCTTGCCTGATGCTGTGGGGGTGACGATAACCACGTCGCGCCCCGCCAGCGCGTGTTGCACGGCCCGCGATTGGTGGGCGTACAGCCGCTCGATGCCCTGCGTGGCCAGCATATCCGCCAGGCGCGGGTCCAGGCCCTCCGGCCAGGGACCATAGTTGGCCGGACGCGCAGGCAGCACCCGCCAGGCGGTGATACTCGCCGCCATGTCGGGGGCGTGGCGCAGTTGCTCCAGGAAAGCAGCCAATTCGGTCAAGGTCTATCGCCCCACTGCCATCACAGGCCCAAGGAGAGCTGATTGGCGGACTTCTGGTTATCGTCCGGCTCCCCGCGATTATCCGGTTCTTTGCGTTCCTCCGGCTCGACCTTGCCGCCAGCGGCTACCAGATCGCGTAGCCCCTGCTCGTCCAGCGTCGGCACGCCCAGCCGTTGGGCGGCAGTGGTCTTGCTGCCACCGGGCTTGTCGCCTATCACCAGATAGGTGGTGCTCTTGGAGACGCTGCCCGTCACCTTGCCGCCATGCTGCTGGATAAAAGCCGTGGCTGCCTCCCGGCTGAGGGTGGGCAGCGTGCCGGTGACCACAAAGGTCATCCCCTCCAATGGGGCCGGTCCGCTTTCCTGGGCGACCTGCTGGTCCTCCAGGCGCACGCCGTGCTGGCGCAGCTTGGCGATAAATTCCTGGTTACGCGGGCGTCCGAAATAATCCACGATCGCCTTGGCGATGCGCGGCCCAATTCCTTCGATGGCCTCCAATTCCTCCATAGGGGCACTCATGAGGGCATCCAGGGAGGAGTAATGGCTGGTCAGGCTTTGGGCTACTACCGAGCCGACACCGCGAATCCCCAGCGCGGTAATCACCCGCCACAGGGGGCGGTCACGGCTGGCATCGATGGCGCGCAGCAGGTTGTCGGCCCGCTTGTCGGCAAACCCCTCCAGATGCAGCAGGTCCTCTTTGGTCAGGGCGTACAAGTCGGCAATGTCTTTGATTACTCCCTCGGTGACCAGTTGCTCGGCGATGCGAATGCCAAAACCGTCGATGTCCATCGCCCCGCGCGAGACCCAGTATTCGATGCGGCGCACCAGTTGGGCAGGGCAGGTGGCATTGCCACAGTAGACAGCCACCTCTCCTTCCTCTTGCACGACTGCCTCGCCGCATACCGGGCAGGCTTCAGGCGCGGTGAAGGGTTGCTCGCTGCCGTCGCGCAGGGCCACGATGGGCCGCTCTACCTGGGGAATCACGTCTCCGGCGCGAGTGACGACGACCATATCGCCCACGCGCAGGTCCTTGCGGGCCAGGTCCTCAAAGTTATGCAGGCTGGCCTGGCGGATGGTCACGCCGCCCAGTTGCACGGGGTCCATGATGGCATAAGGGGTCAGCACGCCGGTGCGCCCCACGTTCACGCCGATGTCCAGCAGGCGCGTGGTGGCCTCTCGCGCTGGGAATTTGTAGGCTACGGCCCAGCGCGGCGCGTTGCCTACAGCGCCCAGCCGTCGCTGGATGCCGAAATCGTTGATCTTGATGACGACGCCGTCCGCCTCGTAGGGGAGCACGTCCCGGTGCAGCATCCACTCTTCGCAGTAGTCCAGCACCTGGCTGAACTCGGTGAGCAGGCGTACGTCGGGGTTGATGGCGAATCCCAGGGTCTGCAGGTATTGCAACGCCTCCCATTGGGTGCGAATCTGGTGGCCCTCCAGGTAGCCGATGGCATAACCGAACAGGCGCAGCGGGCGACGGGCGGTGATACGCGGGTCGAGCTGGCGCACCGATCCGGCGGCGGCGTTGCGTGGGTTGGCAAAGGGGGTTTCTCCCTCGGCCACGCGCCGCTCGTTCAGCTTTTCGAAGAGGTCCTTGGGCATGTAAATCTCGCCCCGCACCTCGATCACGGGCGGGGCTTGCACGCCTTCGTGTACCGGGATGCGCAGGGGCACATTGGGAATGGTGCGGACGTTGGAGGTGATGTCCTCGCCGATGATCCCGTTGCCACGCGTCGCGCCGCGCACCAGCAGGCCGTTCTCGTAGGTCAGTGCCACGGCCAGTCCGTCGATTTTCGGCTCGACCACGTATTCCAGGGGGGTGTTATCGGGCAATAGCCGCTGGGCGCGCGCCAGCCAGGCGACCACCTCTTCGCGCTCAAAGGCGTCCGTAAGGCTGGTCATAGGGTGCGGATGGCGCACCTTGACGAACTCGGCTAGCGGCTCGGAACCCACGCGCTGACTGGGCGAGTCGGGTGTGATCAACTCGGGGTACTGTTGTTCCAGGTTGCGCAGTTCGTGCATCAGCGCGTCGTATTCCGCGTCCGATATTTCGGGCTGGTCGAGCGTGTGGTAGCGATAGTTATGATAGCGCAGCAAGGCGCGCAGTTTTTCGATCCGTTGATCAAGATCGTCGGCCATGATAGCTCCCATTTGGCAACGGCTATGGAATAATAGTAAAAGCCCGGGACAAGGGGATACGCCTGTCCCGGGCAGAGACATCACGTGCCAGCGGCAGATTGCCACCGGCAATCTGCCGCTGGCCAATGCCGATAGCTGCCAACTGGTAACTGCTTGCGCGCAGTTAAAGTGGGCGGTTATTGGTTGACCAGATACCGGGAGGCGACCCAGCCGGTCGTTCCGGCCTCATCGCGCACCTGCCACCAGGTGAACCCGTTGGCATCCTGAGGCCCGCCGATCACTTCGACCACGCTGCCATCGGAAAGGGTCTTGACGCGGGCATGGCCGGTTCCGGCCCCTGCGCGCATGTTCAACCCCACGGCTCCGGTGTTGGCAACCTTGGCTTTCGTGCCAACTGCCAACGTGGCCGCCTCTGGCGTCGGCTCAAGGGTCGCTTCTGGCGTGACTACGGACTGCGGCGTGGGCGTAAAGGTTGCCAGCGGCAAGACTTGCCGCGTGGCTGTTGCTTCAGTTGCGGCCAGGGTGTTGAATTTGGTCGGTTCCTGGGTAGGCTGGTTCGAGACAAACTGGACGGTAGGCGACGGGGTGGGCGTCGCTACGCCCGCGTCGGACGGCGAGAAGATGGCCCACCACAGCCCGGCCACCACGACCACCACCAGCACCGGAACGGCAACCCACATCCACCGGGGCCACAGATCCTGGTGAGGCCCACCACGATTCGGTCCTTTGGAGTCGAGAGACATGTAAGGCGCCTCCTTCATTTGCTGCTGCGAGCAGTAATGTTGATTTAATTATAGCCATACTGGTGGGGCTGTCAATGTGATCTACAAGCTTGTCAAGCATCGCCTGCCCCGGATCGCAGGCTGGACGAGGTCTGCGCTCGCGAACCGGACCGCGTCCCTCCCACGTATACATTATTAGGACGTAAAAAGGGCAAGAGAGTTCCGCTGGTGGGTATCCGGTTGCCCTCTGTGGGGGCAGGGCACATTTTGACAGGCGAAATGGCCGGGCTTATACTGCGATCAAAGAGTTCGCTATGCATGCCGAGTCTCCACATGGGAGCGGAAGACCCGTTTTCGGTCCAGGGAGCACCTCCCTACACAATGGGGGGTCTTGTTTAGCTCGACGGATTACTTGCAAGGCGACGACAGAGGCAGATGCATGCTGAATGCTCCAGGCCGCGGCCTGGAGCTTTTTGTGTGGACGGGACCTCTGGCAATACCTATATGCACTCGTCGTGAAAGGACTGTGTGACTCATGGCTGAACGTCGATTGAAGCGGTTGCTCGGTCTACCCGAAGCGTTGATGCTGGCTGTTGCGGGGACGATCGCAGCGGAAGTCTTTGTCTTGACCGGCCACGTGGCTGGCATGGCTGGACCGGCCAGCGTGCTGGCTCTCTTGCTGATTGGAGTGCTTGGCTACAGCTTTGCGCTGAGCTACGCCGAGCTGGCTACCGCGTTCCCCGTCACTGGCGGGGCGCTCACGTACGTCCGCGAGGCGTATGGCAAGGGCTTGCTTTCCTTTTTGGTCGGCTCGCTGGATTGCCTCTCCAGCACCTTTTACGCTGCCCTATCGGCGGTGGGCTTTGCTTATTCCCTTCGGTTGTTGATCCCCGCCCTGCCCGTGATCCCGGTGGCTGTGGTGATAGTGGCGGTCTTTACCGTGTTGAATGTGCTCGGCGTGAGCAACGTGGGCAAGGCGCAAATCGTCCTGGGGGCGATCCTGCTCTCCTTGCTAGCAACGTACATCGTGCTGGGCTTCGTCCGGCCTGAGGGCTTTCACTGGCAGGTGTTCATGCCGGATGGTCGCTTGTTTATCCATGAAAAGTTCGGGGCGAACGTTGGGAGCCTGCTGGCGACGATGGCCTTGATTTTCAATGCCTTTATCGGGTTCGAGATCGTAGCGGACGATGCGGAAGAGTTCAAGCGGCCAGAGCGCAACATCCCGCTGGCCCTGCTAATCAGTCTGGCGGTCATTACGCTGCTGTACACGCTCATCACGCTAGTGACGCTGGGCACGGTGCCCTGGCACGAGTTGGCCGGTTCAGAATCCGCCCTTGCTCAGGCCGCCACCCGCTTTATGCCGCGCTGGGGATCGCCGTTGATCGCTGTCGCTGGCATCATTGCCACGCTGACCAGCGTGAACAGCGCCATGCTCAGCGCCACGCGAGAGGCGCTCACCCTGAGCCGGGATGGCCTGTGGCCCCGTTTCATGTCACGGTTGGGGCGTTTGCGCACGCCCTATGCGGCCAGTCTGGTCATTGGGGCCATTGTGGCGGCGGTGTCTGTGGTAGGACTGGTTGATTTCCTGAGCTATATCTCCAGTTCCGGGTACCTGTTTGTCGTGTTCTGGGCAAGTTTGGCGATGATCCGCCTGCGCAAGCAACGCCCAGAACTTGCCCGTCCTTTCAAGGCGCCCCTTTTCCCCTGGATTCCCTGCATCGCGGCGGCGACGTGCGCGATTGTCGTGGGTTTTACCGCCTGGAAGCCGCTGCTATTCGGGATTGCGCTGCTGGGGACCTTGACGCTCGCGTATTACCTGCGCGGGCCGATGAGCGTCTTGCTGTCCAACCGCCTCAAGTCCTTGGAGCCTGCCAGAAACCGTATCCTGCTGGCGGTGGCCAACCCGCGAACGGCCGAGGGACTGGCGCGCCTGGCTACCCTGCTGGCGGGGGAAGCGGACGGAACCAGTGTCAGCGTGCTCAGTGTGGTGGCGATCCGTCGCAAGCTGCTGCCGCGGGTGGCTCAGCAATTCTCGGAGCGCTTTGCGTACCGGCAGCGGGCGTTGCTGGCCCAGGTGGCGAACTATGTAGAGAGCCGGAATATCCCCTTCTATGTCAAGATTCGTTCATCTCAGACGATAGCGCAGGGTGTTCTGGACGAAATCGAGAGCTATAGCGCGGACCGGCTGGTTCTGATGGGATGGCCTGGGCCGCTTGAGCCTGAGCATCTGGCCGATAACCCGGTGGCGCGCGTGCTGGCCGATGCGCGCACCCACGTGGCTGTCCTGCTCAACCGCGACCTGGGGGCTATCCGGCGTATCCTGGTTCCCGTGGGGGGCGGCCCGCACTCACGCCTTGCCCTCCGGTTGGCCTGCCAGATTGCCACCCACGAGGACGCGCAGGTGACCGTGGCCTATTGCTCCGACAAAGGCGCGGGGGAAGTGGAGGAGATGCACGATGAACTCTTTCTGCTGCGGGAGATCATCGAGAGCGAGCTGGGAGACATCCCTCCTTACGTCACGACCAAAGTGATCTATGCCGAAGTGCATCAGGGGATTCTGGAGGAAACGCGCCGCCAGCATTACGACCTGGCGATCATCGGCGCCGCGGTGCTCTGCCGCGGGTGCGCAGACCTGTTTGGGGTGCTGACGGATGAGCTTGCCCAGCAGATCCCCTGCTCCGTGTTGCTCGTGCGCCGTTACGAGCCTGCCACCATCGAGTGGGTGCGACGGCGCGTGAAACGCATGGCCGGAGTGCCAGGTCGGGTGCCCTCTCCCTCATCTGTCATGCGCTTTGTTCTGCGCGGGGGCTCTCGCTAGGGGCCGCTTTGGCAGCCTGCTAACATACCGCTGGGCACGCCTTTTGCTTGTAGCAGGCCGGATGGGCATCTTGCCATCCGGCCTGTCGTCGTTCTTCCCGTCGCCTCTACATAGCTGAACCGCGCATTGGCCCGCATGGGGCCATCGGACAGTTGACGCGTGGCTAGACCGGGTTAAAATGTCTGTTACTATTTACGGCTATGAATCGTTTCAGAGAGAAGTGACGGAATGCCCAAGTATCTTGTGATTGTGGAATCGCCAGCCAAAGCCAAGACGATTGCCCGCTATCTGGGCAAGGATTATGCCGTCCAGGCGTCGGTGGGGCATGTGCGCGACCTGCCGCCCCGCAAGCTGGCCGTGGACGTGGAGCATGGCTTCCAGCCGACCTACCAGCTCATCAAGGGCAAGGGGGAGGTGGTGGAGCAGATCCGCAACGCAGCGCAAAAGACGGACACCGTCTATCTGGCTACCGACCCCGACCGTGAGGGGGAGGCCATCGCCTGGCACGTAGTCGAGTCCGCCGACATTGACGAGCGCAAGACGCGCCGGGTCAGCTTTCACGAGATCACCAAGGCGGCCATTCTGGAGGCCATCAGCCACCCGCGCGACCTGGACCGGCATCTGATCGACGCCCAGCAGGCTCGCCGCGTGCTGGACCGTCTGGTGGGCTATCAGATCAGCCCGCTGCTGAGCAAGAACCTGCGCCGGGCGCTCTCCGCTGGGCGGGTGCAGTCGGTGGCGCTGCGCCTGGTAGTGGACCGCGAGCGCGAAATCCGAGCGTTTGTGCCGGAAGAGTACTGGACCCTGGACGCCGAATTACAGCGGCGCACCAAGGAAAAGGAGCGTTTCGTCGCTCGCCTGTTCAAGGTCAAGGGGAAAAAGCCCGAGCTGGGCAAGCGGGAAGATGTGGACCGGGTTCTCGATGCATTGAAAGGGGCGACCTATACCATCACCCAGGTCAAGAAAGGCACCCGGCGGCAGAACCCGTCCCCGCCATTCGTCACCAGCACGATGCAGGCCGAGGCGGGGCGCAAGCTGCGTTTTTCCCCGCGCAAGACCATGACTGTGGCCCAGCAACTCTACGAGGGGATCGATCTGGGCGGCGAGCGGGTGGGCCTGATCACCTATATGCGCACCGACTCGACCCACGTGGCCCCGGAAGCCCAGCAGGAGGCGCGCGAATTCATCGGCAAGAAGTGGGGCAAGGAATTCCTCCCGGCCCAGCCGCCGGTCTATCGCGCCAAGGTGGCGCTTGCCCAGGAGGCGCACGAGGCCATCCGGCCCACGTCGGTGATGCGCGAGCCGGACGCGCTGCGCGGCCAACTGACGTCGGACCAGGCCCGCCTGTATACGCTGATCTGGCAGCGGTTTGTCGCCAGCCAGATGAAGCCCGCCCTGTTCGACACGCTGACCGTGGATGTGACAGCCGCGCAGGATTACCTGTTCCGAGCTACCGGCCAAGTGATGATCTTTCCCGGTTTCACCATCCTGTACACCGAGGGGCGGGATGATGAGAAAGACGAAAAGACGCAGATCCTGCCGTCCCTGGTCGAGGGGGAGGTGGTGGACCTGATCAAGCTGCTGCCGGAGCAGCACTTTACCGAGCCACCTCCGCGCTATACCGAGCCGACGCTGATCAAGGCGTTGGAGCAGAACGGCGTGGGCCGCCCGTCCACTTATGCCTCGATTGTGGGTGTGATCCAAGAGCGCGGCTATGTGAGCAAGGACAAGGGGAGACTCTTCCCCACGGACCTGGGAATGATCGTCTGTGACGTGTTGATGGACACCTTTGCCAATATTATGGATGTGGGCTATACCGCATCGATGGAGGCGCAACTGGACAAGGTGGCCGGGGGCGACCTGGATTACGTGGGGATGCTCAGCGATTTCTACCGCGATTTCAGCCCGCGCCTGTCCGAGGCCAAGCAGGAGATGCCTGGGGCGGTGGAGCAGGCCATGCAGCAGGGGGTCAGCCCGGAATTGAGCCAGCGCACCTGCCCGGAGTGTGGCAAGCCTTTGGCGGTAAGGGTCAGCGAGGCCGGGCGCTTCCTGGGATGCACCGGCTATCCCGATTGCCGCTATACGCTGCATCTGGGGGAAGAGGGCCAGCCGCAGGAGGCTGCTGAGCAGTTCGCAGAGGGCGAGACGTGCGAGTTGTGCGGCGGGCGGATGAAGATCGTCACTCACGGCAAGAGCAGGTTCCTGGGTTGCGAGCATTATCCCAAGTGCAAGCACACCCGGCCCATCCTGAGCGACCAGATCAAGCAACTCGCCACGGTAACGCCTTGCCCCCAGTGTAGCCGACCATCGCTGGAGCCCAAGAAGGGGCGTTTTGGGGAATACCTGCACTGTCCCGACTGCCGGGTGAATTTCTCCCTGTCCAAGCTGGGGCTGGGTAAGGGAGGGCGCAAGGGGGGCGGCCAGGCCGCTGCTCCCGTCGAGACTGTGGACATCGCCTGCCCGGAGTGCAGCCATCGCCCGATGGAAAAGCGGGTGGGGCGCTATGGCCCCTACTACCGCTGCCCGGCTTGTAAGAAGAACATCTCGGAGAGAAAGATGGCCGCTCAGCAGGGGGCGCAATCATCGCAGGACAGCACACCATCAAACGAGGGAGAATCGCATGACGCCACGTAAACGGTTGACTTTTCTGGGGGTGATAGGAGTCTTGGGCCTGATCGTATTGTTCGCGACGCAGACGACGCTCGCTCTGCCCACTGCATCCCTCCCCACGGTTCCGGTGCAGGAGACCATCCCACCGCCGCCCGCCCTTCCGGCGAACTTTCGCGGGGTGGTGTATGTGGATGGGGCGTATGTGGCCGCGGGAACGGTCATCAGCGTAGAAGGCGACGGCGGGGTCTATGCCGAGACGGAGGCCTTTCTGCGGGATGGACAATCGCGCTATGCGCTGAACGTGCCGGAGGATAACCCCCTGACGCCCGAAAAAGATGGCGGAAGTGATGGGGAAGTATTAAAGTTCTGGATCGGCGCGCGGCTGGCGGAGCAGCAGTCTACCTGGGAGAGCGGCAAAATCGAGGGACTGACCCTTTCCATCGGGGCAGAGCCGCCAACGCCCATCCCAACGGCGACGTCGACAGCCACGGCTACGGCGACCGCTACTGCGACGGCCACCGCCACAGAAGTTGTGACCCCCGAACCCGAATTCAAGTTGTACCTACCCATGATCGAGCGGTAAAGCGCACGGGGCGCACTCTGGTTTCAGGGTGCGCCCCGTGTTTAGCATCACTGTAGGCGCGGTTTCCACAATATTGCTGGCGAATGTTATGTATAGGGGTGCGAATCCCCTCACCCTCGGCACTACGTGCCGCTCCCTCTCCCGATGGGAGAGGGCGGCATGCATGCCAAAACAGACGCCTTCTCCCACCGGGAGAAGGTGCCCGAAGGGCGGATGAGGGAGCTCTTGCTGAGCTTTCCATAAGATTCGCCAATAATATCATGGAAACCGCGCCTACGAAAGCCAGCAAGGGTGCTGGCGGTCCATACTCCCCTCTTATTCGAATCGTTTGTGGTGCGCGTCCCAGCCCTGTTCCACGCGGGGTTCCAGGGGACCGCCCAACCGCAGGCCGAACACCGTCGCCAGCTTATACATGGTACGCTGGGCTTCGGCCACGTTATTCCCCGCTGCCGCGCCGTCGAGAATACATTGAGCCAGATGCTCCAACGCCGCCAATGCCTCGCGGGTGTTCAGGTTGTCGTTCATGGCCGCCTCGAATGCCGCAGCGCTCTCCTGAGCGTCCACGGCATCCCCTGCGCCGCCGGTGGCCTGGGCCGCTCGCAGCAGCAGGTCCGCCAGGGCATCCGCCGGGGCAAGCTCTGCGGCGTCATATTCCCAAGTCTCGTAATAAGGGTGGCTGCTGATTAGGATGCGCACCGCGTCGGCGGTATGCTCCTGGAGCAGGTCGCGCACCCAGATCAGGTTGCCCAGCGACTTGGACATTTTCTCGCCTTCGTAGCGTACCATCGCCGCGTGCATCCAAAAGCGGGCAAACTGCTCCTGGCCGGTGACACCCCGCGCCTGGGCCGTTTCGCACTCGTGGTGGGGGAAGGAGAGGTCGCCGCCTCCGCCATGCACGTCAATCACCTCTCCCAGGTAGGTGATCGCCATCGTGGAACACTCGATATGCCAGCCGGGGCGGCCCATGCCCCACGGGCTTTTCCAGGCTGGTTCGCCGGGCTGTTGCGCCTGCCACAGCACGAAATCCAGCGGGTCGCGCTTGTGGGGGTCGTCGGGGAAATTGCCTCGCTCGTTGGCAATGGGCAGCCATTGCTCCGGCGACAGGTGGGTCACTTCGCCGAAACAGGGGTGCGCGGCCACGTGATAGTACACATTGCCGTCCGAGACATAGGCATAGCCCTTGTCTATCAGCGCCTGGATGTGCTGGAACATCTCCGAGATCACGTCGGTGGCGCGCGGATAGACATCCGGGGGGCGCACGTTCAGCGCGCGCAAATCCTCGATAAAGTGGCGGGTCCAGCGGTTGCCCACGGCCAGCCAACTATCGCCCACTTGCTTGGCCTTGCGAATTATGTCGTCGTCAATATCGGTCACGTTCTGAACATAGCGCACCTGATAGCCCAGGTACTCCAGGTAGCGAATCAACACGTCAAAGCTCAAATAGGTGAACGCGTGCCCCAAATGGGTAGTATCATAGGGGGTGATGCCGCAGACATAGATAGTCGCTATGTCCTTTACCGGCTGAAAGTCCTCCAGCTTGCCCGTTATCTCGTTGTACAGCCGCAGCAATGGTGTCCTCCTCGTTGCAAGGTTGGGTTAATCGCGGGTATGGCGGTCGTTGGCGAGCCACAAGTGCAGCAGCGAGGCCACCAGCCAAAAGCTCCCCTGGGTGAACAGGCCGAGGCCTGTCCCGCGCTGGCGTGGCTCGTCCTCCCGCCGATTGTGCATGGTCCATCCGAACAGCATCGCCAGCAGGCCCACGGCGGCGCTCGCCAGGAGCAACTGCTGGTACCAGACCTTTTGGGTTTCCATCTGAGGCGGGGTGAACTCCGCCTTGGTGGCCGCCTGATCCTGCTGAATCACGCTGCCCATGCCGCGAAAGGCTATGGTAGAATGGGCCGCGCCCCACAGCAGGAATTGCGAGGCGAGCCCCTCGATAAAGGGGGAGCGATGGCCGATCAGCAGCACCAGGCCGCTGACGATGCTACACAGACCCCAGACGAACAGCCCCGACAGTCCCCGATACACCTGGGCATACAGGGGGAGGCCGGGTCGCTGTACCAGCCGATCTCGGATGGCATCGCCCACCGCGCGCCATTTATAGTCGGTGGGGACCAGCTTCTGACGGCGCTCCCGCGGGGAGGCTGTGCGCGCGCGGATCAGATCGCGGGGTGAGAGGCCCCACTCCCGCAACCCGAACACGCCATCCCCCAGGGAAACGAACGGCACCTGATTCCCTTGCTGGCGAATCAAGCGCCGCAACGTGCCATTCATCGAGTTCCATGGCGTTTGACCGTCCACCTCGATGAGCTCCAATTCGATCGCCCGTTCCGTGATGTCGCGAAAGTGCAAGGGCTTGCCCGCCTCTGATAGGATCTTTTCCGCTGCTTCTGCGAACGTCATGCCAACCCTCCTACCTGGTCCTTCCTCCCCCGGCCAGGGGCCGCGGGAGCAGGCTTGTGGGAAAACCGTCTCTATGGGTGAAATGCCGCGCCCTGTGGGGAGGACTCCCCGACGGAGGCGGATGCGTTATGCAGGCAGGCGTAACTGACTTGGCCTTTTGGGAGCGGGCGGGGTCAGACCACCTCGATGGTGGGCGGTCCTTCCATCACGTGCCCGACAACCCAGGCCTCGTGTCCCATGGCCCGATAATGGGCCAGGAACGTTTCGGCGTCGTCCGGCGGCAAGGAAATGAACAGGCCGCCCGACGTCTCCGGGCAAAAGGTCAATAACTGCATCTCGTATTCCAGACGCTCGGCAAAGGTCACATGCTCGCCGAACGCTTCTTTGTTATTGTTGGCGCTGGCCGGGAACAACAGCTCCTCGGCGTATTGGAACGAGCCGGGATGGAAGGGGAGGTTGTCAAAGCGCAAGCGCATCTGTACGCCGCTCTTCTCGGCTACCTCCCAGGCGTGGCCCAGCAGGGAAAAGCCGGTGATGTCGGTGACGGCGTGCAGGGGAATCCCCTCCAGGGCAGCGGCAGCGTCCTTGTTCAGCCGCTTCATCCAGTCCACCGCCGTGGCCACATGCTCCAGATCGGCCACGTCCGCTTTAAAGGCGGTGGTAATCAATCCCACGCCCAGCGGCTTGGTCAGGATCAGGGCGTCGCCCGGCCTGGACCCGGCTTTAGTGCCCACTCGCTTGGGATGGACGAACCCCAACACAGACAGGCCGAATTTCGGCTCGTCGTCGTCGATGGTGTGCCCCCCGGCGACGACCGCGCCCGCCTCTTTGACCTTGTCACCACTGCCGCGCAGGATCTCGATGATCATCTCCTCCGGCAGTTCGGCGGGCAGCGCGGCCAGGTTCAGCGCCAGGAAGGGCTGCCCCGCCATGGCGTAAATGTCGCTCAGGGCGTTGGCCGCCGCAATCGCGCCGTAATCGTAGGGGTCATCCACCACCGGCGTGAAAAAGTCGGTGGTAAAGACCAGGGCGCGGTCCTCACTGACCTGCCACACGGCAGCATCGTCGGCCACGGCCAGCCCGACCAGCAGGTTCGGGTAGTCCGCCTCGACAAAGAGATCGCTCAAATGGCGCGTAACACGCGCCAGGGCCGCGGGGGCCCTTTTGCCCCCTCAACCCGCCGCTTTGGCCAGCGCGGTCAGGCGAATGCGCCCGTCCGGCCCGGCCAGGTTGCGGATTTCACACACGTTACCAGCCATCTTTGACTCCCCAAGACAGAGAGATGGGGGCAGCGCTTGACAGCTTTCAAATGCCCGGCATTCAGGACAGAGCGCCGGGAGCCTTGCCCCACTACTTGCAATTGATTATAGCTTGGTCACTGTGGACGTCAAGAGGGGGAAGCGGGAGGCAGTGCCTGGAGGCGGGACGAAAGGGGCTTGGCGGGCGATGGGCGGGGTGGTATGATGGAGCCAGCCTGGGTTATGTCACTGAAGGCCAAATCACACACGGAGGAAGACGATGGGATGGTGGGATGCAGAGCGGTCGGAAGAAAAAAACACGCTGGGAGATGAGCCGCTGGACATCATCGGGGAGGCGCTGCAGGCTGTTGCCCGGGTCTATGAGGAGGCGTGGGACCGCAAGCCGACGCTGGCAGAGGTGCTGCAGACCATCGAGATGGTGCTAGCAACGGGCCTGGAAGAGTACGTCTCCGGGGGAGACAGCCTGGAATTGGTGAGCGTTAAGGCCAAGACCAGGAAGCGGCGCAAGAGCCAGCTTTATCAGGTGGGGGATTTCTTTGCGATTCCTTTGGGAGATGGCAAGCACGCTTTCGGCAGGATTCTCTCGGACAGTGTGCCGGACATGGGGCTGCTGGTGGGCATCTACAAACAGGTGAGCGAGCATATGCTTGCCCCTGATGTACTGCGGGGTGGGGAGTTCATGTTCCCTCTTTTCTACTGCGGACCGGATGTTTGGAAAACCTGGCGTTGGAGGATCATCGGCCATGGGACAATCCAACCGGGGGAGTTTATCTATCCGAAGTTCAAAGAAGGATTTCCTGGCTTTGGTTGGCGGGTCAGAGATGAAAACGTAGTTTATCCCGCAACTGAGGAGGAAGTGCGTAATCTAGAATACGCCAGACTATGTGCACCTAAGCGTGTTGAAGATCGTATCCGCCACTATTTGGAAGGGCAGAACGGGTGAGCCTGAGACGCACCGCCGCCCTGTTGGCGGTCAGCATGGCCCGCGTTGCGGGTGGCGGCGGGGGTGGGGAACGTGTAGCGGGAGGAAATGGCAGGAACATGAAGGAATACACTTACAGGGGTACCCGCGATTCGCAGGTAGTTGGAGTAGTGGCGGTAGTCTTGGCAGTTGGCTATGTCGTAGTGACCGTGGTCCGAAACATTCCAAAGCTTTGGCAAGATGGCGAGCCTCTCGAATGGCTTTTCAGCGGGCTCATAGTGGCCTTGGTGCTGGCCGCGGGGTGCTTTATCGGTCTGTATTACATCAACCTGCTGCCTACGGTGTGGGTAACCGATGAGTACCTTATCGTCTCAGCTTTCAGGCGCAGGCGTGTACGCATTCGCTGGCAGGATATTGTGGACATCCGCGAACTTGCACCGTCCATGTACTATCCGCCGAATTCCATCTTGATACGAGCACGTCATATCTCCTTTTTCCATCACGTCTATGGGATCATCTGCGCCCGGTCACTTCTGCCCGCTTTTGTTGTGCACAAGGGGATCGTCGGGTATGAGGAACTGCTGGTCGAAATCCGACGCCGGGCTGAGCAGGCGCGCAGTTCGTTGTCACTCCCCCCAGTCGGATAGCGACGCGCCGAGCATTGAAACAGCGGGATGTCGCTTGACAGTTCCACCCCACGCCGTTATCCTCATCGCCGACAGATATGCATGATGGAGGCGGAGAGGTGCGGATTTGCGTGTATTGCTCGTCCAGTACCAAGGTGGACGAGCGGTATTTCGAGATGGCTCGCGAGCTGGGACAGTTGCTGGCGGCGGGCGGCCATACGCTGATCTATGGCGGGGCCAACATCGGTCTGATGGGCACGCTGGCCCGCGCCGTGAAAGAGGCGGGGGGCCAGGTGGTGGGGGTGATTCCCCGCGCGCTGCGCGATTATGGCCTGGTGTACGAGGAGGCGGATGAGGTGATCGTCACGGAGACGATGGCCGAGCGCAAGGCGCTGATGGAGCAGCGCGCCGAGGCGTTCATCGCGCTGCCCGGCGGCTTTGGCACGCTGGAGGAGCTGTTGCAGGTGCTGACGCTGCGGCAGTTGCGCTATCTGGATTACCCCATCGTCGTGCTGAACGCCAACGGGTTCTACGATGTGCTGCTGTCCCATTTTGAGCGGCTCTATGACGAGCAATTTGCGAATCCTGGCTTTCGCCAGTTGTACTATGTGGCGCTGGATGCGGCGGACGCGATGCGCTATGTGGAGATGGCGGAAAGCGCGCCGTTGCCGCGGAAGTGGTAGGAAAACCCTTACCCACGCCCTCACCCGCGCCATGTATGGCGATGCAAGGATTGGTGCAGTTTTAACTGCCGATGACGGGCGAAAAAGATACGTATAATGGTGAGCCCAGGGGGAGAGGGAACCAAACCGGCACGCGTGACGCCCTCGCCCTTTGGGAGAGGGTGCCACCCGAAGGGTGGCGGGTGAGGGTTACTTCGCGCGTTCCTCTGCCGAGGCGGGGGGGCGGATCAGGCGTCGCCGGATGACGCCCCAGAGTTGGTCCACTTCGGTAATATGCAGCAGGCGCGCGCCCAGCAGATACCCCAGGATGCCCATGCCGCCGCTCACGCAGACGATCAACGCGCGCTGCAAGAAACCATCCCCCAACGGCAGGGCGCGCATCCCCAGGTAGGTAGCATAACCGAACAACGCTACTGCCAGCGAGGCCGCCGTCGCCTTGATCGTCGTGCGCCCCACGTTGTACCCGCGTAACCCCTCGAAGCGTCGCCCAAAGACGAACAGCATGATCAGCGCGTGGCTGGTCCACTGGAGCGAGTTGGCGATCACCAGCCCCAGGAAGCCCCAGCCCAGCAGGAAGGCCAGCGCCGGGCCGACGATCAAATAGATCACCACGGCGGCGATCCCCACCATGACCGGCGTGACGGTGTCCTTCTGCGCGTAGAAGGCGAACACCAGGGGCAGGTCAATGGCCGTAAAGGGCAGCCCGATCAGGTACAGGCGCAGGGCATACCAGCTTTGTTGCGTATCGGCGGGAGTGAACGCGCCATGCTCGAAAATCAACTGGATGATGGGCTTGCCCAACACCAGCAGGCCCACCGCCGCCGGGATAATCACCACCAGCACCAGCCGCAGGCCCATGCTCAGCGTCCCCTTGAAGCGGTCCAACTCGGCGCGGGCGTCGATCTGGGAGAGGGTGGGCAGCACGGCCAGGGAGATAGCCATGGACACCAGGCCCAGGGGAAGCTGAATCAGGAAGGTGGCCTTGCTCATCCAGGTGATGGCCTCGGCCACGGTGCGGGAGGCCAGGTTGCGGTCGATGACGATGCCCACGTTCTGGATAATAATGCTCAGCACCACCGGCGCATAGAGATGCAGGATGCGCCGCACGACCGGGTGACGCCAGTCGAAGCAGAGTGACAGGCGCGTGCCCCGCAGGCCCGGCAACTGCATGAGGAACTGAAAGGTCGCCGCCATCAGGATGCCCACGCTCAGGCTGGTGATGTCCAGCTTGCCAGCCAGCAGCACCACGGCCAAGATGGTGCCCAGGTTGTGGACGGGCGCGCCCATCGCCGGGTAGGCGAACTCTTTACGGGCATAGTGATACGCCTGCAAGATGCCCGACAGGCCGTAGACAAAGATGGAGGGGACGATCACCCGCACGAGTAGCGTGGCCGTATCCTGCAAGGTGGGGTCGAACCCGCCCAGTAGCACGCGGGCGACCCAGGGGGCGGTAAGCTCTAGCAGGACGGTGACCACCAGCATGACCAGCGCGGTCAGGCTGAGCAGGATGGAGAGGATGCGCTCCAGTTCTTTTTGCCGCTCCTGGGTGGCGTATTCGCTCAACACAGGGACTAGCGCCGCGCTGAGCATGCCGCCCACCAGCAACTCGTAGACCATCTTGGGGACCTGGCTGACGGCGTCAAAAACGCTGGTCGCTCCGCTGGCCCCGAACGTCCCGGCGACTACCGCCTCGCGCACCAGCCCCAATATGCGGCTGGCGACGTTCCCGATAGAGTTGATGCCCGCCGCGCGGGCGATCCCCGAGGAGGTGGCTGCCGGAGTGGCCGGTGCAGCGCCGGATGCTATACCCGGTTCAGGGGGCAGGGCCGCGTCGGATGACCTATCCATTCCCGTCACTGTGTCTCCCATATCCCGCTTTCGTCGGCCAAGGGTGGTGGATTAACATGATATCCCCTGCGGACCTGTCCGGCCCGCAGGGGGTAATGCACGAAAACGCTAACGCAGAGCGGCTCAAGCTCGGCTATGCCGAAACGTGGTTTCGCAGAAACGCAGTCTTGCGCTCAGCCGCGCTCGGCCAGCAGTTCCCGCAGGGCGTCGAACACCTGATCCAGGTCGGCGGTGCTGACATAGCCCATGTGGCCGATGCGGATCATCTCCACACCGGGGGCTTTGGTGGAACCGGCGACGATGTTGTACTGCTTGCGCAGTGCGGACAGCGTCTTGGAGGCGCTCATCCCTTCGGGCAGAGTGACCGCCGTGACCGTGTTGGAGTAGTGGCCCGGCTCGGCGAACAGGCCCAGGCCCAACTCTTGCACGCCCTTTCGGCAATAGTCGCCGATGGACTCGTGGCGGGCAATCGTGCCGTCCACTCCCTCGGCCAGCATGTTGCGCAGGCTGACCTGCAAGCCGTACAACACCGAGACGGCGGGCGTGGCCGGGGTCTGGTTGCGCTGGGCGTACTTCTTGGCGTCCCCCAGGTCAAAGTAAAAGCGGGGCATTTTCGCCTTGGCGTAGGCTTCCCATGCCTTGGGGCTAAAGCTGATGAACGCCAGCCCCGGAGGGGCCATCCAGGCTTTCTGCGAGCCACTGACAACCACGTCGACGCCCCAGGCGTCGGTGCGCAGGCGAATGGCGCCCACGCCGCTAATGCCGTCCACCAGGATCAACGGCGAGGGGTCGGCGGCCTCGTGGATGGTCTTGGCCAGCGCCTCGACGTCGTTGGTGACGCCGGTAGAGGTCTCGTTCTGGGTGAACAGGACAGCGGAGAAGGGGCCCTCGGCGCGGATTTTCTCCGCGACCTCGGCCGGGTTGGCGGCCTTGCCCATCTCGTAGCTCATCTGCACAACGTCGGCGCCATAGGCCCTGGCGATTTCGGCAAAGCGCTCGCCAAACACGCCGATGGTGACGGCCAGCACCCGATCTCCGGGGGAGAGGGTGTTCACGATGGCCGCTTCCATACTACCGGTTCCTGAAGAAGTCAGGATATATAGATCGTTCTTCGTCTCGAAGAACAGTTTGAGAGCGTCAGTGATCTCGGCGAACATGGTCTCGAACTCGGGACCCCGATGGTTGATCATCTGCTGGCCGACAGCTTCGATGACGTCGGGTGGCAGGGGCGTGGGGCCGGGAATACGTAGATTCATTGTACCCTCCTGAAAAAGTCGTGTTCCGACAGGTTCCCCTATGATACTGTTCTTTGCCTGCCTGAACAAATGACCCCTGGCGGCCATACGAAAAATGCTTGACATGGCCCGGATGGGGCGCTATAATAGAGACATCATCTCCTCATATGAGTTTATCATTATCTCTATCCATTCCGCACAGGATCAAGGCCAGTGATGACACCGCCTGTACGCCGACCCAGACGAGTGAGCCTTACCAGGGAATGCTTAAAGAGCATTCGTGAGTACATCATGTCCAACGGGCTAGGCTCAGGAGACAAGCTGCCCTCTCAGCAAGAGTGGGCGGAGATGCTCGGAGTGAGCGTGCTCGTCGTGCGCGAAGCGTTCCAGTCTGCCCAGGCGTTGGGCCTGGTAGAGGTGCAGCATGGACGGGGGATCTTTGTGCGGGGTCCGGAGGAGGCTGATTTCCTCGATTTTCTCGCCTTTGGCAGACCCCTCCAGGACTTTCGCCTGGAGGAGGTGATTGAGGCACGCGCCATGTTGGAACTGGCGGTGCTTGAATCTTGTATCGTCAGGGCCACTCCGCAGGTAGTGGCGGAGCTGGAGGCGCTGCTGGATCAGATGCGCGCCGATCCCCCGCGCCCCGGCGAATTCTCCGTTGTGCATAAACGCTTTCATCAAGCCATGCTGACGGCTTGTGGTGACCGTCTGCTGTGCGATATTGGCATGCCGTTGATCAATACCTTCTGGGCGTTGGGCAATTCCGGGCACGTGCAATTCACCAAGGCCATGCTGGAAACCGATCTGGTCAGCCTGCACGTGGGCTATGTGGACGCGATCAAGAATCACGATCTGGCGCACACCCGCGAGCTAGTGGATGAGCATCTGTACGGCTTGTGCTCCCGGTACGGCGTATTTCCTTGCGCGAATGGGTCCGAAGGGAGCGAGAGAACCGATGAGCACGAGAACTGATCTTTGCCTCGCTGGAGGCATGGCTTGGGCTGGTGCGAACAGAAGCCAGTTCGCTATTGACTTGAGCCTGGGAGTATGTTAGCATGCGTCTATACTCATGACACGTGTCATGAGTGGGTATCCTGCTGCTAAATGCCTGGGAGAAGTCAACAATATGCCAAGTGTTGATGACCCGTTGCGGGCCAACCTGACACGGCAGTGTCTGACCAGTATTCAGCGTTATATTCTCGACCATCATTTGGGTCCCGGTGACAAATTGCCCTCCTTGCCGCAATGGGCCGAGATGTTGGGGGTAAGTGTTCGGGCTGTGCGCGAAGCGATGCAAGCGCTGCAGGCGTTGGACCTGGTGGATATTCAGCATGGGCGTGGGATTTTCGTGCGGAGTGTGGAAGACAGCGATTTTCTCGATTTCCTGGTGAGAAGCCGCCTGCCACGGGTGAGCACGGAAGAGGTGGTGCAGGCACGGGCGATGCTAGAACTCGTCGCGTTAGAGGCATGCATCGCCAATGCTACGCCGCAGGATATTGCCGAGCTGGAGCAGATTCTCGATCAGTACCGCGACGACCTTGCCCATGGGGGGCAGCTTCGCGGGGCCGATTGTCACCGTCTTTTTCACTATAGAATGCTCCAGGCCACGGGCAGCCAGTTGCTCTACATGCTGGGGGTGCCTCTGTGGAATACCTATATTGCGTTGGGGGCCACCGGCCGCCTGCCGCCAGAGGAACAGCCGCAGACGGATCCCATTGAGACGCACGGAGCCTATCTCCGTGCTATCAAGGATCGTGATTTCAGCCATACCCGTGATCTGGTGAACCGGCATCTGCTGGGGCTTTGCGCACACTATCACGTGTTCCCGTTTGGGGACAAGTCGCGCCACGCTGCGGATGGGCCTGATTCGTAACGAGAGAGTCAAACACGTTTCTTGTTGGGCGCAGAAGGTCTTGTCAAAGGAGGTGCCTATCGGGGAGAAGCGAGGGTACGGAGTAGCTTATTCGGGCCGGGCCAACTCTATACAGGGGAGGCGTACGTCGTGCATTGCCATACCAAGGAAGGAAGGTACACAATGGCTCAAAAGATCTCTCGTCGGGAATTGGTCAAAGGCGCTACGGTGACAGCCGCAGGTCTGGCGCTCGCCGCCTGCACAAAACCTGCTCCAGAAGTAGTCAAGGAAACCGTCGTGGTCAAGGAGGAGGTCGAGAAAGAAGTCACCAAGGTCGTTGAAGTCGAGAAAGAGGTGACCAAGGTCGTCGAAAAGGTTGTCGAGAAAGTGGTCGAAGCCACGGCACCCACCGGCCCCACGAACGTCTGGGGGGTGACCTTGCCCGCCGATGCACTGCCCCTGGAAGAGCAGTACATCTGGCAGGGCGGTGGCGCGCCTGGCGGCATGAGCGCGGGTGGCTATGGCCATATCATGGAGGCACTGTACAACCGCACCTTTGAGCATGCGGGTGGCCAGGAAACGCTCACGACCCTCGACCTCGATTTCAACGTGATCGGCGTTGGGGCGGAGAGCTGGCAGGTGTCTGAGGACGGCTCTTACTGGGACTTCAAGCTGCGCAAGGAGTTGGTCTTTAGCGACGGCTCACCGCTTACGGCTCACGACTGGATTTACACCATGCGCTGGTCGTTGGCGCGCGGCTATGACTTTGCCTGGTACTATTTCGATATCAAGAATGCCTCCAAGGTGACGGCGGGTGAATTGCCGCCGGAGGACCTGGGCATGGAAGCGGTGGACGACTATACCCTGCGGGTCTACACCGAGACCACCATTCCCTATCTGCCAGCCGTGTTCATCTGGTTCGAAGTAGCCAAGAAGGACATCTGGGAGACGGCGGGCGATAACTGGGCGTTGGACCCCAAGCGATATGTTGCCTCTGGCCCCTGGATCCTCAAAGAGTTCGAGCGCGGTGCCAGGAGCACCTGGGTGCCCAACACCACGTATCAAGGCGTGCGCAAGCCCTACATCACCGAAGTGCGCGAGTGGCCCCGTCCCGCTGGCCTGCCTGCTTACATGGCGGGGGAAGTGCACGGCTGGAGCATTGGCGCGGCGACCCCGGCAGCGGAAATCGCCCTGGTAAACGCCAACCCTGTGTTGCGCGCCGAGTCGCATCCCGGCTTGCCCACCAACACCGACTATATGGGGTTCAACACCACGGGCAAGTTCGAGGGGCTGGACAACCGCGATGTGCGGGTGGCCCTGTGCAAGGCTATCGACAAGGCCAACCTGGTAGGCGAGATTTTCAAGGGCTTCTCCTACCCCACCTATGGAATCCTGCCCAAGGGCTTCCCCAATGACAACGAAGCCGAACTGATGGAGCTGGAGCCGAACGTGTACGATCCCGAGGCGGCCAAGCAGTTACTGTCCAAGGCGGGTTATCCGGACGGCCAGGGTTTTCCCAAGTACGAGGTATGGATGCGCGCTCCAAGTGCCCAGTTGCAGGCCCTTTGCCAGGCCATCCAGGCTCGGTGGAAGGAACATCTGGGTATCGAGGTGGAATTGCGCCCCTCGGATTTCCAGTCCTTCACCAGCAACCTGAAGGAAAACGAGCCGATCTATGGTGAACTATTCTCAGGACTATTTCGACCCGGCCACGTTCCTAAATATCTTCCGTTCCACTGGCCGTCATCCGCACAGCGATCCGGCCTGGGACGAGTTCTATACCGCGGCCAACGGCCTGCTGGATCCGGAAAAGCGCTCTGTCGAGATGAAAAAGGCCGAGGTCACGCTCTTCCAGGACGCCGTGTTCTATGGGCTGCACAGCCCCTTCTCCATCAGCCTGTGGCCTTGCAACAAGGCTGGCGAGTGGGCGGGGCCCAATAAGGATGGCTACTCCTTTGGCGGCGGCGCGCCCGGCATGTTCCACGCCTTTGAGAAGTGGTACTGGTCCAATTCGGATTGCCGCAAGCAGTTGAAGTAGCTCGGCACCGTTCCATACGCAGTGGGATGGGTGGGGCGCAAGCTCTCGGCGCCCCACCCCCTGAACTCATCCTTCCATCTCTTACCAAGCAGGAAAGGTCATAGGATAGATGCTCAACTACACCGTTCGACGTCTGGCGGGCATCCTGACCACGCTACTGCTGCTGTCCTTGTTCACCTTTTTGCTCTCTCGCGCCGTGCCGGGCGGTCCCTGGGCCATCGGGGCCGAGATTCCCATGACCCCGGAGCAAATCGCGCGCTTTGAGGCCCGTTATGGCCTGGACAAGCCGCTGTTCGTGCAGTACCTGGTCTGGTTGCGTAACGCCATCACTCTCGACTTTGGCGTACCCTTTACCACACCGGAATTGACGGTCACGCAGTTGATTGCCCGCATGTTGCCCTATAGCGCGTTGCTGGGTGGATTGGCTGCTACCCTGGCTATTTCCCTGGGCGTGGTGATGGGAATGCTGGCCGCCGCGTTCGAGGATTCCTGGTTCGATAACCTGATCACCGGCTATGCAGTGTTCATGGGTACCATCCCCTCGTTTGTCATGGGATTCCTGCTGGCCTACTTTTTCGCCGTCAAGCTTCAGTGGTTCCCTTCCGGAGGCTGGGGCAATGGCGATGTGTGGCCGGGGGTCAAATACCTGGTACTGCCGGTGGTGGCGTATGGCTTGCCAGCGACAGGCGGGGTGGCCCGCTGG
>Ga0209347_1001102_pt1 | contig 49921 bp, 44 predicted proteins | sample AutmiccommuBRH23_FD_187382 | JGI IMG/M metagenome (GOLD analysis project Ga0209347, IMG submission 187382) | Deep subsurface microbial communities from Mt. Terri, Switzerland - Autotrophic microbial communities BRH/23 (SPAdes) (version 2) | ecosystem: Environmental > Aquatic > Deep subsurface >... | reverse complement strand
ATGGTGATTCTCATTATAAGTAAGACCTACACGAACCATTGGAACACCTCACGAAAGCATAGGGATCGATCTTTTAACTTCTTCCAGCTTGCTGACGGTCTCTTCGAATATTCGCTTCTGCTGGTTCTGCTTAAAACTTGAGATTTCCGGTACGTCGCTAACGGGGTTGGGCTTTCCTTCCAGGGCACTTAGCACACTATGGCAGAGCTGGCCGTTAAAGTCATGATACCCTCCCTCCATCAGGAGCACAAGATTGCCGTTGTGCACAGACCTGACTTTTGCAGCCATTCCATGGAAGCCTTCTGATGTCAGGTTCAGCCCGACGTTCTTTTCCTTGTAGTATGCATCAAACCCGCATGAGCATACTATAAATCCCGGCGAGAAGCGCTCGATCAGAGGCGCTACGACCTCATCAAAGGCTAACATGTATTCTGCATTCCCGGCGCCTGGCGGCATTTCAACGTTAACCGAATATCCTTTGCCTGCCTGGATCCCGGTTTCCTTCGTGAAACCCCTCCGGGGATAGAAGGCATGAGGATCACGGTGCAGGGATACTGTAAGTACTGTAGGGTCATCGTAGAATATATCCATGGTGCCGTCCCCTGCATGTGCGTCCCAGTCAAGTATCATTATTCTCTCTATTTTCTTTACTTCCTGCAGGTACCTGGCAAGAATGGCTGCATTGTTGAAAAGACAGAAACCACCATAACGGTTCCTGCCTGCATGATGTCCGGGCGGTCTTGTCATGACAAAAGAAAAGGAATATTTGCCACCGGCCACCAGATCGCCGGCTTTCAGTGCAGCTCCTGCGGCCAGCTTTGCTATCCCGTAGGTTTTTGGGGTGATATAAGTGCTGTCGCCAAGAAAGCCGCCACCGTTCAAGGCGTAATTGCTTACAAAACTTATATATGACTCGTCATGGACACGTAAAAGATCTTTTTCAGTAGCCATAGAGAAGTCATCTATCAGGGTGTATGGGTCATTTTTAAAGATGCCGTTCTTCTCAAGATACCACATTGCTTTTATTATCCGGTCAGGAACCTCAAATGTCTTGACCGAGATCACGGAAGGATTATGTTCAATATGCTTCTCATTATAAAGGAAAGCTATCCTGCCTGGAGGAAGTGCTGTTGTCGTTGCTTCAGGCATATTCCGGCAAACATTCATGGAAATATCACTCGTGACATCTTTCTTTTTACAGAAAACTTCTTTCCGCTTTCCTTTCATTCGCTTTTCTTCCGTTCTTTCTTCCATTATATTTTTATCAGTGGATGGATGTTCTTTTCCGGTCCTGAATGTTGAATGGGCTGATGGCAGGCCGGCTGGCCGGCAGGCTCTCTCCGGATCAACATGCGGGACGCATTCATTTGCTTTATCAATTGCTGCAGGACTACTATTATTGTCCCTTTTCTTTCCTGAAAGAAAATATCCAGCTGGTCTGCTATCAGGTTCTTCAGGGAGCGGGTAAAGAACTGATTCAACTGCCTGCTTTGGAACAGCCTTTAGTGCATCAGCTACTATTTTTGCATAGACCAGATCCCCTTCATCCCCGGGAGGCACTGGATAGTCGCTCTGAATGGCAATTTCAACTGACTGGAATTCCACTTCCCTGAAAGCTTCTGAAAAAATAGCGTCCTCTGGAAGAACAGCAGGCACTTCTTCAGTTACTGTTATGGTGTCAGGAGTGATCCCAGTAATGTTTGCCGAGGGCTGCCCGCCATCGTCCCGGATACCGGCTGTATGATCGGAGACAATATCTTCCTTAATTTCTTCAAGCAGCTTTGCAACTTCATGAGAGACAGCAGAGAGATCAGTATCATGGGGCCGGTCGCTAAAGCACGATGACATTACTTCATTGAGCATCTTCAGGGCACCGTTGTGCTCATTATACTGTCCATCCGTCTTTTCCTTTTGAGTCGCAGACATATCATCACCTGCACAGCCGAATTATCGGACCTGGATCCATACAGGGTCCAGCACGCCTGTATACCTGTTGCCCATATATTCAAAGACTACAGTAGGCTCTTCCACAGCCACCCAGCCTGCGATCTTTGGCTTTAGGACCCATGTTCTCTTTGCGGTCTCCCCGGGAGATATATTGTCAAAGAAAAGATTTACGTCCTCAACATCCACTGTGTTCCCGAATTTCGCCTTGAGTGCAAAATTAACATATGGCTGCTGTGCAAAGTTCTTGACCCATACATCAACGGTCATTTTATTGCCGACACTGCCCTGCTGAGCAGGCACCAGCTTAACGTACTGGGAAAGGGAGTCTTTAGGCAACTCAGTAGCGTTGGAAGTATCTACCACCCTGTTCTGACCCTTCTTTTTGTCTTTATCTTTCTTATTGAGATAGACACCGGAACCCAGCATGAGGAATGAAGATCCAAAGATCACCCCTGCGTTATCGGCTATATCGTCAATGACCGTTCTTTTGACTTCTATAGTGAGCTCCGTTACCTCGCCCATTTCCAGGGGAATGAACGATACACGGGTGATTATCCAGCCTACCTCGGAATTTTGAAGCTTAAAATAGATCGGGATGGAAAAGGAACCTTTTTCCTTCCCGGAAAGGTCCATACTGGAAACCAGACATTCAGTTTCCACGAGAGCAAGGTTACCCGCTACCTCCGTTGAGGTAATATTGATCTCACTGATCCCTCCTGCCTGGATATCCTTATTCTTGAATATCATAGTGATACTAGCAGGCGCAAGGAAGTCCTTGCCCTGATACAGGGCAAAAGCCAGGCCCGGCTCATCTGCATTGACAGCATTCAAAAAATCCACAACCGTAACTTCAACTGACTCATCCGGAGATTCGCCGATGCAACCACTCTGGAAAATAACGGATGCAAGGACAAGGATAAAAATGATGTACGCAGACCTGTGTTTCATGTGACCACCAGATATATCGGTAAAAAGATAATGAGGTTATTTTTATAGAAGATCATTTATTTTTATTGCTTTTAATTATATATAATGCTATTGATGCGAGTATGATCTCAATGATAACAAGAATGGGAAGAACGAAACTTTTTGTATAGAAGGGTTCTTTCTGCATTTTTATCAATACTGCATATTCGAATGCAGGCCGGTCTTCACTCGTAAATGATCGGATTCCGCTGACACCCCCCAGCATGACACGGCCATCGTCCACTGACTGAGATGTGTTATCCAGCCCGTCATAAGATAGCAATTCCATGTCTTTGGGAAGAACGAATTCCATCTTATCTATCAGAGGGTGACCGAGCACCCATATACTGTGCTCTCCTGCAGAAGCCAGAGGGTCCATACTATATCGGATCGTTGTTGTCACATTCAGGACAGAAGTATCAACAGGACCCTCTGCACTTCCAAACTCCATGCCTATAGAATCGATCACCAGTTGAGAAGAGCCGTTATTGACCAGAACATATTCCAGGAACTGGGCCCCGCCGTTTGATAAGTAGCGCTCCCGGAATTCCCCGACTTCGGAGGCATCAATGGACCCGTTATCATCCGTATCGATATCTTCTCTGAAGGCCAGGGCATCCTCATTGGTGTACATCTCGCTTACCGTAAATATGATCGAACTTTCAGACAGTTCCATGTGGTTGGTATACGAAGCTCCTGCTGAAGCATCCGGAGCCAGACAGCAGCATATTATGATCAGGAGTAAACAGGTGGTGTTTTTGCTCATATGATTCCTCGCAAAAAGATAAGGGCAGCCCGGCTCACGGATAGAGCTGGACCGTTTCCTTTGTACCATATGACGACGGGGCTAAAAAGGTAGCCATTGTCGTCGCACCAGACTCAGGGGTCAGTACCATCGTAACACTTGTTCGAGGTCCGATGTCAAGGTTAGAATCCTTCTGACCGCTGGCAGTAGACACATCGCCTATGGTCGCAAACGAAAGATCGCTACCTGAGACCGTGGATACATAGATGATAGCAAGGTCCCCGGTGTTCATGACAGGATTCCCCTGAGTGAATGACACATCATCGTCACGTACTTTTTCCACAGTGAAGAAGTACTTTGCATTGTCTCCGGGGATAGCTTGGGTAGCTGTTAGCAGCTTGTTCAGATTAACAGATGCATTGTTCGATGCTGAAAAATCCTTCATTGCATACCCATGGGTTTTGGCATTATTAGCATACAGCAGGTCATTTGTATTGGCCCCGTCTGTGATCGTGACTATCAGCTGGTTAAGATCCACAGGGGAACTTCCTACATTCAACCCGACCCGTATCCTTAACAGAGATACATCGGCTGCCATATCCGTGGCATTGTTCTTTGCACGAACGCCCTCTATGCTTTTGACTACAAGGTTTGAGGAAACTTCCTGAGTTGCCTGTTTACCTGTCGACTGGGCCTGCTGCTGAAGAACGCCGGATGTCTGTATGAGTACAGAGGCAGCTACCGCAGCAATTATCACCATTGCAATAAAGATGATTAGAGTACCAATGCCAACCTGACCCAGCTGATCAGTGAATATTCCGGTTTTTGTGCTTGCCTTCATTGAAACCATCTCCGTGTAAATAAAATGATGTGTAGTTACTTACACATCATGAATTACATCACGGATACAGCTGTACGTTTTCCTTGACACCGTATGAAGAAGGTGTAACGAACTCAGCAACTGTAGCTGCACCTGATTCAGGGGTCAGTACAATATTTACCATAGTCCTTGGTACAAGAGACAGTTCTGAGGTCTGGAGATCTCCCGTAGTTGATCCAATAGCAGTGTTAGCAGCAGCGGTGGTTGATGTGGTTGAGATGTATACCGTTATAAGGTCACCTGTGTTCATCACAGGATTACCCTGGGAGAAAGAAGAATCCTCATCACGGATCCTGTCTACGGTATAGAATTGGGTTGGGTTGGTGCCCACGGTTAACATTTTTTCCAGATTGGTTGCAGCTGTAGCACTCGCTGAAAAATCAGTCATGACAGCCCCATATGATTTAGAGTTGCCTGCATATACAAGATTATGCGCGATAGTACCATCTGTGATAGAGATAACTACCTGGTTAACGTCGACAGGAGAGCTGCCCACGTTGAGGGCTACCTGGAGTTTTAGCAGGTCAATAGTGCTGGAGAGAGCTGTGCCGGTTTTTGCACGTACGCCTTCTATATTCTTGATCATAAGGTTAGATGATACTTCCTGGGTCGACTGCTTACCGGTGGACTGGGCTTTCTGCTGCAGTATACCGGAAGTCTGGATCAGCACGGCTGCCGCAACTGCCGCGACGAGTACCATGGCGATGAATATGATAAGAGTACCGATACCCACCTGGGCATGTGTATCCTTATTCATAGATAATGTTCTGTTTGCTTTCATGTACGATCCTCCTATTATCCAGAGATTATTGGATATATAAATTATATATAATTAATTAATATATATAATATTTGGTTGGAAATGCCAAACTACAAACATCACCTTTTTGTACTATTAGACTATTAATATATAATAGAAAATAAAAATGTAGTCAGAGGTGGAGATGAGTGCTGGGATACTGTTAAATGCAACTATATGCTTTGCAATAACCATATCTTCTTTTGCTTTTGCATGGGTGCTGGCACGTGACGGTTCAGAGCATAATGATAAAAGTAAACCTGCGCTCTGGTCGCTCATAGTCCTGTGGGTGCTTGTCGGGCTTACATACCTGCCTACGACCGTGAGAATGATCGCAGCGTCCATAGGCAATCAGCAACTGGACCTGCTTATGTATTATATAGCTGCAGTACCGTTCTCTTTCGTCTCGGTGCCACTGGTGTTCTTTATACTGTATGTCATTATAGGGGATCAGAGGATCAGCGGATATATATCAGCCCTTTTTGTACTATTCGGGGCTGCCTACCTGGCATTTTTCTATTCCAGCGGGGTCATTGGCCCCACCATCACGCCCCTGACATCCCTTTTCACCATCAATAGCGATATCGCAATAAACATTTATCTGATCGGGCTTTTTGTGATTCCCACTGCAATGATAATAGGACTGCTGTTCCTTATATTACTTCAGCGCATGCCAAAGAGGCTGCGCTACAGGACTGCTCTGCCCCTGGTAGCTATTTCATTTGTCTTCGATTTCATGCTTACCGACATGATCACTCTCGAGGACACGATGCAGCTTGCAGCCAGGATCTTTGTCCTCATAGGTACAGTACAGGCTTTCCTTGCCTACTTCCCCCCCATGAACCTGCAGGAGAAACTTGGGATACAAAAATACGAATCCAGCCTGTACGAAAAGGATGATGGGACAGACTTTGATGATGATGAAGAGGCTGATATCAATGTATGAGGATATCGATGTCATGCTTGAACAGCAGGTCGCTGAATTCTACCAGTCACTGGGCATACACCAGGGACCCGGAGATATTCAGTACAGGCTGATACTTAAAGTATTAGGGAAGAACGAAGGCAGGATCACAGAGTTCTCAGAGATAAGGGAATATACAGACAGGCTCGCAGACAAAGGAAGCATCGGAAGCAAGATGAAAACGATATTCCAGCTTGAAGGCCTGGCAGAGAAGGTGAAACGGGGAGGATATATCATCACCGACAAAGGTATCACCGCATCTAATTTCCTGAAGGACACAACAGCATTCTATAAGAAGAACAAGAGGATGGGCGAGATCATAGAGAGAATGCCCTGAAACTTATTCATATTTGCTATTTTTTAGAAATAGATTACCAGGGATAATCGGAGTTAAAGAACCTTCGTAATCACGCATCTTGTCAGAAGATAGAAATATCATATTACATACCAATGATGGAAAACCGCATCCTTTACACTATTTCATACACAGATGCATCTCCGGGGCAGAGAAAATTTTACTCTATCCGGGGTTGTCATTGTTTGCATAAAGCAGGTCGCTGGTGTCGGCCCCATCTGCCAGGGAAGTAATAGCCGTTTCACATTCAGCGACTAATAGCAGTCTTTTCATGCAGACTATACAAAATAGAGATATAAGCAGCGCATGAGCAGAGTGACAGACTTCAGACAGCTGAGCACAATTACTGTTTAGTAGCACCCGGATAAGGAGAAATTGATTCAGATATGGATCAACACAAAAAAAGAAAGGATAAGGTGAATGATCACCTTACGGATAAAGTTGTACGTTCTCTCTGATGCCGTATGAAGACGGAGTTACAAAGTCCGCCATTGTTGTAGCACCAGCTTCGGGTGTCAGTACAATATTCACTGTCGCCCTGGGCCCGATAACAAGACCGCTATCCTTTAGTCCGGTAGTGGTTAAAGAACCCACCTGTGTAAAGCCTGTGTCGGCAGAGGCAACTGTTGACAGGTAGAGCGTTACCAGGTCACCTGTGTTCAGGATCGGTTTCTCCTGACTGAAAGAGCCATCTTCATCACGTATCTTTTCTGCGGTGAAGAAGTACTTTGCATTATCTCCGGGGACAGCCTGGGTAGCTGTTAACAGCTTGTTCAGATTAACAGACGCATTGTTCGAGGCTGAGAAATCTTTCATTACATAGCCATGGGTTTTGGCATTGTTGGCATATATCAGATTATTGGTCGCAGTACCATCTGTGATAGAGATAACTACCTGGTTCACGTCAACGGGAGAGCTTCCGACATTCAGTCCCACATTGAGCTTAAGCAGGGAAAGATTGCCTGCCATGTCAGTAGCACTGTCCTTTGCACGGATACCCTCGATGTTCTTAATCATGAGGTTGGACGATACTTCCTGAGTGGACTGCTTACCGGTAGCCTGAGCTTTCTGCTGCAGGATGCCTGAGGTCTGTATGAGTACAGCCGCAGCGACTGCCGCAACCAGGACCATGGCAATGAAGATGATCAGAGTACCGATACCCACCTGGGCACGCGTATCTTTCCTGAGATGCATTTTGGTGTTTGCTTTCATAATACCTTCTCCTTAAAAACATGTACAGATGGACTGTACATGCCTTATCTTACGGATAGAGCTGTACAGTCTCCTTGACACCGTATGAGGAAGGTGTAACGAATTCAGCAATTGTAGCTGCACCGGACTCAGGGGTCATCACAATGTTCACGGTGGTCCTTGGAACAAGGTTCAGTTGTGAGGACACCAGGACTGCATCTGCATCGAGAGCTCCCATGTACTCATAGGCAGCACTGTTTGCAGAAGGTGATGTCGTTGCAAGGTATACTATAATAAGGTCACCAGTATTCATTACAGGATTTGCCTGTGAGAAGGACTGGTCTTCATCACGTATCCTGTCAACCGTATAATATCTCAGGGGATTGGCCACAGTTGTTGTACCGGTCAGCAGTTTCTTCAGGTTGACGGTGGCATCTGTAGTATTAAAATCAGTCATCTTGCCGTATGTCTTAGCATTGCCTGCATATACCAGATTATGTGCTATCGTACCATCTGTGATAGAGATAACTACCTGGTTAACATCGACAGGAGAACTTCCAACGTTAAGGCCTACCGAGAGTTTGAGCATGTCGATGGTAGCAGAAGTACTGGTACTACTGTCTTTAGCACGTACACCTTCAATGTTCTTGACCATCAGGTTAGATGATACTTCCTGGGTCGACTGCTTACCGGTGGACTGGGCTTTTTGCTGCAGTATACCGGAAGTCTGGATCAGCACGGCTGCCGCAACAGCCGCGACGAGTACCATTGCGATGAATATGATAAGAGTACCAATACCCACCTGGGCCCTCGTGTTGGTTTTCATAAATAATGTTTTGTTTGCTTTCATGTACAATCCTCCTATTATCCAGAGATTATTGGATATGTAAATTATATATAATTAATTAATATATATAATATTTGGTTGGAAATGTCAAACTGCAAACGAGATTTAATTTTAAAATAGAAATATATAAATATATTTGATCAAGTCAATCATTGAGAATAAAATGTATACAGGACTGCTCTTAAACAGCACGATATGCTTTGCGATCGGCTTATCATCACTTGCATTTGCATGGGTGCTTTTAGCAAAAAAGGAACAGAACAGTGAAACCAGCAGGCCGGCTCTTTTCTCGCTTATTGTTTTCTGGACACTGGTCGGCCTTACATACCTGCCGACATCCGTCAGGATGATGGCTGCATACATGGGGAATATGCAGATAGACGCTATACTGTATTTCATAGCCGCCATACCTTTTGCTTTTATTTCAGTGCCTCTTGTATTTTTTATTATATACATAATAACCGGAAGTAAGAAGACGGGTGAATATCTTGCACTGCTGTTTACCATGCCTGGGGCTGCATACCTTGCATTCATGTATGAGAGCGGGATCGTGGGGCCCGAGATAAGTGAATGGGCATCTATTTTCAGCGTGAACAGCGATCTTGCCATTCACATTTACCTGATAGGGCTCTTCGTAATACCAACGGCAATGATACTGGGGCTTTTATTCCTCATCCTGCTTCAACGGGTCCCAAAGAGGAGACGATACAGGACAGTCCTGCCGCTTGTAGCTATTTCCTTTGTTTTTGATTTCATGCTGACAGATGTGATAGCTATCATCGATGTGATGCAGGTCTTCTCCAGATCGTTCGTCCTGATCGGGACAGTACTGGCGTATCTTGCTTATTTCCCGCCACTGCCCCTGCAGGAAAAGCTCGGCATCCAGAATTCCGGCAATGGAACATACTATTTTGGCGGAATCGATAAGGAACTTGATGTGCTCTCCAGGGAAAACAGTGTTTAGTGCCTGTCCGGATAAACAATGTATCCCTGTTTAACACCACACGCATGACCCAGGACCGGCACTCAGAGTTAAGCTGAACGTAATTCTCCCCAATACTTTGCTTTTAGCCAATACAATTAAATATCATGAATTCTATGTACTTTTCTGTACATTATAGGACAAAAGTGGTTATTTTATGCATTCTGTTATTCAGGATATAATCAGATCTACCGAAGAACGAGTAAGACATATCGAAAGCTTACGCGAGGATAAAAGGCCCTATCAGGAAAAAAGAGATATTGTGACAGCAATCGATAGGAAGAGAGAGGAAGGAATGGTGGCTGTAATAGCTGAGGTGAAGCCGGCTTCACCCCGCAGGAAACTCAGGGATATCTCCCCTGCGGATGCAGGAACTATAGCCAGACAGATGGAAAAAGCAGGCGCTGTAGCAATATCCGTGCTGACAGAGCCGCAGTTCTTCATGGGATCCCTGAATAACCTTCTTAGCGTGAGGAAAAGTGTCAATATTCCAGTACTGCGGAAGGATTTTATCATTAATGAAGTACAGACTGAAGAAGTTGATACGGATATGATATTACTGATAGTAGGAGTCCTTGGAGAGCATACAAGAGAAATGGCAAAGCTTGCCCTGGATAAAAAGATGGAGCCCCTTGTCGAGATTCACAATGAAGTGGAACTTGATCTTGCCCTGAAAACGGATGCCCGGATGATAGGGATCAATAATCGGGACCTGAACACGCTTGAAACTGACATTGGGACTACTTTGCGCCTGGCACCCATCATCCGTAAATACGATGCTGATAACGGGACCAGACATTTCATTATCAGTGAGAGCGGCATCATTAGTACAGATGATGTACGCAAAGTGATGAAGGCTGGCGCTGACGGGATACTTGTCGGGACGTCCATCATTGAAAGCGGCGATGTCTATGAAAAAACAAAAGAGCTTGTTGAAGCACTCAAATGATGTTCAGTAGAGATTTTCCGAGTAAGGGAGTTTTGAAATGAAAAGATCGATGTATGGCAGATATGGAGGACAGTTCGTCCCTGAAGTGCTGATGCCGGCACTTGCTGAGCTTGAAGAGGCTTACGATAGGTACAGGGAAGATCCCCGTTTCCTTGAAGAGCTTGCCTATTACATGAAAGACTTTGCAGGCAGGGAGACTCCCCTGTACTTTGCCAGGAACCTCAGTGAGAAATACGGAATCAGGATATATCTCAAGAGAGAAGACCTCGTTCACGGAGGAGCGCATAAGCTCAATAACACGATTGGACAGGCGCTTCTGGCAAAGTATATGGGTAAGAAACGTCTCATTGCAGAAACGGGAGCGGGACAGCACGGGACTGCAACTGCGATGGTGGGAGCAACTATGGGTTTTGAAACTGAGGTATACATGGGGGCAAAAGATGTTCAGAGGCAGCATATGAATGTATACCGCATGCAGCTTATGGGAACTACCGTACATCCTGTGGAATCCGGCTCAAAGACACTCAAGGATGCCATCAATGAGGCACTGCGCGACTGGGTGACCAATGTGGAGAATACACACTATCTTATAGGTTCGGTTGTCGGACCTCATCCATATCCGATGATAGTCAGGGATTTCCAGAGCGTTATCGGAAATGAGGTCAAAAGACAGATAATGGAAAAAGAGGGACGCTACCCGGATTCCATAGTTGCATGCGCCGGCGGAGGAAGCAATGCAATGGGCATATTCCATCCTTTCATTGAGGAAAAGGAAGTCCGGCTGTTTCCCGTGGAAGCTGGAGGATGCGGGCTGAAGAGCACTGCAAAGGAAGCGTTGCATTCCGCGTCGCTCTGTGTTGGCGAGGACGGGATATTGCAGGGGGCACATACCAGGGTATTGCAGGACAGGTACGGCCAGATACTTGAATCCAGCTCCGTTTCCGCAGGACTGGATTATTCAGGCGTCGGGCCGGAACTGGCATATCTTGCAGACATCGGAAGGATAAGACCCTGCAATGTAAACGATGAAGAGGCACTGGAGGCATTCTACGAGCTTAGCAGGACAGAAGGGATCATACCGGCGCTTGAATCGTCTCATGCATTAGCCTATGTGATGAAAATGGCGCAGAGCGGAGAACTCGGGGAACTTGTGGTGATCAGCCTTTCCGGAAGGGGAGACAAAGACCTTGAAACGGTCTTCAGGTTAAAGGAAATGGAGAAAAGAGAGGTTTGCCTATGAGAATCCGGGAGAAGTTTGCACAACTTGAAGAAAAGAAAGAGAAAGCCCTTATAGCATACGTATGCGCAGGGGACCCGACTGCTGAAGCTGCGAGAGATATTGTCAGTGCCCTTGTAAGGGGTGGTGCTGATATCGTTGAACTCGGACTGCCTTTCTCGGATCCTGTTGCCGACGGGCCAACTATCCAGGCTGCTTCCCAGCGTGCTCTGGACGCCGGAATGAACCCTGACAGGTATTTCGAGCTAATAGCATCCATAAATGCCGGTGTGCCGCTGGTATGCATGACCTATTACAACCTTATCTATAAGAGAGGATTGGAAAGATTTGCCAGCGACTGCGCCCTGTCAGGCATATCAGGCATCATTGTACCGGACCTGCCTGCAGAAGAGTCAGATGATCTTCAAACTGCCTGCATGAAGCATGGCGTTGACCTTATATTCCTGGTCACTCCCGTAACCAATGAAGCGAGGATGGAAAAGATACTTGGCAAGACTTCCGGATTCGTATATATCGTTTCCCGGCTGGGCGTTACAGGAGCAAGGGCAGATGTCGCAAGATCTACAAAAGAGATACTTTCCAGAGTACACACAGATGTACCCAGGGCTGTAGGCTTTGGTATATCAGACAGGGAGCAGGCCCGCGAAGTAATAGCCGCGGGGGCCGATGCCGTGATAGTCGGTTCTGCTTTTGTGAACATCATCGCCTCTGGAGAAGACGTTAACGCAAGGGTAGAAACGCTCGCAGGAGAATTGAAGAGTGCCTGTAGAGAAGGCCGGAACTGAAAAAGTGGTCAGGTCAAAAATTAAACTTTATGTGAAGGGTCTTCAAACCCTTCATTCTGCGAATAGCTGATCCACGAACCATTCCGGATCGAACTTCTGCAGGTCATCGTAACCCTGACCCATGCCCAGGAAAAGAATGGGCTTGCCTGTTATATAGGCGATCGAGATGGCTGCACCGCCTTTGGCGTCAGCATCCGTCTTTGTCAGTATGGAACCGCTCAGAGGCACGGCAGCATTGAACTGTGAAGCCCTTTCGACAGCGTCATTGCCTGCCACGGCCTCGTCAACGAAGATCAGCAGGTCCGGAGAGCTGACACGACATACTTTCTTGAGCTGCTCCATAAGATTGATATTAGTATGCATACGTCCGGCAGTATCAGAAAGCACCACATCGACCTTGTTTGCCTTTGCGTGCTGGATAGCATCATAGATAACAGCAGCCGGATCGCCCTGTTCCTGATGCTTGATGACCTTTACTCCCAGGTTCTTTGCATGGATGGCGATCTGGTCGATAGCCCCTGCCCTGAAAGTGTCGCCTGCAGCCATAACTACCGAATAGCCCTGATCAGTGAGACGCTTTGCAAGCTTTGCTATTGAAGTGGTCTTGCCCGTGCCATTAATTCCTACAAACACAATATGAACCGGTTTTTTCGCATCCTTTACATAGTCATCAAAATCGAAAACGTTGGCACTCATCACGTCATAGATAGCCTTCTTGAGAGCCTTTTCCACAATGCCGCCGGTGTCCTTCCCTATACGGCGGCGTGTGCCCACGAGCTGGGCTTTGACCGAATCCGTGATAGCCTCGGATACCGAAAGAGCGATATCGCTTTCAAGGAGCGCCATCTGAAGGTCCCATAGCGGCTCCTCGAGATCATCCTCATCAAGGATGAATTCTCTCTCCAGGACAAAAGCCTTTGCTTTCTGTGCAAAGCCGGCCTTTTTTGCTTTTTCGCTCTCTGTCCCGGCCTTTTCCTGATCCTTCTGCACTTTGGCTTGCGGAGGCGCTGGTTCCTTCTTTGGCTCTTCCTTTAATTCCTGCTCTTTCTTTGAGCCTGGCCATCCAAAAGAGAACTTCTTCTTTTCGGGTTCCTTCTTATCAGGTTCCTTTCTCTGAGGCACGGCCTGCTCAGTTTCAGTCTCAACAGCCTGCGCTTCAGGGATCTCTTCTGCAGCCGGGATGATCTCAGGAAGGGAGACTTCACTAACATCAGTTATTTCCGGCTCTTCATCGAGATCTGCCGGTTCTGCAGGCTCAACAGGAGTATCGGATTCAACCGCTACTGCCTTTTCATCGATCTTAGTACCGATCTTGTCCTTGAAACTGTTGAGTTTCGACTTGAGCTTATTGAACACTTACTTCAACCCGCAAATGAATAAAAAAAGAAAATTATCTGGGAACCTGTGCCTGTCCCTGTGCCTGTTGCTGTTTAGAGATGAAAGCCTCAATGGCCTGCATCTGCTGGCCTATCTTTGACAGGGAATTGCCCATGTTCTCAAAGGCCTTTTCAAGCCTTTCCTTACGATGCTCCATAATTTCCTTTGCGTCACTGAGCGGACGTTCGACGCTTATGCCTGCACCGATATCAACCACTATATTATCAACACGCGCTATGTTCGCATATACAAATGAACCGGAACCTATCGGGAACATCATCTCCGTACCTTCCCTGACATTGAAGAGCTCTTCGATGGTGTTCAGGGCTTTTGTGCAGTCATCGGCAGACATTTTTATCATGCTCATCTGCTGCTGGAGGAGATCAGCGCGTTTCTGTAACTCGCGGTGCTGCATTACGAGTGCCCGTGGATCCTGTTCATTCACACCGGACATGACTTATGCCTCGTTTATGCTCTCGATCTTGATGTAGTTTCTTTTAATGCCGTGTTTACTTCCAAATAAGGAGTACACCTTATCAAGGGCGTTCTTCTCATTCTGGCTTTCTACCTTCTTTGTGAACTTCTCCCATTCAACACCTGCTTTAAAAGTACCTTTGATCTGGAAATTCTTCATATGAAATCACCTTTATAACCCATGTATAGAATAATCTGTTTAGAAACCCAGCGCATCCTCTATTCTTCCAAGTTCATGACCTGAGGTGTTTGAACCTGCAGCATAACCCTTGGAGTTTGCAATAAGGCCGGAACCTACCATCTGCGTACCAAAGTTGCTGGTACCGATATCGACAGGAAGCTCGAACAGCTCCTCAAGCAGCGCCATTTCTTCAGCGCTGGCCCTTGGGTGTACAAGCAAGCCTTTATTAGTTGCAACGCCTGCCATACCCACTGTTTTGATACCGCCGATGGTGCCCCTGCGAACATCGACTTTCAAAGTCTCTGCAATTATCTCCAGTGCCCTGTCAGTCATTTCGGGATGCACCAATGCTGCCGTATCATTGGCAAGCACTATGTTGCCTATTGCATTCAGCTTGCTTGGCACGTGATGAACCGGAACTCCGATAACATCAGCGCTTCTTACGGTAGCGTGGCGGGAAACCAGCAGGCCATTGGAATTACCTCTGCACAGGGAGCCTACTACAATGCTGCCGTTGATAAGTGTCTGGAAAACCGGGACACCCAGGAGATCCTCAAGTGCGACACATATGCCCTGCGTTGTACCCGAAGGTACGAGTGCAATATCTTCGGTACAGGTTGAAAAAGCCCCTATTATGGGGCTTTCATCGATGCTCAATGTACGTATCATTATCTACCGTATATGTTGTGGATGAGATGGGTCTCGCGCTTATGCCAGTTCTGCCTGAACCTCTCCATCTTCGAACTTTGCAGCTCTTACACGGATGGACAGGGGTGGCTTCTCTGTACCGCGTTCCCATATCTTCTCATTTATGGTCTTATCAAGTTTTACCATTCCAGGTTCGACCTTCATGTGCTTTGTAAGGTACACCCTTATGGCTATTATAGCCTTGCTGGCCCTCTTCCATCTTGGAACTTGTTTTATGGAGCGGAGAGGGATAGTATAAATCTGTTCTTTTACTGCATCATCTGCCATGATCATCACCTGATTACTTCACATGAAGACTGTTCTTTCTCCAGTTTCTTCTCTTGGGGTGGCCCACGACCTTTCTTTCGGTCTTGATAATAACCCAGACGGGAACCCTGTGGTTCTGTCTGTGTGCTTTTGCCAGCCTCATTTTCTGTCCTTTGTTATTGTGGCTCACTTGTCTCACCTGTGCTATGAATCGTACTTATAATATGAAATACCAACAAGGTTTCAATCTATAACATGATTATTGTATAAATCTTTAATCATGTGTACAGATCATCGCAACCTCTTTACCTGATGCCTTTTTTCGTTCAATGACATGCGATTGCATATGTGCGGGGAACAGTTCACTGATCCTCTGCGCACCGGCCCTTCTCCGGATAAGTTCCCGGAATTCTGTTTCGTAATCAGCCTTGATCACGCTGTCACTCTGGCCCTCCGCGATCACAAGATATCTCTGTACCAGCTCATCGACCACACCACGTCCGCATCCCTTCAGCGGAGACATGTAACTGACCCCATACCGGTCCTCAATGCTCCTTATCTGGGACATTTCCGGGACTGGCACGCGATCATCACGCCTGACACCGTCAGCAATGAACATGGCATCCTTTTCCTTCGCCAGTCTTTCGATTGCCGCCAGGTGGATATGGTTTATCGCGCTCCGGGGGAAACCATCCTGAATGATCAGTTCGTACGCTCTTTCAAGCACCGACATATCAAGCCGGACAACCCTGTGTGCAAATCCCAGTCTTTTTGCAGCTTCTTCGGCGACATCCCCGACGGGAAGCAGCGAAAAAGTGCAGGTCACAAGTTCAACTTCAAAGAACGGCTCCAGCAGAATAGCTGCAAGGGAACTGTCCTTTCCTCCGCTGAACAGCACTGAGACCCGCGTCAAGATCTGCTCACATGCGTTTTATCGTTGTTTCACGTTTTGGAGGCTGTAACTGGACCAGCAGCTGTTTGAGCCGCTCATCATCGATCTTGGACTGGAGCCTGCCATTCTGGGCAAGTGTTATCAGTTGGGATTCGAGTTGCTCTACCATCTCTTTACGCGACATCTTTAGTGTCGTCAGGCGTTCACGTGCCTCAGGCGTAAGGATCTGGCGAAGCAGCGCCTGTTTCTTCGCATCCATCTCAGAGCGCGCCTGCTCCTGCTGCATTGCCGCCTGCATGTCACCAGGGGCCATCTGCTGCTGAGCATTTTGCTGCTGTTGAAGTTGTTCAAGCCTTCTACGTCTTATGTTTTCAAGATCATCCGCCATATAACTCACCTCCTGTGTAAAAAGATGTTAGTACTTTATGCATATAGCATTATTGAACGGGCGCTCAGGTTCAGTACTTTGCAAGACCCGGGATCTTCTCCACAAGTTCCTTTTTGACCTCGTATGCGGAATTGTCCATAATGGACTGCCCCTGCGGAGATATCACACGGCCGCTCTTCAGGGAGCGTACAAGACCTGCGGATTCAAGCTGCTGCAGAGCCTCTCTTGCGATAGAACCGCTGCCCTTGACCTTATGGTTTGGGCTTACACCCATGTTCTTGTTGCCGCCATATACAGAGCGCAGCCTTTCCACGCCGATAGGACCCTGGGTATATACTGTCCTCAGGACCGCAGCACAGCGTGTGTACCACCATTCTCTGTCTGTCGGAGGTAACTGCTTGTGTGAGCCGGTCTTCACGTATGCGGCCCACTCAGGCGGGTTAACCTTGTCATTCACTTTAAGCTTCTCTGCTACTTTACCGATCAATGCGGCTGCAGGAACATCATATGCAGTTGTCATCTTATTCTCCTTAATACTGGATAAATATCTATTTCGGACTCAAGGAAATAGATTCTTTCGTTCGTGCTGGAGTTTGTTGTGTAAACTATTGAGTAGTATATACTCTTTTCGGCAGATATTCAGACATAGGGCCGGTTATCATGGCAGGTATCCAAACCTATTGGGCACTTACACTGATAAAAGATCTATTTCCTGAAGGTCTGCTCCCTGTCCGGCCCGACTGAAACATACGTTACAGGAACACCCATCTTCTGTTCAAGATAGAGCACATACTGCTGTGCGGCTTCCGGCATGTCACCGAAGCTCTTTACACCCGTCAGGTCACTTTCCCATCCAGGAAGATCCTCATAGACCGGCCTGCACCTTGCAAGCTCGGCTGTTCCCTCCGGAGGATAATCCACGATCCTGCCGTCAAATTCGTAGGATACACACACCCTTAACGGATCAAGTTTTGATAGCACGTCAAGCTTTGTGAGTGCCAGCGAGGTATATCCGTTAAGATAGATCGCTTTTTTGAGCAACGGCAGGTCGAACCATCCACAGCGCCTTGCCCTTCCCGTCGTAGTGCCGAATTCCCTGCCTACCTGCTGGATCTGCTTACCGGTCTCATCGGTGAGCTCGGTTGGCAGAGGGCCTTCCCCTACACGGGTGATATAAGCCTTCACAATTCCAAGCACTTCATCAACCTTTGTGGGGCCAACACCAAGATTTGAGCATGCGGAACCTGCTACAGTGCTGGAGGAGGTGACGAACTTCTGTGTACCGTGGATAACATCAAGATGAGTTCCCTGGGCACCTTCGGCAAGCACGTTCCTGCCATCCTCGATCGCTTTATTGACCTCATAGGATACATCTGTAATATAAGGAGCCAGGCGATGACCCAACTTCACATATTTCTCTATAAGCTCATTATCTGTCACGATAGCAGCGTCACCCTCAAGCTCCCTGATAGCCGCCTCTTTTGAAGGGGCAAGTTCAGAAAGCCTGCGCTTCAGCCTTTCAGGATCTGCAAGGTCGGCAATGCGGATCTCATCCCTTGCAACCTTGTCGATATAAGCAAATCCAATGCCTCTTTTGGTAGTACCGATCTTCTCGGCCCTTTTAGATTCTTTCAGTCCGTCCAGTTCTACGTGATAAGGCATGATGATGCTGGCTTTGGCATCTATACCGAACTTTTTGGGAGTAAGCTCTATGCCACCCTCTGCCAGCATGTCCATTTCCTGTGCAAGAACAGCCGGATTCAGTACCGTACCAGGGCCTATCAACACCCTGGAATCCAGCAGGAAACCGGAAGGTATGAGGTGGAGCTTGTAGACATCCTTACCAACCTTCACTGTGTGCCCTGCATTGTCCCCTCCCTGAAAGCGGACGACCAGGTCATAGTCCCCGGACATGAGGTCAACTATCTTTCCTTTGCCTTCATCGCCAAACTGCGCACCTGTAATGATCGTGAACATGGATGCAGGATTATGCCTGTTGGCTTAATAAAGTTTTGATTGCAGCTTATAAGTCCTCATCAAAGACCACCATGCGCGTACCCTCATCAAAACTGGCTGAGCTACCCGCCTTATAGCAACGGAGGGTCCTTGCAAGCTTCATATCAATAAGATTATCGATGAGCTTTTCAGCAAGGCTCAGGGTCACATTGAACTCTGACTGGAGCATGTATATGGCATCAGGCCTCTTGATCGAAAAATTACAAAAGCCCGATCTCTTGTCAGATGAGCAGGAACCGTAGCCTTCACATTTAACAACCCTTGAACTGTTCTTGAAATGAATAGCAAGTCCCTGCCATGAATGGACATTGTGCAGGCCCTTTATCCCATATATATTGGATTTAGTGCGTTCTTTTGAGCCGGTCATCGTATTAAATAAGCGCTTTTTTTATAATTGCCTTTTGTATAGAATGCTCTTTCAGGAGTCACACCAAAAAAGAATAGAACACACTGAAAGGTTCACCGTAGAAAGGATACAGGTAGTATATACTGCCTTCTGCCAGGTCATCCAGCATCAGGTGCGAAATGAAACCAGCACCTGCAAACAGTCCAACAGACAAGGCTTTTGTACGTTCCCCATAAATAAGGTAGCCTATCAACAGGGCGATGCAGAAGAAGACGATCCCAAAGAACAGGGAGTGCGTAGGCACCGGACCTACTGTCACATGCCTGAGATTACCGTGCAATATGAAATTCCATAAGGCCGGCACATCCGGGAACAGAGAGCCGGTACATCCTGCCAGCACTAGTATCCCCGGGTACAGTTTCAGATGTCCTGCATCGCCCAAACGCATCCGGATTTTAAAGGACATCGCTGCCATTGCAAGCATGCCGGCCAGAAGAACGCAGAACATGAAAAAGATCAGATGGCCTACAGGATATGGCATTGTGAAAATTCACCTCCGTACGGGGAGATCCTCATAGGGTTTTTCATGCTGCAGCCCCTCACTGCAGAGCAAGGGGCAGCAATACGAACAGCATTATATTGGCAATACCATGAGCCGTAGCAACCAGCGGAAGGCTCCGCGTTCTCTGGAACATATATCCAAGCACGATCCCCACAGCGAATATGTAAATGATCTCTGTGATCTCACCATAGACAGAATGCATTACCCCAAACAACAAACTTGCGGCAAGCAAACCGGGCGTCATTCCGAACATTCCTTCAAGCCTGGTCTGTATAAGGGACCTGAATATAAGCTCCTCTATCAGCCCCACATAAAAGAGAACAATACTGGCAAACACCATAATAAAAGGGTCGGAAAGGCCTGATATCTGATAGCCAGAACCTATCAGCAGATGCTCACCCGCTCCTAACAGAACACCTATGACAACAGCCAGAGGAATATACACGAAGGGGCGCTCGTAGATGATACCAAGCTTAACATCGGTAAGGCCCTGATGCCTTATCACCAGATAGACAGGCACCAATAAAGGAATGTAAACTACGATGAAGAGCATTAACGGTGCGTCGGATATCGGCATGGAAACATTGATAAGTCTTATCAGGGGCAGGAGCATCAATGCCTGTAGAATGTATATTGCCTGCCGGTCCCTGACAACCGTTATCAGGAAAGGTATGCTGACCAGAGCAAGCAAATGAAGTGACAGTCCCTGCCAGATGTTGCTTCTAAAAAGGAGCAACTCGGCAAGCACGATAGCCGCGCCGAATAGGGCAACTATCTTCTCGGGAGACAAGATCTGCACTAAGGACCATCTGTTAATACTGCCCTGACGGTAACTTTCCTCATCCGGTTGAAGTCGCACTTTCTTCCATCTAAGGATCTTTTGTTTTTTTTGAAAGGCATCGTTATGGTACGTATCTTCCTCAAGCTCCATTTTAACTCCCCGTTAGTTGACCTTCTCTTGATCCTTCTATTACATCTATCCACAGATATAGTTCCCTGTACGGCTCTGAAAGGTCTGTGTCCCTGTAAAGCAGGAACTGCAGTTTCATGTCATTTCCTGAGACATCAGGAGTGAAGGATATCGCCCGTTCCCATCTTTCACTGTTCTCAAGGCTTATATGTTCCTCTTCAGGCTGCAACGGGAGAGGTTCACCATCCAGCAGAACAGCCAGCCTGTAATCGACTGCTCTTTTTTCCTGGTTCACCACACCCACGATCACCTTACCGCTGTCGCCAACACTTATATTTGTTGGATATCCGCCTGACATTCCGTCGGGCCCCAGGAGATAGAACTCAGTAAATACTTCCCCCTGTCTGGGATTTGTGACAACGTATGCAACCGTGACCGCAGATATAAGTACGGAAGTAAATAACAGCACTGTCAGCATAGATTCCACTCGGGAACGCATTCTTAACTGAGAACGTGTGAACGGCCTGTAAACTGACATGAAAGGGACAGAGAAAGCCATCCCTTCCGGCAGTCTGCTGCGCCGCAAGATAGCAACTGCACACAACACCAGGACAATAATCGAGATCGAGATCATCAAAGGCCCAGTGTTCATGCCCCATGATGTATAGAGCAGGGCATAACCGATAAAAGGCACAAGAGCAACGCTCAGGCCTATACTGAACACAATTCTTTCAGCACCTGATATCTCCTCCTTCCCAGGGAACAGGGCAGCTACCAGAGCATATCCCGGCAGGAACAATACCAGCACCATTCCCAGGAAAATGCGTAGCCCCGCATTATTGAAGAGAGGAACGAATACAAACAGGTTCGCGAACAATACACCTGAAACCACGACTAAAAGATCACCAGGTACCCTACTTCTTACCATAATTAAACACCACTCATTAATGTAATAGGTAGGAAGACTTATAAATATGTTTCAACCCGAGACCTTAAACTCCCTGAAACTTAACTTTTAGAGATAAATATTGCATGCAAAATTTCCATATTTATCCATTTATTTGCTGAAAGATCTTTCCGGGTTCTTTCTGACAGCAAATGTTAAGTCTTTTAACTGAGTAATAGAAGCGGGATTTCATATTAAGGGTTGAGTATATAAATAAGAGGTTGAGTGTGTGATATGCAAATAGTTCTTAGTCATCCAAGTGTACTTCTAGATATGTCTTCGGTCGAGACTTTAAGTGTTTACAATCATCTGGGGTTATCAGAGTACAGCATTTATGGAGTTGCTGCACTTCTAATACTGCTTGCTTCTAAGAAGATGCTGAAAGAGTCTGACAGGTGGAGCCCGGATATCAGTTCGGTTCTGCAGATGGGCATCCTGCCGCTGATGATAGCATTCATTGCGATATTTGCTTTCAATGTAATGAGATTTATGGGGCAATAAATCTTGCATCCTTCTGCAGATTCTGGAAGCTCTACAGGGAAATCCGGAGTTATGGACTGGGCATCTAAAGTGGTACAAGCATGAGTAAATCTTATTTGTTGGAAGCTGTCAAAACAAGAACTGCATGGAATTATGGGGATCTGTTTCAGAGCATGAGAGAACCCTTGTACAGGAATTCAGCATTCCTGGTGTTGGGCAGGCTACTGAATGTAGGCGTAGGATTCTTTTTCTGGCTGATAGCTGCCAGATTATATCCTACCGAAGAAGTCGGTGTGGCAACAGCCCTTATCTCTTCGGTCACACTGATCATGTTCATTGCAAGTTTTGGGTTCAATTTCTCTCTGATACGCTTTATAAGAATAAGCAGCAAAGAGAGCGTTTTGAACACATCGATATGCATAACCACTATAGCTGCGGGGACAGTGGGTATAGTGTATCTGCTAGTCCTCAACACATTTTTCAGCAATAGTGCCCTTATTCAGAACACTTCCTACGGGATATTCTTCTTGCTTACAGTAGTGATGCATTCGATATTCTTTATAACGGGCGAATCCTTCAAAGCCTTAAGGGATACAAAGGATTATTTTATGCAGAACACCGTTCTTTCTGCCAGGGTCCTGCTGCTGTTCCCTCTTGTATTCCTCGGAAGTTTTGGCATATTTGGTGCGATCGGCATCACGTACTTCCTTGCGACCGTGTATAGCATATTCGTCCTGAGCAGGAGAGTAAAACTAAATTTCAAAATTAACAGAGATTTCTTAAATAAATCATTCCGCTTCTCTTCAGGTAACTATGCCTCAAGCCTGCTGTATGAAAGTCCTTCATTATTGATGCCCCCGATAATACTAAGCCTGATAGGCAAGCAGGAGGCTGCTCTTTATTATATTGCCATGGCTGTTAGCAGTCTGATATTGATAGCACCGATGTCCCTGAGCGCCTCGCTCTTCATAGAAGGCAGCTATGGAGAGAACCTAAAGAAGAATGTCCTCAAATCAGGCAAGGCAATACTTCTTGTGCTCGTGCCTGGCGTCATATTTATATATATCTTTGGAGGCATCGTGCTAGAAATATTTGGTCAGGACTATGTTGAAGCCCTGCCACTTCTACATATGCTTGTCCTGTCAAGTTTCTTTGTGTCTTTACATGACCTGTTCATACCGATACTCAATATAAAGATGAGGGTGAGCAATCTGATAAAACTGAACTTTATAAGGTTTTGCCTTTTGTTGGGATTGTCTTATATATTCCTTCAGGATTACGGGCTTATAGGATTCGGATATGCATGGATGCTCACACATATCCTGCTTACAGGAATAACACTCGGGCTTTCCAGAAAAGAGGGATGGATTTAAATCATTTAGTGAAATTTTAATAGTGTAAGGTGGGTTGGTATATGGGTAATCTTCTTAACAGATATAAGAACACGTATAGCGCTGTATTTTTCGGGAGTTGCTCACTTGCACTCCTTGGTGTGGCCTTACCGCTGATATCCGGACAGACTAATCTGGCAATGCTTGGAATGTACCTTGCTGTTCCCATGATTTTGGCTCCGCTTATCTATATAGGTCAAAAGAACAAAATTGACAGATCGTATGAGATAGACAGCAGATTCTACAGCCTGTTTCCTGCAGCCTTTTTCCTATTGCTTACAATATCAGTCCTGTTGATCTATACAAATCCGGTCAGACCATACAGTTATTATGCAGTCATCGCTTTTATGGCCATGTTGATACTGATCCAGATACTCCTCTTCCCGAGTAACCGGAACAGGTCCATGTTAATAGTTTTTCAGTCCAGTCTGCTATTGATCGATATCATCTGGGGGGTGAACCTGAACTACTTTTTCTTTATCGAAAGAACAGATTCGTTCTTCCACTCCTGGATGATCCAGATACTGGTAGAGGAAGGGACCATTAATGAATATTTTGGTCTCTACAAGACATTTCCCCTGTGGCACATATTATGTGCCTCGATCTACAAGATAGCCGCCATGGAAATTTCCTACTATAAGGCAATGTACCTGATAAACGGAGTTATCTTTGCATTCATTCCTCTGGGAATCTACGTACTCGCAAAAAGGCTGTTCAATGAAGAGAAGATAGCACTGCTTGCCGCGCTTTTTGTATCCTTCTACCCGGACGTGCTCAAATATGGGATTGCAGGGCTTTCAAGAAGCCCAATTTCATTCCTGGCCATATTGCTTTTAGTTTCACTGTTATATCACAGGAGCTTTGCGGCTACCCTGGTCGCCATTGCAATGACGGCCTCTATTATCGTGTTCCACACAGTGTCAATACCTTTTGTGCTGGTGGTGCTGACAGTGCTGTACGTGCTCCAGAGAATATACGGTGCCATTAATGACAAACATATTGTCGATACTGACTATATTATATTCGCCGCTGTTGCGATGTTAGCATACTGGATGTATATCTCTATTGACCTGTTCGCTACAGTCATCGGAAATATAATGGCTGCTGCACCTGATGAGATCACAGCGACCGGTGTTTTTCTGGCACCTTTGAATGAGCTGTTCAACTATGTTCATTATTCGCCGCTTCTTTTCTTTTTGCTGATAGGGACGCTCGAAGCTATGAGGAAGGATCATATCTCACAGACTGTAAAGGTCATATGCATAGCAGGACTGCTATTCACCGTTGTATCCTTCCCGGGTCCGAGCCTGCTACTTACCAAGCTGGGAGGGAATTTCAATATTGAGAGATTTGGGGAATATGTGTTCTTTTTGATAGTGCTTGGAGTGTCCCTGGGGTTCTACACGATCTATTCCAGGTCCGGGAAGCCCCTCAAGAGTGTGCTTATAGTCCTGTTCACGGTACTGGTGTTCCTGTCAGTGTCCAATGATTTTATCGCTTCGGATAATCCGCTTGTCAAACGGCCATTCTATACCTTCTATCTGACAGAAGAGGAAATAAACGGATTTGATCATGCAGGCAATACATCAGGAGGATTTGTCATGTCTGATTTCGTTACATACAGGTATATGGAAACTACAAATTACAGGGAAAAGGCCCATGTGCTGGAAGTCAATTCCCGGGATATGGAGTTCCTGAGAAACAGCCCTTCAGACCTTACAGTGGTAAGAAAAGGAGAACTTGAAGGAAGGCCACTGCGTTTCCTTATCAGCGACGTAGGATTTGTAAAATGGCCCAGTATGAGTTCGGCATTGGAATATTATTATTCCGATAATATAGAACTATGGTCATCCTTGGGAGAATATAGCAGGATATACGATTCAAGCAGAATAGCGACTTACATATGATCACGATGATTGCTAATTCTTATCAATAATTAAACTGACAGGGTGAGTGGTAAAATGTATGGGATCACAGGGTTTAACTGGAAAGATATTAAAGCTACTTAAAAATATGTGTGAGGCGATAAAGCACAGAGGACCTGATGGCGAAGGAACCTGTGTGGATGATGGCATCTGACTGGGACACAGAAGACTGGCAGTATGACTTCTTTCTCAATGAAAAGAAAAGCAATATCACCGCATCTGTCTGTAGTCAAACTGACTGAATGCAGGAATACTGACAAAAGTGCAAAGTTGCATAAAAGTGGCAGAGTTAGAGGCAATCACATAAGTGCATTGCTTTTCTTATATACGTTCATGTAAACCCACTCTGCCACAGCTCCTATATTTCTTCGCCTGAACACCCTGTAATTGGTCTCAAGGGATGGGTTAAAACGTGATTTGAATGCACAGAGCCGCTCGGTGTCAGCACCGCCGATCTCAAATACACTGTTTGTATCTTTAGATATCTTAATAAGCTCCCAGAATATGAGATCATTAACGGGAAGGTCTACTTCCGGTTTGGGAGTGCCCAGCCACGAAACTACTTTACCTTTATATATTATAGCCAGGTTTGACCCAATAATATTCTTGTTCTCATCATATACATAATAGAGTTTGATGTTATCAGGGTATAGCCCGAGAAGATCTTCAAGATATTCTATACTTATAAGTGGAAACCTCATGCTCTGTTCTCCATACCTTCTGGATAATATCTCAAAGAACGGCGCAAAGTCAGTGCTTTCCCTCATTTCCATATTGAATTTATTATCAATTATCTTTTTTACCAGATTCCTTGTAGAGCGGCTGAATCCCTTAAATATCTCATCCAGTGAAGAGTCAGTAGGAAGATAATATGTGAACAGCGGTTCTACTGAATAGCCGCTCCATTTGAACCCCCTGATATCACTAAAAGCAGGGACCAGCTGGAAAGACACATATATGGGAGAGAACTCATCAAGCTTTTTTGCTACCTCCTGTGTCATTTCCTTCATGCGGACCTCTTTGCCACTTTGTGTAAGGGCGTCGTAATCCGAACCCATCAAAAAACCCATATAAGGTACTCCTGTGCGCGGAGGAGGAGAAAGTACGACATTCACACCATAATTGGTCTTCAGGAAAGCCGGAAATATACATATCAATCTGTTTTTCACATACATACCGTAGGAAAGTAAAGTATAACCTGTATGCTTCTCAATTGTTTTCAAAAACCCCCACTTATGGAAAATAGTTCCGTATGGACTCTGGTCAACGAATTCATCCCATAATATAGAGTCATCTATAATTAATATTTGCATAATCCCCTCACTACCTACATCAAAGACAGCTCTCGCATCCCGGTGTGGAAACGACCCGGCGACATAAGGACACCCCAATCCAAGCATGCCGGACAGTTTTGACGGATAACAGCGCAGACCACTCTTGCTTCTCCTACTCGTAGGATATCCGCTATATCCGTATTGTGTTCACATATATGATTAATCACTTAATATCTTTTTGAATTAAAACTCTGCGCACATAAGATATAATTTTAAAGTGGATTGTCAACGTAAACCATAAAGTACCTATTAAATATACGCCGCTGTTTAAATCCCGGTGCTTAGCGCTTTTCAGGTAAGCGTATACCATGGACCTCATTAGAAATTGTTATATGGGAACAGGCACAGTATAATGTGTGGTAAAATGTGTGGGATTACAGGGTTTAACTGGAAGGATGCGAAGCTACTTAAAAATATGTGTGATGCGATAAAGCATAGAGGACCTGATGACGAGGGAGCCCATGTGGACGACCGCGTGTCACTCGGACACAGGCGGCTTTCCATTCTGGATCTTTCTGAAAAAGGCCATCAACCTATGTATAGCGACGATGGCGATGTGGTTCTGGTATACAACGGCGAGGTATACAACTTTTTGGAGATCAAGGAAGACCTCATATCCAAAGGGCATCGCTTTACGAGCAAGACAGATACTGAAGTGATACTTCATTGCTATCAGGAGTATGGTATTGAATGTGTCCAGCACTTCAACGGAATGTGGGCTTTCTGCATATACGATAAAGCAAAGAACAGTCTTTTCCTGAGCAGGGACAGATTTGGCATAAAGCCGCTGTATTATCACTATGATGGTACATCATTCATTTTCGCCTCAGAGATCAAGGCCATTCTTGAGCACGACGTACCCAGAAAGGAGAACAGGGCCGTAATTTTCGATTATCTGTATTATAACCTTACAGATCACACTGAAGAGACCTTTTTTGAAGGTATCAAAAGGCTGATGCCCGGGCACAATATGGTCTTTGACCTCGCGAGCGATCGAATGGAGATAAGTCAGTACTATGATGTTCATGAAAGATTGGTCAAAGATGCCGTTGATTGCGGCAAGCTGAAAGAGATATTCACGGATGCGGTCCGCAAGAGGCTCATTGCCGATGTACCGGTGGGCAGTTGTCTCAGCGGAGGCATTGATTCTTCATCAATTGTCGTTACGATGAGGAAAGTTGATCCCGGAGCCCGGATAAAGACATTCTCCCTGAGATTCCCGGATAAAAAGATAGATGAGACCATTTATCAGCAGGAGATCAATGATATGGTCGATTCGGTCAGCTATTCTGTGACCCCGGGGCCGTCCGAACTCATGCGGGATCTGCAGGACCTTTTCCTGACACAGGAAGAGCCCTTTAGCGGAACGAGCGTATACGGGCAGTACAGGGTCATGAAGCTTGCAAAAGATAACGGCGTCAAGGTCCTGCTTGACGGGCAGGGAGCAGACGAGGTGCTGGCAGGGTACCACTACTTCCACGGATACTATTATTACGAACTGCTGAAGGGGTTGGACATATCTCATCTAATGAAAGAGGCAAACCAGTATTATTCCAGATCCGGATCCTTCTCACCCCTGATGTACCTGATACTTCGTGCGACAAGCGGGAACATGAAGAAACTTCTTTACAAGTATAGGAAGGTGCCTTTCCTGTCAGAGGACTTCATCAAAGAGAACGAGCAGCGCAAAGACAGCAGGTGGCACCTCTCCTCACTGGATGATGCTCTTTACGAGAGCCTGATGGTCTACTCACTCCCTCATTTGCTTCGATTTGAGGATAAGAACTCCATGAGATTCTCCATCGAGTCCAGGGTGCCTTTCCTTGACTACCGCTTTGTAGAATATGCCTTTTCCATGCCTTCGGAAATGAAGATTAAGGAAGGTGTAACCAAGTACGCATTCCGAAAAGCCATGGAAGGTGAATTGCCACAAAGCATATTGTCAAGATACGATAAAATAGGATTTGCAACGCCTGAGCAGAAATGGCTCCAGGACGAAGCAATGACAGAGCTCATGCACAGAATAATAAATTCAGAGAGCTTCATTTCCAGGGATTTCTGGAAAGCGGAGCTTGTAAAAGATATGTATGAGAAACTGCTGTCCGGAAAATCCTCAGGCATCTTTGTAGGTACTGAGATATGGAGATGTATTTCCGTCGAATTATGGATGCAGCTTTATATTGACAGGCAGCAGCCGGCTGTACCTGTGGCCGTACCCGTACCTGTAAAAACTGCTGAGCCACTTGATACAATTGTGCATCCGGAAGCGACTGCTGATATCTTCACATAAGATGGCCACCTGAAAGCAGATAAAAAAAATAAAGCATCTGCTTTCAGGACGTTTTCCTCCTATGAACATTCATATAGTACCATTCTGCCATACTTCCGATGATGTCTTTTTTATATATTCTGTAATTGACATAGATATCGGGATTGAACTGCGATTTGAACGCGCAGAGACGGGGGATATCAGCCCCTCCCATTTCCAGAACAGCATAACCTTCATCTTTGCTTTTCTTGATGAATTCCCAGAACAGGAACTCGTTTACAGGCGCCTTGACCGCAGGCTTAACACTGCCGATCCACATTGTAACTTTCCTGTGCTCGGATGTCAGCACACCCCCGACCATCTTATCGTCAGCATCCAGGATAGAATATACCTTGATCTGAGCGGGATATAACTGACACAGTTCCTCAAGATAGGCTTTGCTCACGATCGGAAATGTGAGCCCTTGTTCCCTGTATCTTTCCAGGGAGCTCTCATAGAATTGTGCTATATCCTTGCTCTGGACAAGCTTCATATTATACTTATCCATCTTTTTAACGGCGCTGCGCTTTGACGTATTGAAGCCGTCAGATATTTCTTCAAGGGATTGTACAAGATCAAAGTAGAAAGTATAGAGAGGATCAATTATGAAGCCGTTCCATTTGAATGGCCTGACATCAGTTATCGATGGTGTAAGGGAGATGGACACATAGTTGGGAGATAATGCGTCTACCTCATTAGAGAATATTTGCCCCATCTCATACAACCTTTGGCTCTTCCTGCTTAATTTCATGTTCATGCAGTTGCGGCTCAGCACAAATCCCAGATAGGGTATCCCGGATTGCGGGGGAGGGGAGAACAACATCTTCACACCCCGGATATTCTTGTAGAAAAGAGGGACGGCACACAATATCTCCTCGGCGACGTAAAACCCATAGGGTAAAAGTTTGTACCCTGTATGCTTTTCCACGGTCTTAAGAAAATCCCATTTGTGGAAAACTGTTCCACCAGGACTCTGATCAATAAATCTATCCCACACATCCCTCTCATGGATAATTGACATCTGCATTGTTCCACCATTCATAAATATCCCCGCAACTAGTAATCCAAGCATTTTTTTGATTACAGTAATCAAGTATTTTCACATACAGTTTTTTCCACTCCTTCAAATATGGAGAACTAAAAGTATTATTATGCCACAGCAGCGTTATTATGCCATTATACTTCTCCCCGGAATCCAGTATCTGCTTTGATATCTCCCAAGCCTGCCTGAAAGAGCCGGCCTGTTCGAAAAGTGCGACATCCATAATATTGAGGGGTATTTCCAGGATATCCAGCACCTTCCCATCCTCTATATGGTATGGCCTGAAAGGATGACATATGCCATTCCTGAAACCAGCTACATTGTTGAAACCTAAAGTAGTGTCATATTTGAAGCCGGCTTTTGAGAGAATTTTCCACGACTCACTTATCTTCAATCTTAAGTAATGGTTCCTGAATCCTATAACAGGCTTGCCCAAAGCATTCTCCAGCTTTCGCTTCTCATGGATTATATTGTCATAATTATCATAGGAATAATAACCACCATGCAACCCCACTTCCCATCCCCGGTCAACAATATCCCCCATATAACTTCCGACATCCTCTATGTTATATCTGAATCTTCGGGGATCCTTTTCTGCAGCCAGGAAGTAGAAAGAGGACTTTGCACCAAATTTATCTTCAATATCCATTATTTCATTAAAATTGAGGTATGGAGAGTGCCGTTTACCATTGACCCTCCATAAACTATGCTTTTTAAACTGGTCCAGGTCTGCATCTTTGACCGAGTGCATCATAGATAGCAGAGTGTGTTGAAAAGGAGGGTATATATCGTCGATATCGTGGGTCAGGCATACACCGAATTTTTTCTCTTCAGGCAGCTCTACTTCAAGACCATTTTCCAAAAATGCCTTGGAAACATCAGGAGAAAATATCTCCCTGACATCATGTTTTTCAAGATCGCAATAGCTGTCCACATATGAATGCTGACCGAATTCATCACCTTTATCAGTGAATCGGTTCCATATATCCGGACGCTGCTTTATTGAATCATACATAGTTTACACCCACAGAACTATGTTCTGGCTTGGCTGGAGATGAGATCCAGATATGCTAATACGAACCCAGTCACATCTATCTTCTCCTGCATCAGCTGGTCTCGCTTTACGCCCCATTCAAGTTTAGCCTGCTTATTGCCAAGAATTTCCACTGCTTTCTGAAGGGCTTGCCCTGAGTCGCTAAAACTGTACATGAGCCCATATTTTTCCTCAAGTTCCTTGAAGTTACCCATTGTACCTACAAGAGAGGAGACATATATTGAGGGAGTGCCCAGTAGTGCACTTTCCACTGCCGTTGTCCCGCCATCCCCTATATACAGACTGGCGTAATATAGAAGATCATGCAGTTCATCCGGCCTGATATTTACCCTGTATTTTTCAAGCTCGGGTTGTAATTTATGTTCCGAAGTTATGAAAACCTTTCCATATTTCTCAAGTTCCAGAGCCATTTCCAGCTTATTGGTAACTCCGTGCTGCCCTACGTCATGGCTTGCACCCCATGATACAAAACGAAGCACGATTATTCTTTCACCTTCATCCAGGTTAAGACTGGAGAGAAAATCCGGATTAGGCCGGAAGTATGCAGGGTGAAGATATGCGAGCTCATGATAGCCATTGTACCTTACCTGCTTTTTCCCAATATCATGTGCATAGGAGGTAGGAGTGAACACCATATCTGCAAAAGGAAGAGTAGCACGATTAGCAAGCTTTGCATGTTCGGTGTCCGTGAAAATGAGTGACTTTTTGTGCATTAGCCATGCCACATGAGCCACGCACGGATTGAGGATGCCTGTCAGGACATCAGGATTGAATTTACGGGCTATTTTGAGCAGTTTGAAATCCCTGCCAGCCCATTCTTTCATAAGGTTGCCTTTGCCGGCGCCCATTTTGCTTAAAACTTCATAGTTAAAACCATAGGAATCAAGCAGATTAATAGTAACATCTTTCTCTCTGGCCGTGACCAGAACCTCATGGCCGTTCTTTTCCATTGCCCACGCAATATTCTTAAAGAAATGGACATGCCCAGGATGCCCTATATCGATTAGAACTTTCATGTAACCCCCATAACTATAATAGCAAACTCGTATATAATCTTTTTTAAATAGTCATAGGCAAATCTTTTCCTTAAGCATAAAGATAATAGATTATTGTTCGGACCTTATTTACCAGGTTGTAAAGGAGATATATTTCATATTGGGCCCGAAAAGGTTTAAAACCTGATGCATCATCAAGGTAATAAGCAATAATAACCATACATTTCATATTCTAAAACGGATCGGACTGCAAAAACGGACATAAAAATTATAAAGATCCGTAGAGCACTATAATGGGAATAAAGGAAAAAGTCTTGTCAGGAAAGATCCGTTTACCGGAAAAGATACTTCTGCCTCTTTTAGTTCTTATAGTGCTGCTCACGCTGTACTTTACTTACAGTTATTTTATTGCTGACAGGGATGAAATGCCCGAAGAGATCGATATAATAGTTACAAAGAACCAAACGGTCTCCGTTATACAAAACAGAACGGGGACGCTTTTATATAACGGGACGAGCGATGACGAAGCTATCAGGGTGGCAGTTAACTCGGTCGATAAGGGAGTTATCCTGTTCGATAAGGGAACTTATAACGTTGCTTCGGCGATCAGACTTAGATCGGATATCACGCTCATCGGGAAAGACTGCTCTATGATAGGGTACAGGATATTCAGGATATCTGATGCATCAAACGTGGTGATAAAAGGATTCGACTTCAGTAACCCGGATGAGAACTATATTCGACATGCAGGCACCAAGAGTATAATTGAGATAACAAACAGTGACAATTGCTATATACTTGAGAATACTTTCCGGAATTTCGGCGATTACGGATTATATCTTTCGACACTTTCCCTGACCCATTATAACACCCGCATAACCATACAGGGCAATCAGTTCCTGGATTATGGCTATGCAGGACTGATGATAGGCAAACAGGCCAGTCAGATCTTTGTCGAAGACAATGTTTTCAGGGACATAAATATAAGGAAAATAAACCCGAATGCATATGGGGTAGCTCTTGCTAAGGGTACCAGCACCTACACTTATTCTGAATATATCTACATCCGCAACAATACCATACAGAACAACCCCATGTGGGAGGGGATTGACAGCCATGGGGCAAACCATGTATATATACTGGACAACACAGTGGAGAACTGCAGGATACCTATCTCTGTAGCCCAGATAAACAGCGATAATAAGTACCCGGAACCAGTACACAATGTTACTATCACAGGGAACTACGTGAAAGGGAACATGAGTGCTGCAAAACAGGATTCCGGGATATATGTACTGGGGGGGCGCGGTCCTGGAGGAAGTGTCCAGCCTTACAAAAACGTGATCATATCAGACAACACTATCAGTGATGTGAATAACTGGCTCCATTCCAATGACGGAGGGATCGTACTAATGGGTGTGGACGGCGCCAAGGTATACAACAACAAGATAGAGAATGTCGGGGGAACGGGAATTAATCTGGCAAATACAAATAACATCCAGGTATATAATAACGAAATAAAAGAGCTTATAAAGGTGTCTAAGCCTATTTCCTGCGTTAGTGTTTCAGATGTGAAGAATAGTTATATCATTGACATAAGAGACAATGCTATCGATCTGAAGGACAACTGCATCTATTATGATGCCGACTATAGTTTCGCCCAGTAAGAGAACAGCTGAAAGCAGCTGATACCGGGCCTTTTTTGGCATGTGGAAAGGGCCTTACCTTTCTGCGGCCGGCTTTACCGCCAGTTCCGGCTTCACATCGCCCTTATGGGGCTGATATGAGATCTCAGGGATAGCATAAGAACCGTTTTATTTTATATCCACTTCTCAAATTAATATCCCTATCAGTATTTTGTGAATATAATACGATGTGGACTTATTCTTTTTCTTCAATATGAGATAATTTATATATAAGATTTAGTATATTTAGAAAAACAAGTAATAATATGTTTCAATTGATGTTAATCTGCTCATTTGGAAATAGTTTATAGGCCCAAACCACTGTTAACATTTCATTTGAGAGAATAATTTTTACAGTCAGGAACATATTCTTGGCAAAGTCACCTGAAAAACTGCAGGAAAACATAGCATTATGAAAAACACATATTGGAGATTCAAAAATGTATGCTCGGAAAATAATAAGCATTTTAGCTATCCTTTTGTTCCTTAACCTGTGTTTGGGGACAGCAGCTTCCGCAGCATCCACCATGGATGCTGCTGGAGGAGTTACATATTCAGTCACCATTTCTAAAAATGCAGGCACAACAATAGTCAAAACTGTTGATGGAAAATCTATCTACAGCGGTACGAACGATATGGAAGCGATCAAGGCTGCACTCAACTCAATAAACGGGGGCGTTATCCTGTTCAATCCGGGAACTTACACCATAAGTTCACCAGTCACAGTTAAATCCAATATACAACTGGTGAGCAATGGTGCCGTGATGAAAGGCTATACTATATTCAGAATGAACGGAGCCACAAATGTCACAATAAGAGGATTCGAGTTCAGCAACCCGGATATGAGCTACCTTTCACGTGCCACCAGTTCCGGTCTCGTAGATATAATTAACAGCAACAACTGCCTTATTCAAAGTAACACTTTCCGTAACTTCAGGGACTATGGGATAAACATTGCAGTCAGTTCCACATCCCAATACAACAAACAAATAACCGTAAAGGACAACAGCTTCCTTGATTACGGTTACTGTGGAGTGATGATCGGTAAGCAGTCCAATTACATATATGTCGATAACAATGTCTTTAAGAACATAAATACCAGAAAGCTGAATGCGAACGCCTATGGTGTGGCAATCTCCAAGGGCAGTATCACTTACAAGTATTCAGAATACATCTACATCCGCAACAACACCATAGATAACAATCCCGTATGGGAAGGTATCGACAGTCACGGAGCCAATCATGTATATATCCAGGACAATACGGTCCTAAATTGTAAGATACCCATCATTGTAGCCCAGATCAATAGTGAAGGCACATATCCCGAACCAGTGCACCATGTTACCATCACAGGGAACTATGTGAAAGGAAACCTGAAGGCAGCAGATAAACAACATTCGGGCATACATGTACTTGGTGCGCGCAACAATGTCCAGCCATACCAGAACATTGTAGTTTCCGATAACACTGTCACTGATGTCAACAGCTGGCTGGTCAGCGATGACGGAGGAATAGTCCTCAGGGATGTAAAGGGCGGAACTGTTGAGAACAACCTGATATCAAACGTAGGCGGCACAGGCATTTACCTGCTGAATGCTGATAATCTGGTGATCCAGAACAACAATGTCAAGAGCATGCTCAGGATATCGGGCCCCACCAAGGGATTGAAACTGATGCCTGTCAACAAGAACTCAGCTGTTACGGTCAGGAATAACATCTTTGACAGCTCGGTGGAGTACCAAGCCTACGGATACAGCAACTGGGGTTACAAATATCTGGTAAGCGTGCTGGGACAGGACATATCGAAATTCTACAACCCTAACGGAGCCCTGCAGGTGACAGCCCTGAAAGAGCCAGAAGTATCTGCGAGCACAGACATCAATATATACAAGAGTGGAAGCACTACAACTGTCAAGGCGATCGATGGAAAGACCATTTACAGCGGAAGCATTGATGCGGACGCGGTGAGGGCTGCAGTGAATGCCGCAAACAAGAACACAATCATTTTCAACGAAGGAACATACACCATCAACTCGGCTGTTGTCCTCAAGTCGGACATAGGACTGGCCGGGAAGAATGCTGTACTCAATGGTTATAATATATTCAGGATGAACGGTGCCACAAACGTCACAATAAAAGGGTTCGTATTCAGTAATCCTGATGCACTGTACCTTGGGCGCGCCGGGAACAACGGGCTCATAGATATCCAGAACAGTAAGAACTGCATTATTGAGGATAATACGTTCCGCAATTTCAGAGACTTTGGCATATTCCTTGCAACCCGCACTATATCCGATCGTAATCAGGATATTACCATAAGGGGCAACCAATTCCTGGATTACGGGTACTGCGGAATAATGATAGGTAAGCAGGCCAGCCAGGTTCATATAAAGGACAATGTTTTCAGGAACATTAATACACGGGCTATGTATGCGAACTCCTACGCGATCGCAGTCATGAAAGCCAGCAGCACATACGACTATTCAGAGTATGTCTACATCCGTGGCAACACGATAGACAACAACCCCACAGGAGAAGCTATCGACAGTCACGGAGCAAACCACCTCTACATAGAGGGTAACACGATCACAAACTGCAGGATACCTATGTACATTGTACATGTCAATGACGATGACAGGTACCCTGCCGCACTGAGCGACCTGTCAGTGACCGGGAACTATGTAAAAGGCAATTACGCTGCTGCAAAACAGGACCCGGGAATCTATGTGTTCGGAGGAAGCAATGCTGCCGGAACAACGCCTTATACTAATGTAAATATCTCAGGCAACAGGATAGATGATGTCAATAACTGGTTACTGGGAAATGACGGAGCTATAGTGTTAAAGAATGTTGAAGGTGCCATGATAGACAGTAACGAAATATCCGGCGCAGGTGGCACAGGAATAAATTTGCAGAATGCAGATGATGTGGTCATGCAGAACAACGTTATCAGCAACCTCAAAACACTGGCAGGTTCAACTATATGCCTGAAGATGCTACCCGTGAACGGCAACTACGACATTCTGCTGAAGAACAACAATTTCGATGCGTCTGCAGACTATCACGCCTATTCTTACCCTACTTTCGGGTACAAATATGATGTGAGCGTATCAGGGCAGGATGTATCAAAGTTCTACTTCGCTAACGATGGAATGAACCTGATATTCCTGGACGAGCCTTCAGATGGTGAACTTCCGGTTGCCAATGCCGGCGCAAGATATGTCAGCGCAGGCAGCCCTATCACATTATACGGAGGGGAATCAACTGACAGGTATGGAATAGTCTCATATACGTGGGACTTTGATGTTTCCAACGGCCTTCAGAAAGATGCGACCGGTATGATCGTGACCCATACCTTCGGGGAGCAAGGCAGATATATTGTTACCCTGACAGTGAACAATATGAAAGGTCAGACAAGCACGGACACCTTAACAGTGGTCGTGAAATGAATACAAGTGAATATATAAGATCCAGGATCTGCTGAAAGACATAGGGATCTTTCAGCCACCCTTTTTTTAGATATTTATACATATCATTTTTTCAGGACGATCTCCCTGTAAGCTGACAAACATGAGATGATAGCTGCCACCAGCCAGCCCAATCCTGCAACAGTGTCTTTCTGGATAAAGAGCCCTATAGCCAGAGCCAGACATATGATTGTTGCCAGTGCATACATATCGAGGCTCTTGCTAATTTTTCTGATCCCTTCAACACCATTTTTAATAATTGTTATTATACCGGAATTCATCTTAACGCTCCATGAGAACTCAGACTGAAACTCAGAGTTGAGAAGTATCGTGCTTTAATAGCGCAGATTCTCCTGTAGTCTTACTTTCTCATTAATATCATTTTCTCATCGGATAGTGAAGCATATTTAGCAGTATATTGCTTTTTATTATAAGCAGAATTCTTACGAAATACAAATAAAGTAATATTTTTGAACACATATCATTCCATAATTACTTGTATTTAACAAATTCAGCTGCGGTAGACATGAAATTAAACTTGATTATTTTTTTAAAAATGACAGATTATATATAGTTTTAAGAATACTTAGAAATTAGCCTGTCACAATTTGACACAAGTAGAACTAATTTGTTCCATTAAATAGAAATTGCAGCATAATAACTGCTTTTTTGATACAGAACAGACAAAATATACTTGTGAACAGATTCGGCGCAGGTTGACCTGCATAATTGAGAACTCTATTCATGAAAAACAACATTTAAGAGGTCAAAAATGGATAAAACAAAAACATTAAGCCTTTTATTGGCTTTTTTAGTCCTTAACATAGGTTTAGGGGCAGCGATCTCTTCAGCTGCTGTCAGCAGCTCAGGAGAGGTGAACTACTCAATAAGCATATCTAAAGACGCCGGCATTACGCGGGCACAGACTATCGACGGCAAGGTCCTGTATAGCGGTACCAACGACGTACAGGCTTTTACTACCGCGGTCAATGCTATCACAAAAGGCACCATCCTTGTCAATCAGGGAACGTACAATATCGCCACTCCCGTAGCACTCAAATCCAATATCGCAATGATCGGTAACAACGCCGTGATCAACGGGTACAGCGTATTTACGATAACCAGTGCGACAAACGTTACAGTGAGAGGGTTCGAATTCACCAACCCTACTGCATCATACACTGCAATTGCTTCCAGCAGGGGCTTTATCAACTTATTCAACAGCAACAATTGTGTGATCGAGGAGAACACCTTCCGCAACTTCAGGGATTATGGAGTTTACATCGGGGTCAGCTCGACATCCCAATTCAACAGGGATATAAGCGTAAGGTACAACAACTTCCTTGATTACGGTTACTGCGGAGTGATGATCGGTAAGCAGTCCAATTACATATATGTTGAAGATAACACCTTCAAGAACATCAATGTAAGAAAAGTGAACGGCAATGCGTATGGTATAGCAGTTGCTAAAGGAAGCAATTCCTACAAGCACTCTGAATATATCTATATCAGGTCCAACTGGATAGAGAATTGTCCGGTATGGGAGGGTATTGACAGTCACGGTGCTAATCATGTATATATCCAGGATAACACAGTTCTGAACTGTAAAGTGCCCATAGCAGTCTCCTATCAGACTAACGAGGGTACATATCCTTTGCCTGTACACACCATAGTCATTACCGGGAATTATGTCAAAGGGAACATGGCATCCCCAGACAAACAGCATTCCGGTATCCATGTACTTGGTGCACGCAGCTACGCAAAACCATATACCAATGTGACTGTTTCAGGCAATACTGTCATTGACGTCAACAGCTGGCTGGTCAGCGATGACGGGGCCATTGTTCTAAGAGATGTTAACGGAGTCGTCGTCGACAACAATCTCATTAGCGGCGTGGGCAATACAGGCATCAACCTGTTGAACACAGATAATGCGCTGGTACAGAACAATGACGTCAAGAACCTGAAAAAGATCTCCGGCTCAACGATGGGTGTCAAAATGTCACCTGTTGCAAAGAGCTTCAGTGCAACTATCAAGAACAATAAGTTTGACAGTACTGTGAACTACCACGGCTACGGATATGCCAAGGGAAGCAACGTATACGTCGCAAACATTGTGAACCAGGTCCAATCCAAGTTCACTGGTGCTTTAAAACTGACTGTCCAGACAGACTCCAATGTTGTTACGTCACCTTACACACCACCACTAACACCGCCAAAGCCAGGTACCAGCTCCGGCAGCATACCGGACAACAGTGATATCGATACCAGCATACCGGACAACACGGATACCAATACCAGCACACCGAACAACACTGATACCAATACCAGCACACCGGACAATACCGGTATTGATGTGAACTCACAGGTAGGTATTTCCAAGAGTGCCGGTACGACTGTTGTTAAGACAGCCGATGGTGAGGTAGTGTACAGTGGAAGCAATGACGTTGAAGCTGTAAAGGCCGCCCTGAACAATGTATATCAGGGAACTATCGTTTTCGAGGAGGGAACCTACACTATAAGCTCAGCCGTTGCTCTCAATTCAGACCTGGAACTGGTCGGGAACAATGCTGTACTTAATGGATACAATATATTCACCATAAAAGATGAAACAAATGTCACAATAAGAGGTTTCGAGTTCAGTAACCCCGATGCACAATATCTTGGACGTGCCGGGAACAATGGCCTCATAGACATCCAGAACAGTGAAGAGGTCTTTGTGCAGAACAACACTTTCCGCAACTTCAGAGACTTCGGGATCTATGTTGCTACCCGCACTACAGCCGATCACAACAAGCAGATAAACATTAAGGATAACCAGTTCCTTGATTATGGCTACTGCGGAATAATGATCGGTAAGCAGGCAAGCAATGTAACTGTTGAGGATAACCTGTTCAGGGATATCAATGTAAGGGCCATGTATGCGAACTCTTATGGGGTCGCAGTCATGAAGTCCAGTAGTGCATACAACTACTCGGAGTATGTCTACATCCTTGGCAACACTATCGAGAACAACCCCACCGGGGAAGCTATCGACAGCCATGGAGCCAACAACCTCTACATTGAGAACAACAATGTCACAGACTGCAGGATACCCATCATCGTGCTTCATATCAATGATGATGACAAGTACCCTGTTGCCCTGAGCAACCTGTCAGTTACAGGAAACTCCATAACAGGGAACCTCAGCCTGGAGAAGCAGAACTCAGGTATCTATATCCTCGGAGGAGCAAGCAGTGACAGAACCGTTAAACAGCCCTACCAGGAAGTGAACGTCTCTGGTAACACTATCGTTGATGTCAACAACTGGCTGGAAACTGAGGACGGGGCTATCGTGCTGCGCAACATCGACGGAGCTGTCATTGGGAACAATGAGATCTCCGGCGCAGGTGGTGCAGGAGTGAACCTGGAGGATGCGGACAACGTGGTCATGCAGAGCAACACCTTCAGTGGTATGAGAGAGATCTCAGGTTCCACTATTGGAGTAAAGATGCTGGCAAATGACAGGGATTACAATGCCACTCTCATTAGCAACAGCTTCGACAGCTCTGTAGGATACCATGCCCGTTCTGACAGTGATGCAGGACATGTCTACAATGTAAGCGTGAAGGGTCAGGACACATCCAGGTTCGACAATTCGAACGAGGGCATGAAACTGATAATCCTTGAAGATCCTGAACCGGCAGGCGACCTTCCTGTAGCCAACGCTTCAGGCAGAGTGGCTGAAGCCGGAAATACTGTGGTATTCTATGGAGGCGAATCTTTCGACCAGAATGGAATAGTCACATATTCATGGGACTTTGACGCTTCCAACGGTATCCAGAGGGATGCCACCGGCATGATAGTGAACCACACCTTTGAGGAAAAAGGCAAATATGTTGTCACCCTGACAATAAACAATATGAAGGGACAGACAAGCACGGACACCTTAACAGTGGTCGTGATGTAAAGACTTAAGACAAGACATCTGGATGGCGGACCTGTGAACATGGGCCCGCCAGCCATGACTTTTTTAACCTATGCGCTTCCGATGCCGCATGTGAGCATCCAAAAATCGTTTTTCAATTTTACCTGCATATGTGCAGCCAAATACTTTCTGTCCCGCAGTGCCATAGCTCATCCCGGACCTGAGCCTGTCTGTTAGCAGTCTTCTTTTCCACGATCATACCCTGTTAGCGGCATGCAGGCTCATTCAATCCATGATGTCATGCCATTTACTATTAAATGGCACCAGACTGCTACCAGAAGATTTCAGGAAGTTATTATGAATTCATTACTTGATCAGGAAGTATATGTCAGCCCATACGGCAGGAACTGTCCTAAGAATAACTGAAACGCTCTACTGTTACTCATCATATAAAACAAAGGCCTGAAATACCCTGAAAGAGGCTTTAAAACAACACAAGCGTTTTTTTGGGTCTGCCAGAGTTTATATAGGGTTAGCAGAATCTACGAAGAGCCCGTCATAATATGTTCACAATCGAATCATTTTATTCACAAAAGGCGAATAATTCCCCAAGAAAATTCCCCAATTTTCATTGTTCGTCTTATGTGAAGCAGAATGACAGATGAAACACATTGGCAGGTAAATGACCTAGTAGCTTAAAGAAAAGCCCGAACTAGCGATAATAAACGTTTAAGAGGTCAAAAATGGCTATCAGATGGAAAACCACCACAAACCTTTTAATGGTTATATTGTTCCTCAACTTGAGTTTGGGAGCAACGGCCTCTGCGGCTGTCATCAGTCCTGCAGAGACTAACGAATCGATAAGCATATCTAAAGAAGCCGGCACTGTAAGTGTCCAGATGACCGACGGAGAGGTCATATACACAGGAACAGATGATGTGCAGGCTATAATATCCGCGGTCAACGCTATAGAAGAAGGCGTTATCCTGTTCAACCCGGGAACATACTCCGTCAGCTCACCCGTGGAACTGAAGTCAAATATAGAACTTGTTGGCGACAATGCGGTTCTGCAAGGTTATAATATATTCACTATAACCGGTAAGACAGATGTCACAATAAAAGGATTCGAATTCACCAATCCTGCTGCATCATACACTGCAGTTGCTGCCAGCAAAGGCCTTATAGATATCACAAACAGCAAAAATTGTGTGATAGAGGACAATACTTTCCGCAATTTCAGAGATTATGGGATCAATGTTGCAGTCGGCTCAACATCCCACTCCAACGAGCAGATAACCATCAGGAACAACGAGTTCCTTGATTACGGTTACTGCGGAGTGATGATCGGTAAGCAGTCCAACAACATATACGTTGAAGATAACACCTTCAAGAACATCAATGTAAGAAAAGTGAACGGCAATGCGTATGGTATAGCACTTGCCAAGGGAAGCAATTCCTACAAGCACTCTGAATATATCTATATCAGGAACAACTGGATAGAGAACAATCCCGTGTGGGAAGGTATCGACAGTCACGGTGCTAACAATGTGTACATTCAGGATAACACAGTTATAAACTGTAAGGTACCCATAGCAGCATCCTATCAGACAAGTGAAGGTACCTACCCTCTGCCATTGCATACCATAGTCATTACCGGGAATTATGTCAAAGGGAACATGGCCTCCCCAGACAAACAGCATTCCGGTATCCATGTACTTGGTGCACGCAACAATGCAGGGCCGCATCAGAATGTAACAGTCTCAGACAATATCATCGAGGACGTTAACAGCTGGCTTGTCAGCGATGACGGAGGCATAGTGCTCAGGGATGTTGAAGGCGGTGTCGTCAAGAACAACACAATATCCGGTGTAGGCGGCACAGGCATTAACCTGCTCAATGCCAATGATCTGGCGGTTGAGGAGAACAGCATCAAGAACATGGTGAGAATATCAGGCTCCACTTTAGGAGTGGAAATGTCACCTGTTGCAAAGGACTGCAGCGTCACGATGAAGAACAACGAGTTCGATGATTCTGTGGATTATGATGCCTTTTCAGCTCCCGGTTACAGTCACACGTATGCCGTAAGTGCGCAGGAGCAGAATACATCAAAGTTTGCTGCAAACGGTGCAATAAAACTGACGGCCACGAACGACTCTTCCCAGAACACTGCTCAGGCAGTAAATAATGCTGGTGTCACAGACCCCAGCATTTCTATTTCTAAGACCGATGGTACGACAACAGTCATGACAGGCAGCGGAGAAACCGTATACTCCGGAGAGAGTGACACTGAAGCTTTAAAGGCTGCAGTCAGTGCTGTAGACAACGGGACCATCACATTCAAGCAGGAGACCTATGTTATCAGCTCCCCCATAGCCCTTAAATCAGGAATAGAACTGATCGGTAACAATGCCGTGATCACAGGGTATGATATTTTCACGATGACAGACATGGAAAATGTCACCATCAGCGGTTTCGAATTTACCAATCCTGACGAGGAATATCTGGACCGCGCCGGCAATAACGGCCTTATATACATTCAGAACAGCAGCAATGCCTTTATCCGGGAGAACACTTTCCGCAATTTCAGGGACTTCGGAATATATATGGCAACAAATTCAACATCCGACCGCACCCATGATGTAACCATTAAGGATAATGAGTTTCTTGACTATGGTCACACCGGAGTGATGATCGGCAAAGGTGCCAGCAATGTGATCGTTGAGAATAACCTGTTCAGGGATATCAATGTAAAAGGAATGAACCCTAATGCATATGGTATCGCCATCATGAAAGGAAGCAGTACTTACAGCTATTCAGATCACATATATATCCTCAACAATACTATCGGGAACAACCCCCTCGGGGAAGCTATCGACAGTCACGGAGCAAACCACCTCTACATAGAAAACAACACGATAACAGATTCCAGAATACCTATGTATATCGCCCACATCAACGAGGACGACAGATATCCGGTACCTCTGCATCACCTGACAGTAACAGGTAATAACATCAAAGGGAATTTCGATGCAGAAGAGCAGGCTACTGGTATTTGGGTGCTTGGAGGAATTAAGATAGCAGGCAATATCTCAAAACCCTACCAGGATGTAATTGTTTCTGGCAACATTCTGGAAGATGCCGGTAACTGGAATAACGGAGATGAAAAAGCTATATTTATGGAAAACGTTGATACCCCTGTAGTCGAGAACAATGTGTTCTCCGGTGCAGACGGCAAATAATCAAATAAAAGAGCTTACTCAACTGAGAAGCATATGCAAAATATGAAGAGCTTATGCTCTGGATATTTGCCTACTGTCAGCATGACAGGCTTTATGCTTTGATGAGCGCTTAAACTAAAATGAAAAGAACTCCGTCTTTCCCTGTCGAGGATTGACGGAGTTTATTCCTTCTGTTTATTCTTTTTAATTATTCCTTTTAGATCAGACAACGATCATATATTGACGTTCATTGACCTGTAACATTCCTTCATGTCAAAGAGCATTGCAAAGAGGATCATCTGAAGTCCTGCAATAAAGAACAATGCGCCAACCAATGGCAGACTGGCAGGTATATGCCATCCTGTTATAAGACCTGATAGCAGTACATACAATCCTGTGAGAACACCCAGAGGCAGGAATATCATCCCGAACGCATAGAAGAACACAAGCGGATGGAAATTGGTTATAGAATACTTGACCTTGAGCCGCCACAGGAATTTCTTGAAGAGCATAACAGATACCTTGGTCATGTATTTACCATACTTGATGCTGGACTTTTCTTCCCCGTAGTGTGCCGGCATAGTGACATCAAGGGTCCTGAAGCCGAACGCGTTGAGCTTGACCAGCATGTCATTGCAATAGCCGTAATAAGTGTAAAGCGTGTCTATCTCCATATTGGAAAGAGCATGCTTTGAGATGGCAGTATAGCCATTCTGAGGATCCATTATATGCCAGTATCCGCTTCCTATCTTGGTGACCAGGCTCAGCAAAGAATTTCCAAACAGGCGCCATGAGCTCATGCCGCAACGGAATTCATCGCAGCCCAGGCGATTGCCTTTTGTGTAATCAGCCTTGCCTTCGATTATAGGCATCAAAAGGCTTGGCAGATGTGCCGGATTCATCTGGTTATCTCCACCCATTACGACCATGAGATCCATATCTTCCTGGAGAGCACGCTTGTACCCGTGAAGTATAGCCGCACCCACACCCTGATTCTTCTCATGGGTGATAACAGAGAGCCGGGGGTCATGGATAGAGTTAAGCACTTTAGCAGTGCTATCGGTGCTGGCGTCATTGATAACATATATGCGCTTGATATAGTTAGGAATACCTTCAATGGTTGTGCGTATCAGTTTCTCCTCGTTGTACGCAGGCACTACAACACCGATCTTGTATTTGTAAAGGATGTCCCTGTCCCTCTCATGGACCTTTTTGACATTTACCTGCTTCAACTTGAATCCTGCATTCACGGCATCCTTTACCAGACATAGTTCTTCAGGCAGACTGTCCTCGGTGAAGGTCAATGATGCTGTAGAGACCGATGAGAATGCTGTGAAACCGATGTTCTCGGAAAGATATTTTGAGAGGTACTTGCCATCTGAATCAAGAAATGGAGCCGCGTTCATCAGTGCCTGCAGATCAGTGTCAAGATCTGAGCCGGGATACTCATTGTAACCTACGACAGTATCTGCTTCCAGCCACATGACCGGAGTGATAAGCTTTGGTATGGCATCGGAATCGTAGAGGTCATCTGCATTAATTATAATTACCGGACCGTTCCCGAACCGTTCCGAATACCTGAAAGCTGTCCTCAGCGATTCCATTTTGCCTTTATGAGTTTCATTCTTTATTACATGTGCATCCATTTTCTGAGCTATGTATGCAGTGGAGTCGGTGCTCCCGTCGTCCACCACCACTATGTTATCTACATATAGGCCTGCCTTTTTGATGACGTCATGTATATTGGCCTCGTCGTTATAGGCAGGGATTATACCTGTGACTCCCATTGTACTCCCCCTTAAGCGCGATTTTAAGCATTCAAGCCCCCTTGAATACTATTCCTAAAAGTAGACCTAGCAACTGCTAGATGATAAGCTGTGCATTCAGTCCACTCCGATATAGAGATAATGCTGTACATTTATAACATTATCGTGCGATAAAGAACAGATAGTATTTTTGTTATGTCAATATCTCATTCTATTGAAGTAAAGGCAATATATCTTATTTACAGAATAACATTCCTAAGCACCCTGTATTAAGATAATTTGAAGCATTCATAAGCAAATCCCTGCTCTCCAGGGAAGGATCCGATTAAATGTGCCGCAACATGACATTAGGTGTATTTTGGATGGAAAGTATCGTCGATATTTTTATATGGACTGCTATCTGAGTTCAAAATGCGCGCAAGACAAACAGGCTACTCAGGCCAGTTCACCGGCCAGCCATCCGGGAGGATCTTCCGGCTTTTGCTTTGAGATAAACATAAATGAAGATAGAGAGCCATATAGGGAACAGTACATAGCCTGCATAGTCATGCACCTGCCATGTGGCCTCCATACCTAAGTGGGTAGTTCGCTGCAAGCAGCAGGAACAGCCGCAGGATGTTTTGTACAGAAGTGCCGATGGTCCCGAAGAGGAACAGTGGCAGGATACACTTTGAAGGCGGCCGAATGTCTATAAGCATCAGTGCAAATACTTTCAGGAATATGGCAATGCAATCCCGGAACATCCAGCATCGATGAGAAAAGGTTCCTGATGCCTTCACTATTGATGACGCTTATCAGTTGTCCTTCGTACCCTACAGGATAGATGAGCCCTGCCACGCCTGCTGGAAGACAGGCATGTTGATAAGACCTCTTAATGGTTCACAGCCCGCATGATACCAGTGTACATACAATACTGCAAAGTTATCGGATCAGGACTCTGCTTTGGCTTCGTAGACACCTTTGCGGGTTCATGTCACATTTATCCACAGGTGCAGGTCCCTGTAAGACTGGCTCATGTTATCCTCCCTGTAGAGCAGGTACTGCAGCTTCATGTCGCTTCCGGTCAGCTCAGGAGCAAAGGACAGAGGCTGCTCCCAGGTGTCATTATGCTCCAGGGAAATGTGCCTGTAGCTGTCGGGTATGTCCATTGTCTCATTATTAAGCCTCAGCTCCAGGGAATAATTGAGGGGCGCATATTCGTGATTAACGATGCCTACTACCACATCCACGCTTTCCCCCGCTACAAGGTTTGTGCTATAGTTGTCCGCCATGCCCCCGGAGCCTAATATATAGAACTCAGTGAACCTCTCACCCTGTTTTGGGGTCACCACCACATATACCAGAGTGACCACGGACAGGAGGATCGATATAACAAGCACAATGCTCAGGATACGGTCAAGCCGGGACTGCGGTCCTGCTGTCACTTCTTCCCGCAGGGATACATACATTTGCCTGAAGGGGACAGTGAATGCGTTGTCCTCCTGCCTTTTACGCCTGTCAATAGCTATCAGCGACATGGCGACCGTGAAAGCCGATAGCGATATCAGCACGGGGACAAGCCGTATGCCCCAGGGAGTATAGTTCAGTCCGAGCCCTATCAGGGGAACAACGGCTATGCTCAGGCCAAAGCTCAGGGCAATGCGCTCTATGCCATCCAGATCATCCTTTCCGGGGAAAAGTGCGGCTATCAGGGCATAGCCCGGAAGGAAGAGCACCATAGGAAGACCCATCACGGTACGTATGGGACTACTGCTGAGCGACGGAAGAAGTATAAACAGGTTCGTCAGCAGGACAAGTGCCATGACCAGTTTGAGGTCTGCAGGTATGAAGGGTTTTGAGTTCATTTCCGTTTTACACCAGCCAGTTGCGCTCCTAAAATACTTCATATTGGGACTAAAGTGCTGTTAATGGAGCTCAAACATTAAGAGTTTTGTGCATTTGACAACATCTTATGTACTTATAAAAACATTTTGTTTTATATTAGAAGTGAATAATAAAGCATTTTGGATAGACAGGAAGTTTTAAATAAACATGAATTTAATACAACAGATACTCAACTGATATATCTGAAAAGAGGGGTTGTTGTGAAACAACATACAATGCTACCATTCACTTACCCGGGTCACCCATTAAAACGGTGTGGCATATTCTTCTGTTCGATTCTGATCACACTACTTTTAGTATCCGCAGCAGGTGCTGTTACGGGTGTTACCATATCATCGCAGGAACCTGTTGTCGGTGATAACGTCATTGTCAGGGGTTACGGCACACCCAACAGTGAGCTGACCGCCAATACATCGTTCACTGTGGAAGTACCTGTAGATGAAGGCTTTTATAAGTATGAGCTCAACAATATCAAAGTACCCGAAGGGACGGACACCTTCTCTGTCGAAGCTCAGAAAGTGATCGATCTGAACGTTACCGTGAAGAAATTCGGCATACCGTATTCGCGCTCTTCCACTGCAGACGGTAATGGGTTTGCAAAGATATCACAATCATATGTATTGCCGTTCACTTATAAGGTCGCTATTTCCGGACAGGCTCCGGGCACAGAAGATACCGTGAATCTGACCCTCAAAGGCACATCAACTATCCAGACTGGCCCAGACGGGTACTTTGAATGCTCCTATAAGACAAATACTGTACCTGCGGGACTGTTCATTGTAGAGATAGAAGAACAGACCTTTGAGATAGAGCTCCTTGAGAAAAAGGCCGCAAAAGGAAAGAGTTCAGGTAAGACAGGCACCGAGCTTGCAATTGTCCCGGCCACCCAGCTTACCCAGGGCACCGGCCAGGGAACAGACAATGAGGCCGGACCTGAAGAGAATGAAACACAATTAGAAGCAGCCCCTGATGACGTGTTGCCAGAAGAGACTGTTACAGGAACGATCGATACCCAGCCACAGCCGGGCATATTCCAGAGCATGATCAATTGGCTTAAGGGTCTTTTCAAATAGACCCTTTTATATCTGCATTTTTTGAATACTCTTCCGGGAAGATTTTTGGGTTTTCGGGATGTTGCAGCCTATAATTGGCATTGAAGCATAACACCGTTAAAAGTATATACTTTTTTTAATATATTTAAAAAATATTAAATTAATGTAATAAGAGCAAGTTTAGCATTTAACAGAAAAACCTATATGGCCATAAGAGAAAAAACATACATAAAAGTGGATGATGCTCATAATAGGCAGACTGAAATATTATAAAGTTAAGTGGGAAAACAATGAATATAGATCCGTTGTCAAATAGGAGAGTTCTTGTCACCGGCGGAGCCGGGTTTATCGGAAGCCATATAATAGACATGCTTGTGAAAAAAGGTAACTTTGTCACTGTTTTTGATAACATGACCTCAGGAAGCCCCGAGTTCATCGATGAACACCTTGGGAATGACGGGTTCAATTTCATCGAAGGCGATCTCCTTGATGCATCAGAACTTGACAGGGCTTGCGAGAATGTGGATCTTGTGTTCCATGTAGCTGCCAATCCTGATGTAAGACTGGGGGCAACCGATACCGGCGTACACTTTGAACAGAATATCACAGCAACTTACAATCTTCTTGAAGCCATGCGCCTGAAAGGGATAAAGGATATAGCTTTTACCTCTACATCCACGATCTACGGAGAGGCACGGATCATTCCCACACCAGAACACT
>Ga0209347_1001100_pt1 | contig 50015 bp, 48 predicted proteins | sample AutmiccommuBRH23_FD_187382 | JGI IMG/M metagenome (GOLD analysis project Ga0209347, IMG submission 187382) | Deep subsurface microbial communities from Mt. Terri, Switzerland - Autotrophic microbial communities BRH/23 (SPAdes) (version 2) | ecosystem: Environmental > Aquatic > Deep subsurface >... | reverse complement strand
ATGGCCGACGCCCTGCGGCCGGCCGCCGGGCATGAACCAGCGGGTGATCACGCCGACCAGCAGGCCGCCGGCCACCGGCGCCAGCATCACCCGCCACCATTCGATCTCGCGGGCGCCGCTGGCGAGCAGCTCGTGGCTGAACCCGAAGAACAGCCATTGCAGCCCGCCGATCGCCTCGCGGAACGCCACCGCCCCGGCGGCCGCCGCGACGCCGACCACCAGTGCCGCGACGCTGGTGAGCAGCTGGTCGTTGCGCAACAGCCGCTTCAGCCCCAGCACCGGGCGTGCGACGAACGACTTGAACATGGCGTCGGGAGCCTGCGGTCGGTTCCGATAAGCCTTTGCAGGCTAACGGTTCCCGTCGGCGGGTGAAAGCAGGCTTGCGGAGCGCGGCCGCGGTTCTCTACCTTGCGCGCCCATGAGCATCGAGCTGCGGCCGGCCGAAGCCGGCGACGTCACCCTCCTGCAGGACCTGATCCGCCGCCTGGCCGAGGCGCAGGACGCGGGCGGCTATGTCACGTCGACGCCGGACGACCTGCTGCGCGACGGCTTCGGGCCGGTGCCGCGCTTCCACGCCATGCTGGCCGAGCAGGTCGGCGGCGGCGGCGAGCGCACCGCCATCGGACTGGCGCTCTACTACTTCACCTATTCGACCTGGGTCGGTCGGCCCAACCTCTATGTCGAGGACCTGTATGTCGACGCCGACCAGCGCGGAGGCGGGGTCGGCAAGCGCCTGATGGCGGCACTGGCGCGCCGGGCGCTGGAGGCCGGCTGCGGCCGGCTGGAACTGGCGGTCAAGACCGACAACCGGGCACGGGCGTTCTACGAGCGCCTCGGTCTCGCGCGGAAGGGTTCCTGGCTGCCCTACGCGGTCGCCGGCGAGGCGCTGCTGTCGCTCGCAGCGGCGGCGGACTGACCGTTCAGGCGGACGCCGCCGGGGCCAGTCCCTCGGCCACGCTCACCCGGTTGCGGCCGGCCTGCTTGGCCCGGTAGAGCGCCGCGTCGGCCCGCTCCACCGCCTGGCCGATCGGTTCGCCGAAGCGGTACTCGGCGACGCCGAGCGACAGGGTGACAGCGCCGAGGTCGTCGCCCGTGCTCCGGCGCACCACGTGCTTCTGGCCGATCCGGTCGCGGATCCGCTCGGCGATCCGCGCCGCCTCGTCGAGCCCGCAGTTTGGCAGCAGCACCGCGAACTCCTCGCCGCCATAGCGGGCTGCCAGATCGCCCGGCCGCACCGCCTCGGTCAGCACCCGCGCGACCAGACGCAGCACCTGGTCGCCGACGGCGTGGCCGTGCGTGTCGTTGAAGGTCTTGAAGTGGTCGATGTCGCCCATCACCAGGCAGAGAGTGCTGCCGGCCTCCGTGGCCTTCGCCGCCGCGACGCGAAGTTCGCGTTCGAAGCGCATGCGGTTGGCGATCCCGGTCAGGCCGTCGGTCGACGCCTCCCGGCGGGTTTCCTCCAGCGACTCGCGAAGCCGCGCGATCTCCCCCGACGACTCCTCGAGCCGCTCCTGCAGCCTGGCATTGTGCGCCTCCATCGCCCGGGTCTCCTGCACCAGGCCGCTGACCACGTGGCGCACGTCGCCATCGGCGGCCCCGGCGCTTCCCAGGACGCCGGCGACGCCGGACAACGCCGCGCCGTAGCGACGCGCGTCGTCCCCGGCCACCCCGACGGTGGTCGACAGCCGGCCGGCCACGGCGTCGAGGTCGTCGGCCATCGTGTGGACGGCGGTCCCGCGGTAGTTCGGCAGGATGAAGCGGGCGTGCAGCTCGGCGCAGCGCGCCTCGTCGAACACCTGGCCGTTGTCCATCAGGATGTCGATGGTCCGGCACAGATGCGGGTCGCGCCGCTCCGCATAGGCGTACCAGACCGCGAAATTCTCCGGCGTCGGCGGGATCGCCAGCACCGCCATGTGGCGCAGCGCCGTCTCCGCCGTCTCCCGTGCGTCCTGGCGTTGCGGACCGGACATCTCACCTGCCTCCGTCGCAGCACCCTGCCGGCGCCTGGGCCAGCGGTTGCGCGCGCAGACTATCCGAAGCCCCGGCGCCGGTCACCGGCGGCGTATGCCGATGGACCTGCCCGCCCCGGCGGTCGGTCCGGGACCGGCATGCCGCCGGGCGAGCTCGGCGATCCGCAGCAGGGCCGCATCGGGAAACGGCGCCGCGCGGCGCTGCGCGAGATCGACGTGCAGGCACATCAGCTCGTTGGTCGCCGCCAGGTGGCCTTCGCCGGCGTGGAACATGCGGTGCAGCAGGTGCAGGCGCTTGGCGTCGTGGTCGACGATCCGCGTACGGAACGCCAGCGGTGCTGCCTCCAACACCTCGCGGTCGTAGGTGACATGCGCCTCGACCACGAACATCGAGGCGTCGGCACTGCGGCGGTATGCCTCGCCGACCCCGAGATGGGCGCACAGCGCCTCGGTGGCCTGGTCGAACGCCACCAGGTAGTAGCCGACGTTCATGTGCCCGTTGTAGTCGATCCACTCCGGGCGTACGACCGCCCGACCGGAATCGAACCAGCCCTGGTCGTCGATGCGCGCCACGCCGCCTGCCGCCACCCCGCCTGCCGCCATGCCCAGCCTCCCGTCGTCGCCGCGGTCCCGGCGGCCATGATGGGCATCCTGTCCTGGCTGGGCAAACACGCAACCGTCTCGCTCGCCGTCGGTGTGTTCGCCGGGCTGGCGGTGCCGGGACTGGCGGCGCTGGCGAAGCCGCTGCTGGTGCCGGCGATCGCGGTGATGCTGACGATGTCGCTGCTGCGGCTCGATCCGGCGGCGGTCGTGCAAGCGATCCGCTCGCCGCGGCAGGTGCTGCCGGCGGTCGGCTTCGTGCTGCTGGTCTCGCCGCTGATCGGCTATGCCGCCGCCGCGGCCCTCGACCTCGACCCCGGCATCGCCACCGCGCTGGTGGTGTGGACGGCGTCGCCGCCGCTGATCTCGGTACCGGCGATCGCCGCCCTGGTCGGCCTGGACGGCGCGCTGGCGCTGACCGTGACGACCGCCGCCGGGCTGTTCGTGCCGGTGACGCTGCCGCCGATCGTGCTGGCGCTGATCGGACTGGACCTGGAGATCGGGGCGCTGGCGCTGGCGCTGCGCATGGCGCTGCTGCTCGCCGGATCCGCCCTGGCGGCGGCGGCGATCCGCCGGATGGCGGGTAGTGACCGGCTGCGCCGCCGGGCGCCGGCGATCGACGGCGCCTTCGTGCTGGTCATGCTGCTGTTCTCGGTGGCCGTGATGGATGGCGTCACGGCGGCGGCCGCGGCGGCCCCCTGGCGGATCGCCGGCCTGCTGGCGCTGGTTTTCGGCGCGGCCCTCGTCATGCAGGCGATCGGCTGGCTGGCGTTCCGGAGTCTCGGACCGCGCACCGCCGGCACCCTGGCGCTGGTCGCCGGCAACCGCAACATGGCGCTTGTGCTGGGCGCCGCCCCGGCGGCCTTCGAGCCCGACACCTTCCTGTTCCTGGCGCTGCTGCAGTTTCCGATCTACCTGCTGCCGGCGCTGCTCCGACCGCTCTACCGCCGGGCCAGTGCCCGGATCACGTGAAGATACCGCGCCGGCACGCTCCCAGGGTTGGAGCAGGGATCCGAATCTGGGATAATCATCCGGCGAGCGCCGCCACCCGAGGGGATGCCGGTGCCGGACATTCCAAGACGGGACGGTATCGGTGAAGGCCATCCAGAGTGCGCGTCGACGCGGCCGCCTCGGGACGTGGCAGCGTCGCTTCACGATCCTGCTGCTCGGCTCGGCAGCGGTCGGGGCGAGCTACGTCTTCACCGCCGACCAGCCGACGAACTATCAGAACCTGCTGGCCGGCATCGTCGGCTTCGTCGTGCTGTGGGCGCTGGTGCTCGACTGGTGGGTCAGCCGGGGCATCAAACGCGGCGGCGGCGTGCAGGCCATGCGCTCGGGCGGCGTGCTGTCGACCGGACCGGCGGCGATGGCCGGGCGCCTTTGGGCGCAGGGCGAAGGCTTCCGGATCTGCGGGCTCACCAGCGACGCCCGCAAGAACTTCGGCGAGGCCGCGTCGCTGGCCCGGGAAGCCAAACAGGACGCACTGGAGGCGACCGTTGCGCTCAGCCAGGGCGACCTCGCCGCTGACATCGGCGAGGTCGAGGATGCCGCTCGGCTGTACGAGGTGGCGATCACCCGGTTCAGGTCCGCGAACGACAACCGCGGCGGCGCCCGCGCCGTGCTCGCCCTTGGCCACGTGGCGCTGTCACGCCGCGGCTACGAGGCCGCCCGCCAGGCGTTCGACGAGGCCCGCGGCATGTTCGCCCAGGAGAACGACCGGTTCGGCGAGGGCTGCGCCTTCCTCAGCCTCGCCGAGGCCTGCGTAAAGCTATCCAAGACCGAGGAGGCCGCCAACTGCTTCGATCAGGCGCGGTTCCTGCTGAGCCAGGTCGGCGACCGGATCGGCGAGGCGCATGCCCTGTACGGGCGCGGGGAGTTGTACCGGCAGGACCGCAATGCCGCCGAGGCGCAAAATCGCTTCGAGCGGGCGCTGGCCCTGTACCGCCGGACCGGCGACCATGTCAGCGAGGGACTGGTCCGGCTGGTGATGTCCGACGGCTACCGCAAGATGCAGCGCCCGACCGAGGCCAGGGAAATGGCGCTGGAGGCGGCACAGCGATTCAAGCTGGCCGGCCGGCGCATCGGTTCGAGCGCCCTGGTCTCGGGCCGCGGCGACGCCCGGCGCTGCCGGGTGCGCTTCGAGTGGGGCCGCGCCAACGGCAACTCCGCCCGCAACCTGTTCGTCGAGTCGGGCGACAAGGACAACGAGTCGCGGCTGATGGTCGGCCTCGGCGAGATGGAGCGGATCGCCGGCAACATCGAGGAGGCGCGGATCATGTTCGACCGGGTGCTCGCCCAGTCGAAAACATCCGAGGACCTGCTGCTGACGGCCGACGCGCAGAAGGGACGCGGCCACGTCGACATAGCCCGCGACCAGAAACGCAGCGCCCGGGAGGTCCTCAAGGAGGCCTACGGCCACTACCAGAACGCCGGCGGCGCCCGCGACGCCGCACAGGCGCTGATGGACCTCGGCCAAGTCGACCTGCTGATGGACAACCACGACCGCGCGCGGGTGAACTTCCTGCAGGTCCGCTCGATGTACCAGACCATCAAGGACCCGCAAGGTGAGGCCTCGGCGCTGCGCGCACTGGGCGACCTCGAATCGTCGCTGGGGCGCCTCCAGGAAGCGCAGCAGGCCTATGCCGACGCCCGCATCCTGTTCCAGAGCATCGGCGACCGGCTGTCGGAGGCCGATGCCGCGTTGATGATCGGCCTGCTCGCGGTGAATCTCGACAACGCTACCGCCACCGCCCTGCTGGTCCAGGCCGGGCGGCTGTACCGGGCGGTCGGAGCGGTCGAATGGCAACGCAAGGCGCACGCGCTGGCGCAGCGGGTCCGCTGACGCCGCTCCAACCCAGGCCTCGGCGGCGGCGGATCGCCCAAGCCGGCGGCGGAACGGTGCATTTCTGCAACACCGCTGCCGCTGCGCGGTCCCCGCTTCGGCTCCATCTGGCTTCCCGCCCGGCACTGTGCTACCTCGTTTAGGCGCTGAAGGGGAACAGCGGCATGGGGTAGTTATGCCCTGCCGGATCCCGACCCGGCGCCGTGTAGTCGGATCTTCGGTGCGCGTGGGCGGATATGGGGCTTACTCGGATGCGTCGCTCATTCACTGCCGCAGTGCTCGCAACTGGTCTCCTTGCAGGCTGCGCCGGCCAGGGGAACCTGGAGCCGGGCGAAGTCTATGACCCGATCGAGCCCGCCAACCGGCTGGTGTTCGCGGTCAACGACACCCTGGACACCTTCCTTCTGCAGCCGACCGCCTATGTCTACAAGGAGGCGGTGCCCGACCCGATCCGCGACATGGTCCGCAGCTTCCTCGACTGGCTGAAGAGCCCGGTGATCCTGGCCAACAACCTGTTCCAGCGCGACTGGAAAGGTGCCGAGATCACGGTGTCACGGTTTGTGGCCAATGCGCCGTTCTTCGGCTTCGTCGACAACGCGACGGGGCTCGGGCTGGCGCACCGCGAGGAGGATTTCGGCCAGACGCTGGCAACCTACGGCACCGGCGACGGCCCCTATATCGTGCTGCCGCTGCTCGGCCCGTCGAACGCCCGCGACACCGTCGGCATGGTGGTCGACTTCTTCCTCGATCCGATCAACTACCTTCCGAGCGGCGACCCGCTCGACGCGGACAGCGACCGCACCACCTTCCAGGTCGGGCGCGCGGTCGTCGGCGCGGTGGACTTCCGGGCCCGGAACTACGAGGTCATCAACGAGTTGAAGGCGACCTCCGTCGACTACTACGCGCGGGTGCGCACCATCCACAAGCAGACGCGGGACGCGCTGATCAGCAACGGCCGGCCGCCGCAGCCCACGGCAGGGAAGGGATCGTCCGGCGAGTTCGACAAATATGTCCCGGGCGGACAGCAGCCGGCAGAGCGGCGCGGCGCGGCCAAGCCGTCGAGCTGAGCTGACGACGCGACCACAGATCACGACGAACGGACAAGACATGGCGCTGGTGCGGATTCTCGCAGTCGTGGTGATGGTTCTGCTGATACCGTCGGCCGGGCGCGCCATGACCGGTCCCGAGGCTTTCATACTGAGCCTCGCCGACCGTGCCCTGGCACTGGTGACCGACAACGGCCAGAGCATGGCCGAGAAGCGCGCCCGCTTCGACGAGTTGCTCGGCGACACCTTCGACATGGAGGGGATCGGCCGGTTCCTGCTCGGCCGCTACTGGCGGACCACCCCGCCTGAGGTTCAGCAGGAATATCTGAAGGCCTTCACCGAGAACATCGTCTACACCTACACCGCCCGATTCGACGAGTATTCCGGACAGAAACTGAAGATCGACGGCAGCCGCGAGGATGGCAGCTTCACAATCGTGAATTCCAGGATCGTTGATCCCAAGGGCAGCCCGGACGTCCGGGTCGAGTGGCGGCTGATCCGGATGGGCGACAGCTTCCGGGTCGCCGACGTGGTGATCGAAGGGGTGAGCATGAGCGTCACCCAGCGCCAGGAGTACGCCTCGCTGATCCAGAGCAACGGCGGCGATGTGAAGGCCCTGATCAAGGCGCTGAACACCCAGATGACCCGCCTCAAGGCCTCGGATTCCTGAGCCCTCGCGCGGCAGCCCATCGCTCGCTGGATCCCGGCGCTTCGCTGCGCTCCGGCCGGGATGAGGGGCATTGGGTAGCCGCTTGCGACCCGTCGTCGCGAACGCAGATGCGAACTCTCCGGAGATCCGGCGGGAACGCGGGGATATAGGGTAGTAACCCTCATCCCGGACGCAGCGGCGAAGCCGCGTAGATCCGGGATCCACACGCAGCACCAAGCGCATACCGCAATGCCGACTTCCCCGCCCGTCGCCGCATGGCGACGGGCGGGGGCAACGCCGCTCAGCGGCGGATCGGCTTGTACTTGATGCGGTGCGGCTGCGCGGCGTCCTCGCCGAGCCGGCGCTTGCGATCGGCCTCGTAGGCCTCGTAGTTGCCCTCGAACCACTCCACATGGCTGTCGCCTTCGAACGACAGGATGTGGGTGGCGACGCGGTCGAGGAACCAGCGGTCGTGGCTGATCACCACCGCACAACCGGCGAACTCCAGCAGCCCGTCCTCCAGCGCACGCAGGGTGTCGACGTCCAGGTCGTTGGTCGGCTCGTCGAGCATCAGCAGGTTGGCGCCGGACTTCAGCATCTTGGCGAGGTGCACACGGTTGCGCTCGCCGCCGGAGAGCTGGCCGACCTTCTTCTGCTGGTCGCTGCCCTTGAAGTTGAACAGCCCGACATAGGCGCGACTCGCCATCTTGCGGCGGCCGAGATCGATCTCGTCCTGGCCGTCGGAGATTTCCTCGAAGACCGTCTTGTCGCCGCGCAGGCTGTCGCGGCTCTGGTCGACATAGCCGAGCTTGACGGTCTCGCCGATCCGGAAGGTGCCGCCGTCGGGCTTCTCCTGGCCGGTGATCATGCGGAACAGCGTGGTCTTGCCCGCACCGTTCGGGCCGATCACGCCGACGATGCCGCCCGGCGGCAGCTTGAACGACAAGTCGTCGATCAGCAGCCGGTCGCCGAATGCCTTGGAGAGATGGTCGGCCTCGATCACCACGTCGCCGAGGCGCGGCCCGGACGGAATGACGATCTGCGCGGTGTCCGAGGCCTTCTCCTGGTTCTTCGCCAGCAGATCCTCATAGGCGTTGATGCGGGCCTTCGACTTCGCCTGGCGGGCGCGCGGGCTCTGCTGGATCCACTCCAGCTCCTGGTTCAACGCGCGCATGCGGGCCGCCTCGGTGCGTCCCTCCTGCTCCAGCCGCTTCTGCTTCTGCACCAGCCAGCCGGAGTAGTTGCCCTCGTAGGGAATGCCGCGGCCGCGGTCGATCTCCAGGATCCAGCCCGCCACCTCGTCGAGGAAGTAGCGGTCGTGGGTGACGGTCACCACGGTGCCGGCATAGTCGGCCAGCGTGCGCTGCAGCCAGGCCACCGAGTCGGCGTCGAGGTGGTTGGTCGGCTCGTCGAGCAGCAGCAGGTCCGGCTGCGACAGCAGCAGCTTGGCCAGGGCGACGCGGCGGCGCTCGCCGCCTGACAGCGAGGTGACATCGGCGTCGCCGGGCGGGCAGCGCAGCGCGTCCATGGCGATCTCGACCTTGCGGTCGATGTCCCAGCCGTCGGCGTGGTCGATCTTCTCCTGCAGCTCGCCCTGCTCGGCCAGCAGGTCGTTCATCTCGTCGTCGGTGAGATCCTCGCCGAAGCGCGCGCTGACCTCGTTGAAGCGGTCCATCAGCGCCTTGAGCGGCCCCAGGCCCTCAGTGACGTTGCCCTGGACGTCCTTGGCCGGGTCGAGGTCGGGCTCCTGCGAGAGGTAGCCGACGGTGGCACCCTCCGCCGCCCAGGCCTCGCCGACATACTCCTTGTCGACACCCGCCATGATCCGCAGGATCGTCGACTTGCCGGCGCCGTTGACGCCGAGCACGCCGATCTTCGCGCCCGGCAGGAAGGAGAGCCGGATGTCCTTCAGCACCTCGCGGCCGCCGGGATAGGTCTTCGACAGACCGTTCATCACGTAGATGTACTGGTAGGAGGCCATCGGGCGGCTCGCCGTCGTTTGGGAAGGTGACGGCGGGTTCTAGCGCAGGCGCGGGGGCGACCGCAACGTCCACCGGATCGCCGGCGGCGCGGCGGCGACGCCGGTGGATTTGACCAGGATCATTGCTGCGGCCCGCACCCCTCGTCAGACTCGCCAAAAACGAGGGTCCCGGCGGCATCCGGCCGGGAGGGGAGGTCCGAATGACGCCGGCAACCGGTGCCACGCCGCTGTTCGCCCTCGAGGCGGTGGCGGTCGATCTCGAGACCACCGGCCTGGACGCCGCCAAGGCGCTGATCATCGAGTTCGCCGCGATCCCGGTCTCGGGCGGGGCGATCGATGGCGACGCGGCCATGGCCCGGCTGGTCGACCCGGCGACGGCGATCCCCCCGCGCTCCACCGAGATCCACGGCATCACCGACGCCATGGTGCGGGACGTCCCGCCGCTGCGCGCCCTCTGGGGCGAGTTCCTGGAGCGGCTGGATGGCCGGGTCGTGCTCGGCCATACCATCGGCTTCGACCTGACAGTGCTGGCCGCCGAGGCGAGGCGCAACGGGCTGCCCTGGCGCAAGCCCCGGGCGTTGTGCGTGCGCATGCTGGCGACGGTGGTGGCGCCGTCGCTCGCCAGCCACTCGCTGGATGCGCTGGCGAACTGGCTTGGGCTGGAGGTCCGCGACCGCCACCGCGCGCTGGGCGACGCCGAAGCGGCCGCCCGCATCTTTCTCGCCCTGATCCCGCGCCTCGAGGCTGCCGGCATCCGCACCCTGGCAGAGGCCGAGCGCGCCAGCCGCGGCCTCGCCACCGAAATGAACCAGCACGCCGGCGCCGGCTGGGAGGCGCCGGTGGGCGAGCCGGAGCAGGCGATCCTCGGCAGCGTCGACACCTATGCCTACCGGCACCGCGTCGGCGATGTGATGGCGCGGCCGCCGGTCGTGGTGACGCCCGACACCACGCTGCAGCAGGCCGTGGACGTCATGGTCGGCAGGTCGATCTCCTCGGTGTTCGTCACCGCATCGGGCGAGCCCGGCCTCGATGCCGGCGAGTACGCGATCGTCACCGAGCGCGACGCCATGCGCCGCATCGCCGCGCATGGCGCCGCCGCACTCCGCGAGCCGGTCGGCGCGATCGGCAGCCGCCCGGTCGTCACGATCCGTGAGAATGCCTTCCTGTACCGCGCGGTCGGCCGCATGACCCGTCTCGGCTCGCGCCACCTCGGCGTCCGCTCGGATGCCGGCATCCTGGTCGGCGCGGTCTCGGCCCGCGATCTGCTGAAGCTGCGCGCCGGCCCGGCCATCGCGCTCGACGACGCCATCGAGGAGGCGCGCTCGGCGAGGGACCTCGCGGTCGCCTGGGCGACGCTGCCGGCCGTGGTGCGGTCGCTGGTCGCAGAGGAGATCGACGCGCGGGTGATCTGCCAGGTCGTCAGCGAGGAGATCCGCGCGATGACCCGGCGCGCCAGCGTGCTCGCCGAGCGGGCCATGCTGGCCGACGGCAAGGGCGGCCCGCCCTGTGACTATGCCGTGCTGGTGCTCGGCTCGGGCGGGCGCGGCGAAAGCCTGCTGGTGCCCGACCAGGATACTGCCCTGGTGTTCTCGGCGGGCGAGCCCGGGGGCGACGAGGACCGGTGGTTCGCCGACCTCGGCGCGCGCATGGCCGACATCCTGGATGCCGGCGGCATCGCGTATTGCAAGGGCGGGATCATGGCGAGGAATGCGGAGTGGCGCGGCTCGCTCGCCACCTGGCGATCGCGGATCGAGCGCTGGGTCCGTCAGGCGCGGCAGCAGGACCTTCTGAACGTCGACATCTTCTTCGACCAGATGCCGGTCCATGGCTGCCTCTCCCTCGGCACCACGCTGTTCGAGGCCGCCTTCGCCGCCGGACGCGACAATCCGACCTTCGCCAAGCTGCTCGGCGAGCGGCTCGGCACCGTGCCGAACGCATTGACGATGTTCGGCGGGCTGAAGAGCCGCGACGGCAGGCTCGACCTCAAGATGCAGATCCTGTTCCCGGTGGCGTCGGCGGCGCGCATCCTGGCAATTCGCCACGGGGTGGCGGAACGCTCGACCCGGGCGCGCATCGAGGGCCTGATCGCGCGTGGCATCGGCAGCAACACCGAGCTGTCGGCCCTGCTCGACGCCCACGCGTTCGGCCTGTCGCTCCTGCTCGCCCAGCAGAGCGCCGACATCGCGGCCGGCGTCAGGCCGTCCAGCGCGGTCGACCTCTCGACCCTGTCGCGCCGGCGCCGCAGCGACCTGCGCTCGGCCATTGGACGGGTTCAGGACATCCCGACGCTGCTGCGCGACCTGATGTTCGAGCGCCGGCAGACCGGCCGAGGCGCACTGAGCTGAGCGCGCGGGACCTCATAGCAGCACGAACTGCGCAGCGCCGAGCTGATCCGGGGCGACGCCGAGCAGTGTCACCGACTGGCCACCACCGAAGTCGACCACCGCGTCACCGGCGGCATCGACGGTGATTCCAGCCAGCAGTTCCTCGACCGAGCCGGGACCGACGCCAGCGATGGCGAAGCGGATCAACAGGTCGCCGCCGGCTGCATCGAACCCCTCGATGCTGTCGTCGCCGGTTGCACCGGCGAACACGAAGCGGTCCGCCCCGGCACCGCCGTCCAGCAGATCGTCGCCGACACCTCCGACCAGCGTGTCGTCGCCGACCCCGCCGCGTAGCGTGTCGTCGCCCTGACCGCCATGCAGCCAGTCGGCACCCGCGCCGCCATCGAGCCGATCCGAGCCGAGGTTGCCGTAGACCTGGTCGTTCCCCCCGCCGCCCTCGGCGCGATCGTCGTCGCGGCCGCCGTAGAGGACGTCGGCGCCATCGTCGCCGTAGAGCGCGTCGGCGCCGATGTTCCCGTACAACACGTCGTCGTCGTCGCCGCCATGGACGCTGTCGTCGCCGTCCCGGCCGTGCACCTCGTCGTGGCCCGCGCCACCATCGAGATCGTCGTCGTCGTCCCGGCCCCGGACCACGTCGTCGTCCCGGCCATCGCCATCGTAGTCGTCATGGCCCTCCCCGTGACGGTCGGCATCGTCCCGGAGATCGTCGTCGCGGTCGTCGTCGTGGTCGTCGTCGTGCTGAGACATGTCCCGGCTCCCGGTCCTTCGCCCCGGCGGCACTGCCGGGACGGTCGGATCGTGCACCCGCGACCTGACGGCAACCTGACGGTCGCATCACCGATCGAGCGGCAGCCGCAGCACCGCCTCGAAGCCGGAGGCCCGCCCGCCCGCCGGCGACAGCAGTCGAAGGCTGCCGCCCATCTGTCGGGCGATGGTGTCGACGATGGCGAGCCCCAGCCCCGACCCGCTCGCACGCGCCGCGCCGCGCTCGAACCGGCCGGTCAGCGTGCCCAGGTGATCCGCCGGAACCACCGGCCCGTCGTTGATCACATGGATCGCGCCGTCCGCCGCGACGACCACATCCACCGGCGCGTCGGCGGGACCGTGGACGAGGGCGTTCTCGATCAGGTTGCGCAGTGCGATGCCGAGCACGTCGACATCGCCCCTGACGATCATGTCGGCGTCAGTCTCGACGAGCAGGCGAAGCCGGTCGCCGTGGACGGTGCTGCGCTGGAACTCCTCGACCAGCAGATCCGCGACCTGGACGAGATCGACCGGATCGCGGCGGAGGGCGATCCCGGCCTCGGCGCGGGAGAGCTGGAGCAGCTTCTCGACGGTACGGCCGAGATCGCGCAGGACCGCTCCGATGCGATCGACACGGTCGGCCGCCGGGGTTCCGCGCAGTTCCACCGAAAGGCGCGACAACTGCGCGAGCGCGGCGGCGACCGGGGTGCGCAGCTCGTGGGCGCTGTTCGCCGCGAACGACCGCTCGCTCTCCAGCGCCTTCGAAAGCCGGGCCATCAGGCGGTTCACATCGTCGACGATCGGCGCGAGCTCTGCCGGCAATCCGCTGTAGGGGATCGGATTCAGATCCGTGCTTCCGCGCTCGCGAATGGCCTCGCGGACGGCCGCCATGGGCGCCAGCCCGCGCCGGACGACCATGACGACGATCAGGCCGGCGAGCGGGACCAACAGGCCGAGCGGCGCGGTGAGCCAGAGCAGAATCTCCCCCAGCACCTCGTCACGGTGCTCCAGCGGCTCCGCCACCTGGAAGAACAGCCGCCCGCGCACGCCGGCCTCGGTGTACGATCGCCAACCGCCGGCCTCAGCGAAACCCCGCCGTAGCGCCATCGGAAACGGCTCGGACGGTGCGTCGTGCGACCGCAGCAGGATCCGCCCGGTGGCATCGCGCAACTGATAGACCAGGTACTCGTCATGCTCCTCGATCTCGTCGTGCTCGACCTCCCGGCCCTCGCCGCGTTCCCGAAGATCGTGGATGGCGAGCGGCAACAGGCGCTGCGCGGTCTCCTGCAGCGCGCCGTCGAAGGCTTCGTTCAGTTCGTGCCGCGCCACCAGCATCGACGCGACCGCGGCCGCGAACCACAAGGCCGCCAGTCCGAGGATGAGGGACGACGTCAGCCGCCCGGCCAGGCTCCAGCGCCGGGTCACGCGGGATCGACCCGGTAGCCGATACCGCGAAGGGTCCGGATCGCGTCGCGCCCGAGCTTCTTCCGCAACCGGCTGACATGGACCTCGACCGCGTTGCTCTCCACCTCGGCGTCGAAGGCGTACAGCGCCTCCTCGATGCGGTCCTTGGGCACGATGGCGCCAGGTCGCCGCACAAGCAGATCCAGGATCGCCCACTCCCGGCGGGTCAGGTCGACCGGCCGACCGGCCAGCCGGACGCGATGGGCCGGAAGGTCGATCTCGAGTTCGCCGAGCCGGACCATCGGGTTCGGGTTCCCCGAATAGCGGCGCGCCACCGCCGAGACCCGGGCCCGCAGCTCGTCGAGATCGAAGGGCTTGACCAGATAGTCGTCGGCCCCGGCATTCAGTCCGGCGATGCGGTCGCTGATCTGGTCGCGTGCGGTGATCACGATCACCGGGGCCGGGTTGCCGGCGGCTCGAAGCGACTTGAGCAGGTCGAGGCCACGGCCATCCGGCAGGTGCAGGTCGAGCAGCATCAGGCCGTACTCGACGGCTCGGAGCGCGGCGTCGGCGTCCCCCAGCCGCGTGACCCAGTCCACCGCGTGGCCGGCCGCGGCCAGATGCTCCTGCACGGCGGCTCCGAGCGCCGGCTCGTCCTCCACCAGTAGAATCCGCATGCCGCCCGCCCGCCTTTCGTCCCAGAGCCCGACCTTGCCCGCGGATGCTTACCTGAAACTGAAGAACGCGCGCCGCGCCGTCAGGCCGGCGTCAGGTCGGCGCGCTATCGCTGGTCATCGTCAATCAAACCCGTGGGGTTTTCCATGAAACGCATCCTTCTCGCCCTGCCGCTGGTCCTGACCCTCGGTGCGGGTGCGGCGCTCGCCGATGCAGACCGCTGCGCCGTCCCCCAGGACCAGCGCCAGCCGGAGACCGCGTTGCGCCAGAAGCTCGAGGCCGACGGCTGGACCGTCAAGCGCATCAAGCTCGAGGACGGCTGCTACGAGGTCTATGCCATCGACTCCGCGGGCCGCCGGGTCGAAGCCTATTTCGATCCGGCTACCCTGGCATCGGTCGCCTCGAAGAAGGACGGTTGATGCCATGTCCGGATCGGTGCGTGTGTGGGATCCTCTGGTTCGGATCGGCCACTGGAGTCTGGTCGCCGCTGTCGCCGTCGCGTGGATCACCGGAGACGAGTGGCAGTCGACGCACGAGGTCGCGGGGTATGTGGCGGCCACGGTGGTCGCGCTGCGGATCCTTTGGGGGTTCGCCGGATCCCGCCACGCCCGCTTCTCCGACTTCGTACGCGGCCCCGCGGCGGTGCTGGCATACGCCCGTGGCATGCTGCGGGGGCGCAAGCAGCGATATCTCGGGCACAATCCGGCCGGCGGCGTGATGATCCTGGCGCTGATCGCCACCGTCATGGCCCTCGGACTGACCGGCTGGCTGGCCACGACCGACCGGTTCTGGGGGTCCGAATGGCTGGAGGAATCGCATGAGGCGCTGGCCAACCTGCTGCTCGTTCTGATCGCCCTGCACCTCGGCGGCGTGCTGCTCGGCAGCATCCGGGATGGCGAGAACCTGGTGCGCGCCATGATCACCGGCCGCAAGCGCTCACCGGGCCTCGGGCCGACGGCAGACGCCGGCTGAACCCTCCCCGAGGGCGAACGCTCGCCGGCTCCGGCCTTCGCCCCGGCGTGTCAAGGATTGACACGCCGGGGCGAATTTACGCGAAAATATTTACAAATTTCAGCCTGAAATTTCAGATGGTTATTGATCGCGTTTTCAGATCGAATACGCTACCTGACAACGCCATGCCGGAAGCAAGTCTTCGGTTGCGGGTTCGACGTGTGAACCGGCTGGCGCCGCGGGGAAACGACGGCCTCCGGGCATCGAGGGGCGGAACAGCTTGGAAACGGCATCGGCCGGCATGGCCTGTTGAGTGGCAGTCGACCTGCGGAACCGTTCGCCGTGAGGCGGACGCCATCGGCGTTTTCCTGTAATGACCCGGCACCATCAAGTCGTCGACGATGGCCCGCAAGACACCGGCACGGGAGACGAGACTACTTCGCCCCCTCCCGGACGCACGTTGGCAAACCCTGTTCGCGCGATCATTCGGGAAGCCAAGGAGACTCCCTCGCCTCTGCTTTCCAAGGTCGAAAAGTTAGGTTAGTCTGTCAAGTAGTCTGGGTGGATAGGCCACCCGATCGGGGGCATACATAAAAATTTAGCCAACTCTCGCCCACGGCATCAAGCCCGACCTCTAGGGGAGGAAAAAGTTGAACGACCATACCCTTGAAAGCCGTACAACCCACTGGCAGAGAACAAAGAACCTGATGATCGTGCATCTGCTCATCTGGTTCGTGTTCGCCTATGTCCTGCAGTGGTTCGCACCGCAGCTCAACCAGATCAGCTTCCTGGGCTTCCCGGTGGGCTTCTACATGGCGGCCCAGGGCTCGCTGTTCGCGTTCGTCATCCAGCTGTTCGTCTTCGTGAAGCAGCAGGACGCGATCGACCGCGAATGCGGCGTCGCCGAAGCAGATTAACGGGGGGTATCGCACCATGAGCTGGTTCCGACTTCAGGGGAGGTTCATCGACAACCTCTCGAAGATCTACATCCTCTACACGGGCGGCTTCCTCGCCTTCGTGGTCCTGATGGCCCTGCTCGAGCAGGCCGGCCTGAAGGCCGACACCATCGGCCTGCTGTTCCTCGCCTTCACCATCGCGATCTACGCCGTCATCGGCTGGCTGTCGCGGACCATGCAGGTCGACGCCTACTACGTCGCCGGGCGCGAAGTCCCGCCGGTGTTCAACGGCATGGCGACGGCGGCGGACTGGATGTCCGGCGCCTCCTTCGTGGCGATGGCCGGCGGCATCTACATGGCCGGCCACCCCTACCTCGCCTTCGTCGTCGGCTGGACCGGCGGCTACGTGCTTGTGGCGGTGCTGATGGCGCCGTACCTGCGCAAGTTCGGCTGCTACACGGTGCCGGACTTCATCGGCACCCGCTACGGCGGCAACCTCGCCCGCTTCATCGCCGTCGTCGTCCTGGTGGTGGCTTCGTTCACCTACGTGACGGCGCAGATCGACGCGACCGGCACCATCGCCTCGCGCGTGCTGCAGATCCCCTACGCCGCAGGCGTCTGGTTCGGCCTCGTCGGCATCCTGCTCTGCTCGATGCTCGGCGGCATGCGGGCCGTCACCTGGACCCAGGTGGCGCAGTACATCGTGCTGATCATCGCCTACCTCGTGCCGGTGTTCTGGATGTCCATCAAGCAGGACTTCGGCTGGTTCCCGCAGTTCGCCTACGGTGATGCGGTCGCCCGCATCCAGGAGCTGGAGCCGATGCTCGGCGTCGGCACCCTGAAGCCGACCCAGGCGGTGCCGGGCATGAGCGCCCTCACCGTGCTGCACGCCACGCCGGCCAACACTTGGCTCGCGTCCTGGCAGTTCGTCACCCTGGTGGCGTGCATGATGCTCGGCACGGCATCGCTGCCGCACATCCTGATGCGCTACTTCACCACGCCCTCCGTCCGCGCGGCGCGCAGCTCGGTGGCGTGGTCGCTGTTCTTCATCACCCTGCTGTACTTCACCGCCCCGGCACTCGCGACGCTGACCAAGCTGGCGGTCCTCGACCCGACGCTCGCCACCAGCATCATCGGCAAGGCGGTCGCCGACGTGAATGCCCTGGAATGGATCCAGAAGTGGAGCGCTGTGGGCATGCTGAAGGTCGTCGACAGCAGCGGCGACGGCATCGTGCAGATCAACGAGTTCTTCATGCGCCCCGACATCGTGGTGCTGGCGACCCCGGAGATCTCGGGCCTGCCCTATGTCATCTCCGGCATGGTGGCCGCAGGCGGCATGGCCGCGGCGATGTCGACGGCCGACGGACTGCTGCTGGCGATCGCCAACGCGCTGTCGCACGACCTCTACTACAAGATCATCGACCCGAAGGCTGAGACCCGTAAGCGGCTGCTGGTCGCCCGTGTCCTGCTCGTCGGTATCGGCGCCGCCGGCGCCCTGGTGGCCAGCCTGCAGCTGACCGGCATTCTTGGAGCGGTGGCCTGGGCCTTCTGCTTCGCGATGTCCGGGCTGTTCTTCCCGCTGGTTCTGGGCGTGTGGTGGAAGCGGGCCAACCGTCCTGGCGCAATCGCCGGCATGGTGATCGGCCTCGGTTCCGGCTCCTGGTACCTGTACATGGTCAAGTGGGGCGGCATGGCCCCGTGGCTCGGCCTGAACGATCTCCGCTTCGGGATCGTCGGGGCGAGCGCCAGCCTGATCGCGATGGTCGTGGTGTCCCTCCTCACCGAGGCGCCCGACGCCGAGACCCAGGCGATGGTCGACGAAGTCCGCATCCCGTCCGGCCAGACCATCCTCGGCTCGACGCACTGATCCTCGACGCCTAAAAGGGAAGCCGGGGGGAGAGCGATCTCCCCCCGGCTTCTCCGTTTTCAGCATCCGCTACGGCTGTTCCCTGGGAGATCGACGACGATGGATGTGGCCCCGCTCTGGGCGATCGTGCTCGACTACGTCCTCGGCGTGATCATGTGGACGCTGGTCGGCCGCTTCGGCATGGGACTGTTCCTACCCGAGAACACCCGCTTCTTCTTCATGCGCTTCTTCGTACAGGCGACCGACCCGCTGATCCGGCTGTTCAAGCCGATCACCCCGGCGTTCCTGATCCAGCCGCTGGTGCCGCTGTACGTCGCCTGGTTCTTCTACATGGCGCGCTTCTACCTGATGCCGTGGCTGCTCGGCTACACGGTCATGGGCATGCTGTCGTTCCCGCTGGAGAGCGAGATCGCGCAGGGCCTGTATTCGCTGTACCGCCGGTTTATCGACTGATCGCCGGGCTCGGCGCATCGGCAGGGGCGACAGCATCGGCCCCCAGCACCGCCGCCGCATCCAGCGCCTTCGCAAGATCGCGGCGCACCTCCTGCCAGCGGAAGCGGACCGAGTTCAGGACGATCGGCTCGTCGAGCTGCTTCAGCTCGTCGACGATCGGCGCCCAGCGCACCAGGGACGGCGGGCTCTCGGTGAATGCGTCCTCGGCGCCGCCGACCGCCGCCCAGTCGCAGGCCGCGATCCGCTCCTGCACCAGTCGCGCCGACTCGGCAAACGCCGGGCCGGCATCCTGCGGGATCCCGGTGCGCTCCAGGATATCGGCAACGAGACGCTGGATGAGCCGCCCGATCTCGGGCTCCGTCGCAACACGCTCGACGGCCAGCCGGCCGCCGGCATGAACGGCGATGTCCGACAGGCAGGCGAGCCAGATCTGCCACTTGGCGACGTTCAGCGAGACGACGAAGCCATCGTCGTCGAACAGCTCCGGATAGCGCATTCCCGCCCGCGTCCGGACATAGCCGTACAGCGAGGTCTGGGCGACGAAGCTCGCCCTGGTCTCCAGGAATTGCCGCAGCCCGTCGGCATCGGTGATCGGCGGCTGCCGCCAGCGCCGCCCGATCCCGAGATAGCTGCGGATCGTCGTCCAGAGCCCGTCGGCGGTGAGCGTCGACAACGTCTCCGCCCAGCTTGCCGACTTTCGTCTTTCGACCCGAACCAGTCGCCGCATGCCCACCCCCGACGCGCGCCGATCGAACCGGCACTCTATCCGACAGCGTAGGTCGCGAGGGGCACCGCCGGCAAGCTTCGCCCGCCCATCCCGAGCCGGTCGTCCTACCTCCCGCGCGCGGCGATGCGGTCGCGCACCACTAGAACACGGCGGGCGCGGTCGACGATCGGCTTGTCGATCATCTTGCCCTGGTAGGCGACCGCCCCCTTGCCCTCCGCCAACGCGGCATCGAAGGCCGCCAGCAGGCCCTCGGCGTGGGCGATCTCCGCATCGTCCGGGGCGAAGGCGGCATTCAGCACCGGCACCTGCGCCGGGTGGATCGCCATCCCGCCCTCGGATCCGGACCGCCGGCCGGCCTCGGCGCAGCGGCGGAACAGTTCCAGGTCGCTGAACTCCGCGATCGAACCGGGATAGCCGAGCGGCACCACGCCGGCCTCGCGCGCCGCCAGCCGGACCGCCGCCTCATAGGGTGCCAGCATCTCCGGATCGGGCTGCGGCAGGCCGAGGTCCGCCGCGAGATCCTCGCCGCCCGCGGTGATGCCGGCGACCCGCGGCCCCTTCGCGATCGCCCGAACCTCCGCGATGCCCTTGGCCGTCTCCACCAGCACGCAGAAGCGGATGCCGCCAACCGTCAGCCCTCGCTCGGCCTCCAGTTCGCCGACCACCTGGTCGATCTCCACCAGATGGTCGCGGGAATCCACCTTCGGCAGGCAGAGCCCGGTCACGCCGGCGATCACCGCCGCCTCCAGATCCGGCAACGCCAGCCGCCACGGCCGGTTGATGCGCACCAGCACCTCGCCGCCGCGCGACGCGACCACCGGCACGGCGGCCGCCAGGGCCGCGCGGGCCGCCGCCTTGCCGTCCGGCGGGATGGAGTCCTCGAGGTCGAGGATGACGCCGTCGGCACCGCGCTCGGCCGCCTTGGCGACGAAGCGTCCGGCGCTCGCCGGCACGTAGAGCAGCGAACGCCAGAGGGGCGGGTTGACTGCGTCGGCCATCACAGGACTCCTTCCCGGGCGAGGACGGACGGGTCGTGCCCGAGCCCCGCCCATATCTCGGCGTTGTGCTCGCCCAGCTCCGGCGCCGGGCGGCGCAGCCGGCCCGGAGTTTCGGACAGCCGCGGGATCACGTTGTGCATGGCCAGCCGGCCGGTATCGGCGTCGGGCAGCGACACGATCACCTCGCGGTCGAGCGGATAGGGGTGCTCGGCCAGCTGCGCCACGTCGGCGACCGCGCCGACGGTAACCCCGGCCTTCTCGAAGATCGCCAGGCATTCGTTCTGGGTGCGCTCCGCCATGTAGGCGCCGACGATCGGATCGAGCTCATGGTTGTTGCGGACCCGATCGGTATTGGTCCGGAAGCGCGGGTCGTCGATCAGCTCCGGCCGGCCGATGGTGCGGAACAGCCGCTCGGCCATCGCCTGCATCGAGCCGCTGAGCGCCACATACTTGCCGTCGCGGCAGCGGTAGACGTTGCGGGGTGCCGTCTGGTTCGACAGCGAGCCGAGCCGCTCCGGCACCCTGCCGGTCAGGTCGTAATTGGCGACGATGGGGCCGAGCACGGAGTGGATCGGATCGAACAGCGGCAGGTCGATCACCTGCCCCTTGCCCCCCTTCCGCTCGATCTCGCGGATCGCCACCATCACCGAGAAGGCGCCGTAAAGCCCGGCGATCATGTCGGCGAGCGCCAGCGGCGGCAGCACCGGCGCGCGGTCACCGAAGCCGTTCATGGCGGCGAACCCGCTCATCGCCTCGACGAGGCTGCCGAAGCCGGGCTTGTGCGCCCACATACCGTCCTGCCCCCAGCCGGAAATCCGCACGACGATCAGGTCGGGATTGCGCTCGTGCAGGACGTCCGGGCCGAGGCCCATCGCCTCGAGGGTGCCCGGCTTGAAGTTCTCGACCAGGACCCGCGACGTCGCCGCCAGGTCGAGCATCAGCGCGACCGCCCTGGGGTGCCGGAAATCCAGGGTCACGCTCTTCTTGTTGCGGCAGTAGACCTTCCAGTGCGTCGACACGCCCTCGGTCTTCCAGTTCCGCAGGTCGTCGCCGACGCCGGGCTTCTCGATCTTGATCACCTCGGCGCCGTGGTCGGCGAGCACATGCGTGACGGCATTGCCGGCGACCAGCCGCGACAGGTCCAGCACGCGGATGCCGTCCAGCGCACCGGGCGCGTCCGGTTCCCAGGATTTCTCGACGCCGCTCATCCGTCCGTCTCCTCCAAGGCCTCTGCCGTCGCTCCGTGCCGCGGCGCACCTCCGGCGCCTCCGCGGGCTCCACGATCAAGAGGTCGGGCGTCGGGGGTAACCGGGCGGGCAGCAATCGCCGGACGATAGCCGCGACCGGCGCGCAGGTGAAGCGCCGGCCGATGGGCGCTCACGGCTCCAGCGGGTCGGGCTCCAACCTGATGGTACCGAGCTGGCGGCCGGTCTCCAGGTCGATCACCATCAGCGCCTTGTCGCGGCCGGCGAGTTGCAGGTGCAGCACCAGCCGGCGCTGGTCCATCGCCATGTCGAGGATGCGGGCGCGCGGCGGCAGCCGCAGCGGCACGTCGCCGAACGCCGTCGGCGCCGCCAGCGGGGCGGCGACAGGTGCGGCACCTCCGGATGCCTCGCCGCCGGCGCCGCCGACGCGCTTGGCGACCGTCACCCCGAGGATGCCGATGCCGGCTACGATCATCAGCGCCATCACGACGGCGGCGACCTTGACCGCACCCAGATACGGCACCACCGGCCGCTTCTCCGGGGTTCCGCCTTGCCCTATGGTGCCGGCCATGGATTCCGACCCTTCCTACCCGATCGCCGCGCAACCCGAGGCGGATGGCGCGGTGCTCGTCGATGCGTCGCCCGAGGCCCTGGCAGCGCATCCCGGCGACCGCATCGACCGCTGGCTCGCCCGCTGCCTGGAGGCCCGTGGGGAGAGCCCGCCGCTGTCGCGCAACCGCTTGAAATCACTTATCTTGGACGGCCGCCTGACGGCCGACGGCGGGACCATAGCGGACCCCTCGGCACCGGTCAAACCCGGGGCCCGCTATCGGCTCGACGTGCCGCCCGCGATCCCGGCCGAGCCGGAGGCCCAGGACCTGCCGCTGGCCGTGGTCTACGAGGATGCCGCCCTGATCGTGATCGACAAGCCGGCCGGGATGACCGTGCATCCCGCACCCGGCGCGCCGCGCGACACCCTGGTGAACGCGCTGATCGCGCATTGCGGCGACAGCCTGTCCGGGATCGGCGGGGTCCGACGCCCGGGCATCGTCCACCGCATCGACAAGGACACCAGCGGCCTGCTGGTGGTCGCCAAGACCGACGCCGCGCATCACGCACTCGCGGCGCTGTTCGCTTCCCACACCATCGACCGTGCCTACCGCGCGGTGTGCTGGGGCGTGCCGGCGCCACCCGCCGGCCGCATCGAGGGGGCGATCGGCCGGCACCCGCGCGACCGCGTGCGCATGGCGGTGCGGCCCGACGGCAGCGGCAAGGCGGCGGTTACCCACTACCGCACGATCCGACGGTTCGGCGCGGCGGCGTCACTGCTGGAATGCCGGCTGGAGACCGGCCGAACCCACCAGATCCGCGTTCACCTGACCCATGTCGGGCACCCGCTGGTCGGCGACCCGGTGTACGGCCGCGGCCGCAACGGCCGGCTCGCCGGCCTGCCAGACGCGGCACGCAAGCGGCTGCTGGAGTTCCCGCGGCAGGCCCTGCACGCGGCGGTCCTCGGCTTCGCCCACCCCGTCACCGGCGAGCCGATGCGTTTCGAGAGCCGGATCCCCGCCGATATGGAACTGCTCCTGGCCGATCTCGATTGCGTGAACTGATAGGCGGGCACTTCAAATCAGACCACGGCGGTCCTATTTTCACCACAAAGACGGGGCATAGGGCTTCCAGGACAATCAGGGAACCAGGGCAATGGCGACTCAGAGAGCGAGTCTTCCGTCCATCAGCGTCGAGGGAAACCTCTCGCGCTACCTTCAGGAAATCCGCAAGTTTCCGATGCTGGAGCCTGGGGAGGAGTACGTGCTCGCCAAGTCGTGGCGCGAGCATGGCGACGTCGATTCGGCGCACAAGCTGGTCACCAGCCACCTGCGGCTGGTCGCCAAGATCGCGATGGGCTACCGCGGCTACGGCCTGCCGCTTGCCGAGCTGATCTCCGAGGGCAACGTCGGCATGATGCAGGCGGTGAAGCGCTTCGATCCGGAGCGTGGCTTCCGCCTGGCGACCTACGCGATGTGGTGGATTCGCGCCTCGATCCAGGAATACATCCTGCACTCGTGGTCTCTGGTGAAGATGGGCACGACGGCGGCACAGAAGAAGCTGTTCTTCAACCTGCGCCGGCTGAAGGGCCAGATGCAGGCCATCGAGGACGGCGACCTTTCGCCGGAGCGGGTCAAGGCGATCGCCGAGAAGCTCGACGTCTCCGAGGCCGACGTGGTCTCCATGAACCGCCGGCTGCAGAGCCCCGACCACTCGCTGAATGCGCCGCTCCGCCAGGACGGCGAGGGCGAGTGGCAGGACTGGCTGGTCGACGAGGACCAGAACCAGGAGTCGCGCTTCGCCGAGGACGAGGAGCTGTCGAAGCGTCGCCGGCTGCTGAACAATGCCATGGAGACGCTCAACGACCGCGAGCGGCACATCCTGACCGAGCGGCGGCTGCGCGACAACCCGACGACGCTCGAGGACCTCAGCCAGGAATACGACATCAGCCGCGAGCGGGTGCGGCAGATCGAGGTGCGGGCGTTCGAGAAGCTGCAGAAGGCGATCCGCAACGCCGCGATCGATGAGAAGCTGGTGCAGGAGAGCCGCTGACCGCGGCTCCCTCGCTGGTTCCTATCCGTCAGGACTTGTCGTCGCCGCCGTCGCGCCGGCCGCCGGCGACGCCGGGGCCCCATTCCTCGACCAGGTCGCGCTGCCGGCGCCGCAACCGCTGGATGCGCTGCTCGGTCCGCATGCCGATATACATGCCGACGATGCCGGGAGCGACGAAGTAGATCGCCCAGCCGAGTGCGGCGGCACCGTACATCACCAGCCACGTGATCGGGTTGCCGATCACCATGAACGCCCGTTCGTAGGAGTGTTCCTCTGTCCAGAGCTGGATGATGAACGGCAGCACGCCGGTGAAGTTCATCGCCCCGACGCACAGCGTCGCGTATTTCTCCTTGCGGCGGTCCGAGATCATCGCGCCGAGGGTGGGCAGCATGCCGATGCCGAGGATCAGCACGGTCGGCAGCGTGAAGATCGCGATCCCGCCGATGATGACGACGAAGATCACCCGGGTCGCGGCGGAACTGGCGGTCTTCGCTGTCATGACGGTCGTTGCGGTCTCGCTGGGAGCGCTGCCGGGGGCGTCGGCAACGCTTTCATAGCATGAACATGATGATGATCCCCGTCGACCCGACGCTGCCGATCACCCCGGAGATAACCGCCGCCACCTGCTCGCCGAGTTCGGTCGCCATGTGATCACGGTTCTGCAGCTCGATCGACAGCTGCTGGACCTGCGCCCCGCAGTGCTGATGCTCCTGCATCGCCCGGGAATAGCCCTGCTGGTCGCGCTGCACCGCCTTGGTATCGCCGTAGATGCTTTGCAGCTCCAGCAGATGGCCGGTCTCCGCCGCCCGCGCGATGGTCACCTCGATCGCCTTGCGCTGCTTCAGATTGTGGAAGCCGTTCACCGCCGACTTCATCAGGTCCACGAACCATGCCGCGAGCGCCGGCGCCGGACCGTTCTTCGTCATCGCCTGCACCCGCGCGAGCAACGCCAGAGCCGCCAGGATGTGGTCGGTCCCCGTCTGGTCGTTGCCGGAAAGCGGGCGCACGAAGCGCTCGTCCACATCGGGCGAGCGGGCCACGGCAAAGCTGGCGATGTGGCGGTCCATCGGCCGGCCGCCACGGTCGCGGTTCCCGGCTGCGCGCTCCAGCGCCGGCACCAGCTCCTCGATCCGGGTCACATAGAGGTGCTCGATCAGCGGGCTGCGGCAGTGGATGGTGGGATTGGTCTCGTACAGCACGCGCTCCAGTCCGAAGCCGGAGCCGGTCTGGTTCAGCAGCATCGGCAGCTTGTCGTACAGCGAGTACAGTTCTGCCAGGTCCGAGCGGGTGCGCGCCTGCAGCGACATCCACAGCCCGACGAACCGGCCGTTGATGAAGTCGGAGACCTTCTGACGGACATCCTCCCGATCGAAATCCAGGGCCAGCGCCGTCCCGACGCCGTCGATATGAGCGGCAAAGCCCTTGTGGCGGATCGGCGCCGACGGGTCGAGCGCCATGCAGGCGCGGGTGATCAGGCGCGGCGAATCGCCCTCCGAGGCGCCCTGCACCGCGGCGTGGTTGCCGAGCACCTTGTTGACCGCCTCGATCAACTTGTCGTCGCTGAGGCTGCGCCGCAGCCAGTTGTCGAAATCGTTGCCGCGAACCACCTCACCGGCGACCAGCCAGTTGCGCGCCAGGGCATCGGCCGCGGAGCGGACATTCTCGTATTCGCGGCCGGCGATGACGATCGGCCGCGCCGCCTTTGCCGGGAGCTTCGCCTGCTTCGGCGTCAGCCGCCGGCCGCCGATCCACAGCTCGACCTCGCGGATCGACCAGCGCTCGCGCGGGTCGTCCGACAGCAGGCCGCGCAGCAGCTCCATCATGTTCATCTGGATCCGCGCGCCGCCGGTCAGCGCGGCATAGGAGCCCTGGTTGATCTTGCGCTCGATCATCTCGACCTGGCCGAGCTCGTGCACCGGATTGCGGCCCAGGAGCAGGTACACGACGCAGACGCCGAGCGAATACAGGTCCTCGGCGACTCCGCCGCGCCCGCGCGCCGCGCGATCGGCCATGCCCTGTTCGATGGTCTCGCTGAACACCGGGTTGTTCAGCCCGGCCGGCGATGTCAGCAGGTCGCCGAGCATGATCTGCTTCTTCGCGGTGTCGGCGAAGTAGAGATTGTCCGGGCGGATCGCCCGGTGCGGCACCCCGCGCGTCGACAGGTCGCGCAGGATGGTGATGGCCGGTGTCAGCAGGCCGCGCACGATCCGCTCCTCGGACATCGGCTCGATGGTGTCGCCGATCGCCTTGGCAACACGCCCGCCGAGCGGCCGCTCATAGACCACGATCGGCAGCCGGCGCCGCGCCGCCGCCCATGCCCCGACCCCCCACTCCACGAACCGCATCATCGAGCTTCCGGTCAACCCGCGGACCGCCTCGATGTCGTCGACCCGGAACGGCACCCGCGCGTCGCAGACATAGGCAACCAGTTCGCCATGCTCCTCGCGCCGGGCGATGGCCGCGAACGCCTGGGCGTGCGGCAGGTCGTACTCCGGAAGCGGCTGATCCGGGTCGACCTCGACCCGTTCCTTGATGACGACGCGCTCAGCCATTGCGTTCCCCGGCCGATGAACGACCGAAGCTTATCATGGCATTCCGCACTGCGGCACAGCGAAGGGCCCCGGAATGGATGAGCGCAGCCGGGTAGTACCTCCACCGGACGATTGCCGGCGCCGCCGCCGGCTGCTACCGCATGACGGTCAACGGCCGCTCGTCCGGCCACTCAGGGAGAAACCCGATGCGCCGCCTGCCCACGCTGATCGTCACGGCCCTCGCCCTCGCCGCGCTCGGCGGTCCGCTCGCCGCCCAGACTGCCGCGAAGTGCGAGCCCGAAACCCTCTCCAAGACCCTGCACGAGCGCATGAAGCAGGACGGCAAGTCCGACGCCGAGATCGGCGACATCCTCGGCAGCTCGTTCAAGCGCAAGATCCTGGTCGGCCGCGTCTCCGACGGCAGCGGCTGCACCACCGAGCAGACCGACAAGGCCCTGCAGGTCCTGGCGACCTCGATCAAGCAGGGCTGACGCGGCGGCCCGGCCGCCGGCGGGTCACAGCCCGTCGGCGAACGGGTCGCGCACCAGGATGGTGTCGTCGCGCTCCGGGCTGGTCGAGAGCAGCGCCACCGGCGCCTCGATCAGTTCCTCGATGCGGCGGATATACTTGACGGCGCTGGCCGGCAACTGCGCCCAGGAGCGCGCGCCCCGCGTGCTGTCCTGCCAGCCCTCCATGGTCTCGTAGACCGGTTCGACCCGCGCCTGCGCCGCCTGTCCGGCCGGCAGGTGGTCCAGGGTGATGCCGTCGAGGCGGTAGCCGGTGCAGACCTTCAGCTCCTCGAAGCCATCGAGCACGTCGAGCTTGGTCAGCGCGATGCCGTTGATGCCGCCGGTCTTGATCGCCTGCCGCACCATCACGGCGTCGAACCAGCCGCAGCGCCGCTTGCGCCCGGTCACGACGCCGAACTCGTGCCCGCGCTCGCCGAGGGTCGCGCCGATCTCGTCGGTCAGCTCGGTCGGGAAGGGTCCGGATCCGACCCGCGTGGTGTAGGCTTTGCTGATCCCCAGGACGTAGCCGATGCTGGTCGGCCCCATGCCGGAGCCGGTGGCGGCCTGCCCCGCCACGGTGTTCGACGAGGTGACGTAGGGATAGGTGCCGTAGTCGACGTCCAGCATCACCGCCTGGGCGCCCTCGAACAGGATCCGCTTGCCGGCGCGGCGGGCGGCGTCCAGCCGCTCCCACACCCGGCCGGCGAAGGGCAGGATGCGCGGCGCCACTTCGGTCAGCGCCGCCAGCAGCTCGGCCGGATCGATCTCGGCCTCGCCGAGGCCGCGCAGATAGGCGTTGTGATGCTCGGCCAGGTACTCGACCTTGGCCTTCAGGGTCTCCGGCTCGCTCAGGTCGGCGACCCGGATGGCGCGGCGGCCGACCTTGTCCTCGTAGGCCGGACCGATGCCGCGCCCGGTGGTGCCGATCTTGCCGTCGCCACGCGCCGCCTCGCGCGCCTGGTCGAGCCGGCGATGGATCGGCAGGATGAGCGTGGCCGTGTCTGCGATCAGCAGCGCCCCCGGCTTCAGGTCCAGTCCCTGGCCGCGCACCCGTTCCAGCTCGGCGAGGAAGGCCCAGGGATCGACCACGACGCCACTGCCGATCACCGACAGCTTGCCCGGCCGCACCACGCCGGAGGGCAGCAGGCTCAGCTTGTAGGTCTGGTTGCCGATCACCAGGGTGTGGCCGGCATTGTGGCCGCCCTGGAAACGCACCACGACGTCGGCACGCTCCGACAGCCAGTCGACGATCTTGCCCTTGCCCTCGTCGCCCCACTGGGCGCCGATCACGGCGACGTTGCTCATCTCTTGTCCTCCGATGCCCCGGCTCCCACGGAGCCGAGCACGATCACCTTGCCGTCCCGCCAGACCGCGTTGCAGCGTTGCCGCCGCGCCTCGGCCTCGACGTCGTCCGCGGGCTCCAGGCCCTGTACCGTAACGCTGCCGGCTGCCCGCAGCGCCGCCGCATCGGCGCGCGGCGTGCCGTGCGGCACGAACACCGCCTCGCGCCGGGCCGGCGCCGGCAGCGCCTGCAGCACCTTCTCCATGTACAGCGTGAAACCCGTTGCGGTCTCGTTGGGATCGCCGTTCGGACGGTAGCGCCCGCCGCGCCCGACCTCGCCGCGCACGCCGCGGGCGAACAGGCTGAAGGCGATCCCGGTGTGATATTCGAAGCCACGGTTCTCGACCGGGTCGAGGGTGATCGCCAGGCCGGGCTCGGCTGCCGACAGCAGGTCGACCACGTGGGTCAGCCGGTCCAGTGCGGCCCGCGCCTCGGCCGGCAAGTCGATCCCCGCCAGCGCCGCCAGCGCCCGGTCCTTCGGCCCCGAGGCCGCCAGCAGCCGGGTCAGCACCGGAGCCAGCGCGGCGCCATGTGCCTCGACCGCAGCGATGTCCTTGCGGTCGATCGCCGCCCGCAGCGGCGCCAGCCCGGCCGGCGGCAGGTCGAGCCCGGCCAGCACGCTCGGCACCAGGGTCGGCACCATCAGGTCGAGCGACAACCGGCCGGCCCCGGCGGCGCGCAGCGCCTCCAGCCCGACCAGGACGATCTCGGCGTCGGCCTCGGCGGTCGGGCTGCCGATCAACTCGGCGCCGACCTGCACCATCTCGCGCTCGGGGCTGAGCTGGTCGGCGGTGGTGTGCAGGACCTCGCCCGAATAGCAGAGCCGTAGCGGCCGCGGCACGTTCTTCAGGCGGGTCGAGGCGATGCGGGCGACCTGCACCGTCATGTCGGCGCGCACCCCCATCATGCGCTGCGACATCGGGTCCATCAGCCGGAACACCCGCGATGAAAGCGCCGCCCCGGGTCCCTCCAGCAGGCTGGTCTCGAACTCGATCAGCGGCGGCTTCACCCGCTCATAACCGTGCGCCACCGCGCGCGCCACCATCAGCTCGATCAGCCGGGCCTCGTTGCCGGCGTTCGGCGGCAGCACGTCGCGCAGCCCCGCGGGCAGCAGGGCGCGGCGGCCGAGATCGGTCAGCGTGTCGGACACGGGCGCGAAGGCCTCTCGTCGGGGCAGGGGTATGCGGGGATGTCCTAGAGGAAACCGGCCCGGGGAGCAACCGGCATGGACGGCGGCGCCGCGCGGTATCCTGGCACTGTTGGCCTCGCCGCGGCGATGCGGTATCCCTCCGGCGTCGATCGACGATGGGGATCCTTGGATGCGCTTGGCGATCATTGCACTGTCCTGCGTGCTGCTGTCCGGCTGCGTAACCGCCGGACAGCGCGAAGCCGCCCTCGAAACGCCGGTCGCCGCAGCGCCGCCGCCGCCGCACGACGGCCGGGCGATTCTCGCCTCGACGATGGAGGTTCGGGTCGACACCTCCGCAGTCGGCGGGATCAGCCCGTCGAAGATCGGCAAGCGGCAGGCCCTGGTGCTCGCCACCATCACCGAGTTCCGGCCGGATAGCGGTGTCGCGGTGACGCCGGTCCGCAGTGCCATCGCCAGCCCGGACGGCGCCGGGGGAAGCACGCTCCAGATGGTCTACTACGAGAATGCCTTCCGGCAATCTGCCTGGATGCACGACTACGACAAGATCCATTTCGACCGCCGGGCCGTCGACCCGGGCTGGTACCTCGTGCACAGCTTCGGCTCGACCGCCGGCTTCGAGAGATACAAGCCGCGTGTCGGACAGCGCGGTTGCCTGCTGTACGGCGGCGCACCGGCTCCCGGCGTCGAGCCCGTCGCGCTGAACGCCGGCGAGGTCGGCTATTTCGGCCATTTCGTGGTCACCATCGCCGTGCGGCCCGGCAAGGACGCCGCGACACCCTATGCGCTGTCGGTCGCCGATGCGGCGATCGAGCCGGCGCCGCCGGGACTGGACGACCTGCTGCGCCGCGACGGCCTTGACCCGGCGCGGGTGGTCCGGATCCCGAGCGACCGCTTCCCCTGCCCCTGGACGGTGCCGCGGGGCACCACGAGTTGAGCGACGGCGCCCGGGGTGGATTCCGGTCGGTACCCAGGCGACACTCGGATCTGGTTCGACTGCGGGGGTAAGGCGATGCTTCGTGCAGTGTGCAGCGCCGTGGCATGCTCGATGCTGGCGGGCTGCCTGACCATCGGGAACGCGTCGGCACCTGCGCCGGCCGCACGAAGGACACTGTCCCCCGCCGTGGCCCCCGCCGTGGCCCCCGCCGTGGCCCCCACCGTGGCGACGCCGCCGGCCTCCCCTGCCCAGGCAGCCGCCGCGGTGATCGCGACCACGATGGAGATCCGGCTCGACGACCGGGCGGCCGGCCATGACGCAGGGGTCTCCGAGGCGCTCGCCAATGCCCTCGCCAACGTCACCATCACCGAGTTCCTGCCGGCCCAGGGCACAGCGGTGCCGCCGATCCTGGGATCGCGGGTCGAGGGAACGCGGACGATCACCGAGTATGCCCGCAACACCTATCGGCAGTTGATCCGCACCGCCGAGCACGGCAAGCCGCTGCTCGCGGTGGGCGGCACCGATCCCGGCTGGTACGTCGTCCACAGCTACAGCTCGACCGCCGGCTTCGACCCGGAGCAGCCGCGCAAGGGCCAGCGCTCCTGCGTGGTTCCCGGTCTTGCCCTCGCGCCCGGAGTCCGGCCGGTGGAGCTGAAACCCGGCGAGGCCGCATATTTCGGCCATTTCGTGATCACGATCCGCGTCGGGCCGGGCAAGGGAGCCGGAGCACCTGCCGAACTCGCGGTCGCCGATGCCCGCATCGAAGCCGCGCCGGCCGGGCTCGAAGGCCTGTTGCGCGGTGCCGGCCTGGACCCGGCGCGGGTCCGACGGCTGCCGGCGGACGGCTTCCCGTGTCCATGGACCGTCCCGCGAGCGTAAGGACCCTCGGCCGGCGGCCATCGCCGAGCGGATCGCAAAATGCCGCACGGCTCCGGTCAAAATCGCTGGAGATTGACAATTCTGGATTGATGAACATTCTGGACCTCCGACAATCGTCGAGGGATCAGAAAGAGTTGCAGGCAACCAGACAGCAGCCAGCCCGACAGCCCCTCGAAGAGAGCAGCGATCCGACGCGAGATCGATGTGCCGAGATCCTGCGCAGTTTGCAGCGCGGTTCGATCGGCGAAGCCTTGACGAAGTTCGCCGCCCTGCCAAGCGGCCTTCCCGCCAAGCACATCCTCTGGGGGCTCATTCTGGCAGCCGCCAGCAAGACCGACCGCGCGCACGCGATCCTCAATGGGGTTCCGCTGAAGTTCGTCGAACGATTCGTCGCGGAATACCACGGAGACATCGATTCCCCGTCGGCGCAGTTGCTCGGGGAGATTCACCTGGGGGCCGCCCCTGTGCCGGCGGGGGCATCGCCCGGAGTGGCGATCTTCTCCTTTCCGAAATCGGGATCGACGTTCCTCGAGGCGATCCTGCAAGCCTATACCGGCATGGCGAGGCGTTCGATGTCGTCGATCAACGACTCCGCCGGCATAAATCCTGACGCGAGATTCCTGGAGGCGGCCATCGGCGCGCGGGAGATCGCCCGCGGTCACCTGTCCGCCAACGCCCGGTGCCTCACGCGCTGCGTCCTCTACGATCTTCGCCCGGTGTTCGTGAGCCGGAACATCTTCGAATCCCTGCTGAGCTATGCCGAGCACTTCACGGGCAAATATTACCCTTACCCCTTCGAGGTGCCGGCGGGGCCGGTCGCCATCGACGTCGCGAGCTTTCACATGGCCTTCCACTACGTCGAGATGTTCGCCTCCTGGAGCCACTTCGCCCGGACATCCGATCGCGTCCTGACGCTGACATACGAGGAGAACCGGCGCGACTGGACGGCGGCGGCGGCGCGGGTCCTGGCACATTCCGGCATCGCGGTGGAGGCGGACCGCCTCGCCCGCGCGGTGGAGGAGACCGAGAAGCTGATCGAGACCGACCCGACCAGAGTCCGTTACGCCCTCGGGGGCTCCCGGGACCAGAGTGTCATCGGCGCATCGATGAAGGCGAAGATCCGGAGCCTCTACCAGATCTTCCCGGGTGTCGATTTCTCGCCGATCGACCCTGACTGCTGAGCGCCGCCGACAGAATCCCCCGATCCGCCGCCCCGGACGCCATCCGTTCCGCTACGCTTCCCGCCGCAGCACAAAGCGCAGTTCCGGCCCCTCCTCGGCCGACACCAGCGTGTGGCCGGACTGCCGGGCATAGTGGCGGAAATCCAGCGTCGCCGCCGGGTCGGTCGCCAGCACCTCGAGCAGGGCCCCCACCGGGATGCCGGCGATCGCCTTGCGGGCCTTGAGCACCGGCAGCGGGCACTTCAGGCCGCGCACGTCCAGGGTGCTGGCCGGTGTCTCGGAGGTCGTCTGCCCGGTCATCGCGTCTCGTCCCGTCTGGCCAGCCGGCGCGTCGTGCCGCCGGTCGGATCGCGGTCGACGATCTCGCGGATCATCTTGCCGAGCAAGGTCTGCGTGAACCCCTTCTCGTCGTCGGCAACCACCACGAAGGCGCCGATGCCGCCGATGACGTCGTTGCGATAGTGGTCCTCCAGCGCCTCGCCGGAGTACCGGGAGACGACGCCGCGGTTGGCGACCACCAGGGCGTTGATGGTCACGCCCTCGGCCACCACGGCGTCGCGGATCAGGTCAAGCGGCCGGCCGCCGATCTGCGGGCCGTCGCCCGACACGTCGATCACCTTCCGGTCGCTCTCGAAGGCGTTGCCGCGGATCAGTTCCGCCGAGTAGGCGATCGCCTCGCTGATCGAGTTGTAGCCCCAGGCGGCGCGCGGCGCGGTGCGGAGCGCATCTCCGAACACCCGGGCGTCGGCTGCGCCGGCGATCACGGTCCAGTCGACGATGGTGTGCTGGCTGGCTGGCCCGCCCCATTCCACGAAGGCGACGGCGATGCGACCATGTGCGCCGCTCGCGATCGCACTCAGGACTTTCGGATCCGAAAGCGCTGTGGCATACCCCTCGCGCTGCAGGCGGAGTTCCGCGTCGTCGATCGACCCGGAACCATCGGCGGCGAACACCAGTTCAAGGTCGACCGTCTCGGCCCGCGCGGCAGGCGACAGCGCAACTGCGCAAGCGGCGGCGGCGGCCAGCAACACTGTGGAAAACTTGTTTCGGGGCTTTCGGTCGCCCACAACCGAAATCACGGGTTCGATTACCGATCGGAAAGTCAAGCGCGCAAAATTGTGCAACAAGGTCCGATTCGGCACGAAACGCCTCCGGCTCGAAAGGTGTAGAATTATCCACACTCTATGCACAGCCCGGTCTTTCGAGGATCTTTCGGGCAGCCCCGCATCACCCGCGGCCGGCCTGCCAACCTAGCAAGCGCCGGCCGCTCGCCGCAACCCGAGGGTCGCGACCGGCACGGCCTTTACACACTCTCAGCAGGCGGCATCGCAACGTCCGCCGATCCGGTCGGCCTCGGCCTGGGCGCGGTCGTAAATGAAATCGAGCACCGCCCGCACCTTGGCCAGCCGCGCCAGGTCGCGGTGCACGAGCAGCCAGAGGTCGACCCCGGGGATTGCCTCGTCGGGCAGCACCCGCACGACACCGGAGACGCCCTCGGCGACCATGCACGGCACCAGCGCGATGCCGACGCCGACGCGCGCCGCCGCCAGCCGCGCGCTCGCCGGGTTGGTGGAGAACACCGGGACGTTGTCACCGATCTGCCGGCGCAGCCACAGCACCACCGCGTTCTCGGGAAAGCCGTCGAGCCAGTCCACCACCCGGTGATGTCGCAGGTCGGCGGCGGTGGCCGGCGCCCCGTGCGCCTCGATGTAGCCCGGCGAGGCGTACAGGCCGAACCCCATGGTGCCGATCTTGCGGATCGAGAGGTCGCCCTGGTCCGGCCGCGCCAGCCGGATCGCCACGTCGGCCTCGCGACGCGACAGGTTCAGCATCCGGTATTCGTTCACCAGTTGCAGCCGGATGCCGGGATGGCGCTGCTCCAGCAGCGGCAGGTTGCGGATCAGGAACGGCACGGTGAGCGATTCGGTCGAGGTCACCGTCACGGTGCCGGCGAGGCCGCGGTCCTCGGCATCGAAGGCGCGGGCCAGCGCGAACATCTCGGACTCGATGCCGCGGGCCCGCGCCAGCAGCTTCTCGCCGGCGGGCGTCAGGCCGTAGCCGTCCTGGCGGCGGTCGAACAGCCGTACCGCGAAGCGCTCCTCGAGCGCATCGACGTGACGGCTGACCGTGGCGGGGTTCACCCGCAGGGCGCGGGCCGCACCGGACAGGCTGCCCTCGCCGGAGACCGCCAGGAAGTAGCGCAGATCGTCCCAGTTCAATGATTGTTCCAGTTCGGCGGCCGTCCCATTCGCCGATCGCCCGCGCAGCACGGCCGCTGCTCGATCGATGCAAGACCCGCCGCTATGATCCCGGCTTCGTTTTGCCGGCGCAAGGCGGCATGAGATGTTGGCACAGGACGGCGGCACAGGACGGGGACAGGAGGCGACGATGGCGGCGAGCGTGCGGGTGACCGGGACCAACCACACCAGTTTCACCGTGAGGGACATCGACCGTGCCATCGCACTGTTCCGCGACGGCCTCGGCTTCGAGCTGCTGTCGAAGGCGCCGCGCGACCCGGTGGCGATCCAGGCGATCACCGGCGTCGCCGGCGGCGACGTGACCATCGCCTTCCTGCAGGGACCGGGCCACCGGGTCGAGTTGGTGGAGTATCACGCACCGGCCGACCGCGGCTCGAGCGCGCCGCGCCCCTGCGATGCCGGCTTCGCCCACCTCGCCCTCGACGTCGCCGACATGGACGCGGCACTGGCGGTCGCCGCTGAGCACGGGCTCGACCTGCTGGGCGCCGTATGGGCCATCGACCAGGGGCCGAATGCCGGCCGGCGGGTCGCCTATTTCCGCGACGACAACGGCCTGACGCTGGAGTTCCTGGAGGCGAGGAACTGACGGCGCTCACGGTGCCGCGGGAGGCAGCCGGTCGCCGAGCCGGACCCTGAGACCCGCGAGCGTGGAGTTCCAGCCGGCGGTTCGGCGCCCGTCCACGCCGGAGGCGGCGGCCGCCTCCAGCAGCGCCCGCACGGCAGCCTCGTCGGTGTCGAAGCCGCCGCGCTCGTCGAGCATCCGGCGCAGCGACCGGTTGAGCTCGTCCAGGGCGCCGGTCGCGGTGGCGAGCACGCGCAGCTGCGGCGGCAGCGAGGGCAGATCGGAGGCCGGGCCGTGTGCGATCCGCCAGCGCTCGACCAGCGCCGGATAGCGCGCACCCCAGGCCGCCGCGAATGCGTCGAGTGCCGCCGCCGCGGCGCTGGACGAGCCGGCCTGATAGACCGCCTTCAGGTCCGCCCCGGCGGCCCGGCGATCCTTGGGCGGCAGCGCCGCGAGGGTCTCCCGGATCATCCCGACGACACCGGTCAGCACCGTCGCCCGCGGGAACGCCGCCCGGAAGGCGTCGCCGAATCCGTCCGAGTCGTCGGACAAGGCAAGCACGACGTCCTCGACGCCGCGGCTGCGCAGCTCCGATGCGATCGCCGGCCACGGCCCGGCGCCGTTCCGCCCGGTGACCCAGGCGCCGAGCACTTCCCGCCGCCCGTCGGCGGCGATCGCCAGCGCCACATGCGCCATGCCATTGCGGACCTGCCCGGCCTCCAGGATCGTCACCGGCAGCGCGTCGAAATGCACCACCGGATACACCGCGTCCAGCGGCCGGCCGGCCGGCGTCGCGGCCTCGCCGCTCGCCTGCACCGGGTCCGCGGGCGGCCGGGACGGCCACGGCACAAGCGCGACCGTCGCGGCGGCCGCCACGGCGGCGGCGACCGCCCGCCACGGCCAGCCGGCGCGGCGCCGGCGCGGCTTCCAGACCATGGGCGGATCCAGGCCGAGATGCCTGAGAACCGGGCCGACCGCCCCGACCACCAGCGATTCGACATTGTCGGGCAAGGCGGCGAGCGCCTCGGCCTGCGCCACTGGAACCACCGCGAGAATCCGCGTCTGCGGCGCGGCGAACAGCTCTGCCGAGCGCCGCAGCTTCTCGTCCACGCGGTCCACCGGATGCACCATGAGGTCGCTGTCGACCCGGCCGGTCGCCCACAGGGCGAGGTCGGCACCGGCGTCGCCCTCGGCGAGGCGGCCGGCCGCCTTCAGGCGGTGGGCGAGATAGAGGCCGAGTTGCCAGCTGTCACCGTCGTCGATCGGCGCCGAGACATCGACGCGGAACGCCGGATGCCCGACGGCCCGTTCCACGATCCCGCTCGGCGACCGCACGAAGGCGTCGTAGGCGCGGCTGATCGGCAGCGTCGTGGTGGTCCGGCCGAGGCACACCACCGAACGCAACGCCGGATCCTCGGCGGTGACGCGAAGCACCAAGGACGGTCCCTCGGTGGTCGCGACGACGACGCGCACCATGCCGGTCAATTCAAGTCGCCCGTCAATGCAGGAAGACGGTGGATGCCGGGTCGCCGACGGCCAGCACCAGCTCCGAATCCGTTTCCGCCAGCAGCTGCACCACGCCGTCCACCGGCGGCTCCAGTGCCACCGAGACGGGTGATCCGCCCTCCGGCCGCAGCGCCGTCAGCCCGGAAGGGGACGGCTCGACGTGGTCGAGCGTGATCACGATCCACGTCTGGGCAGCGGCGCCACGCGCCGGCAGCAGGCGAAGCCGGAAGCCGTCGCCGACCCGCTCGGTCACCCGCGCACCCGTGGCGGCGGCCGCGACCCGTGGCCCGATCGCAACGGCGGCACGCTCCAGCAGCCCGGCCAGGATCGCACGCGACGCCGGGAACGCCAGCAGCGCCGCTGCCAGTGTCGTCGGCGGCAGCGGTGCCGCCCCCGTCAGATGCGCCCACAGCGCCGACGGCGCCAGTGCCGCGACACCGGCCGGCCGCTCCAGCGCCGCCACGGTTTCCAGGGCGACGAAGGCGGCCTCGGCCGTCGCCTCGCCGTCCGGCCCGAGGTCGCGCCAGCGCCCGGTCACGGGACGGCCTCGTAGAGTTCGCGCAGACGCCCGGCGAACACCATCCGGTCGCGCTCGAAGCATGCCACGCGGGTCGCCGCCGGCAGCACGCGTCCGACCGAGCGCCGCATCTGCTCGAGCAGCCCGCGGGCGGCACGCACCGCCGGGGCGCCGGCCGCGAAGCCGTCCACCACCTCCGGGCTTCGCCGTTCGTCGGCCGCGAAACCGCGCCGGCCGACGGCGCGCAATGCCGCCCGCGCCGCCGCGACCACCGCCGCCGCCGGCCCGCCGGCCAGCGCAGGGTCGGCCAATCCCGCCAGCAGCGGCGCGACCGGATGCGTGGCGAACGCGACGACGCGGCGGTCGCCGCTCCCGGCCACCCGGTCGCGCAGCCACGACAGGTCGGTCCCGGGCGCCAACGCCAGCAGTTCGACCGCCGCCTCCGCCCTCCCCGCCTCCAGCAGGGCCGCCAGGGCCGCCAGCCCGACCCGGCCGAGTTGACGGTCCAGTCGTTCCCACCGTCCGATCCGGCCATCATAGCTCTCGCAGCCCGCCAGCCCGGCCAGCGCCGACAACTCGGCCGCGTCGGCACGCCGCCGGATCGCCTGGGTCAGCCGCCCCTGCGCGGCGCCGAAGGTCTCCGCCCGCAGCACCGACAGCGGCAGCGCCGGACCGTGCGGCCCCAGCGCGGCGATCAGGTCGAGGTCGGCGGTCTCCCGCCCGGTCAGGAACTTGACCGCCGCCGCCGGCGGCTCGGCCAGCTGGCGCAGCGGGTCACCGGCGGCGTCATGCGCCTCCAGGACGGCGAGGACATGGTCGGAATCGACCTCGCCGGCCGACCGGTCGCCGCCGATCGGCACGGCGGCATCGACCGCCCGTCGCTCGAAGCCGGCCCGCATCGCGCTGCGCAGGCGTGCCACCTGCTCGACCGTGCTGCGGAACGTGCGGGCAGCCGTCACCTCGGGCTCGATGCCATCGCACCAGAACGCCAGGACCGCATCGTCGTCCAGGTCGTCGATGCCGAACGCCGGGCCGCGGGTCGCCAACAGGAATCGGGTGAGCCGACGATAGCCGCGCAGCGCCTGGACGGTCGGCAGATGCTCCTTCAGATGGTCGTAGAGCAATCGCGACAGGGCGTTGGCGTGGGGGCCGGCGGCCCGCAGCGCGAAGCGATCGTCGAGCCAGCCGCGCAGCACGCCGTCCACCGCGCGCCAGCCGAGCAGCGTGACCGCGAACTCGACGAGCGCCGACAGGAACGCCATGCGTCCATAGGTCACCCGGAAGCACCCGTCCGGATAGGCGATCTCGACGCCGTCCTCGGCCAGCAGGAAATCCGTCCCGAACGCCCGGCATCGGGCTGCCGCCTGCTGGATCACGCCGCGAAACCCGGCCGACCGGGCCACCGGCACGGCGAACAGGATCGCCGGCCAGCCATGGCGTCCGCCGGCCGCCTCGGCGATCCGCACCAGATGCATCAGCTCGATCAGCGGCTTGCCGTAGGCGCGCGCCGAAATCGTCCGCGTCAGCTCGCGGATGACCAGCTGCGGATACCGCGGACCGGCACCGAGATCGGCATCGGCGACGGTGCGCAACGCCTGGGCGAGCGCCGCACTGCGCCCGCCGTCGATCGCCAGCTGCTCCACCGAACCGCCGTCCATCGCCCGCACGATCCCGATTCAGGTCCGCGTACACTACAGTAAGTTGTGACCTCGTCCACCGCCTCGGTTCACCGCGCCCGAGCGGCAGCTCACCGCCCGTCGCGCACCCGGTAGGGCAGAACCGCCAACCGGAGCCGTGACCGGTCGAGCGCCGCGAGGCGGGTGAGGAAGACGCCGGCGGCGACGGCCGCCTCGCCGCCGTCACCATGCGGCGGCGCCAGCCGGTCGGGCCTGAAAGGCAGCGCGCTCGCCACCACCACCACCGCCGCCAGGCGTTCCGGCGCGCCGGCGGACAGCGGGGCCGCCGCCTCGCCCGGCCCTGTCAGGCGGACGCTGCCGCCGCCCACCTCCACGGCGTACGATACGTCTTCCCCCGGCGCGATCAGCGTCACGCCACCGTCGGGACCCCAGGCGTAGGCGGCCAGGTACACGCGCCCGCCGACCGTCACGACGATGGCGCGCACCCCAGGCACCTCGCCCTCCCGATACAGGCTGTGATCCAGCGTCGCCGAGAGCTCGGGCGCCTGCGGGCCGCCGATCGGCGCGACGTGTGCCTGCAGGCGACGGGCGGCGGCGTCCGGGCCGGTGGCGACGCCGGTCCAGGTCTCGTCATACGGCACGGCATCGGCCAGCCGGCGCCAGGCTTCCGCCATCTCCGCCCGGCGGCGCAGCACGGCGGGCGTGCCCTCCCGCAGGTCCAGCGCGTCCTCCACCAGCAGCGCCCGGGCCGCGACCTCGGCCGCGGCGGCCAGTTCGTCGCGCCGCAGCTCCGGGCCGGCGACCGCGGCCCCATCGGCAATCCGGTAGCCATCGCCAAGCCGTCCGCCGGCGGGTGTCAGCGGCAACAAGGAGCCGGGCAGGCTCGCGGCGTCGAGCCGGATCATGGCACGCGCCTCGACGGCTCCGGCGACGGCGCGCAGATCCGCGTCCACATGGTCGTGACGGTCCCAGAACTCGGCCTCCAGCCGCACCGTCAGCGACCGCCGGTCGCCCTCGCCGCGCAGGATCGGACGGCTGACATATTGCGGCCGCTCCGCGAGCCGCTCGGTCAGCCGCTCGCCGACCTGGTCGAGAAACCAGTCGCCGAAGGTGCTGCGCTCGCCGCCGAGGCGCAGGGAGACCCGAAACCGGCCGGCCGGATCGAGGTCGTGGCGCAGCGCCTCCGCCAGCGCCACACCGGCCACGTGCGCGGCGGCCGCGGGCGAGCGCGCAGCCGTGCTGCCGCGCGGCCAGGACAGGGTGACCGGCGGCACGGCCGCCAGCAGCCGCCCGGTGTCGCCGCCGCCGACCGAGACCAGGGTGACCGCAAGCACGAGGCCGTCGCGGGTGAGATGTGCGTTGCAGACCAGCAGGGCATCGGCGGCGGCTTCCCGCGGCGCCGCCGGGCCGAGCAGGTGGCCGCCGGCCGGCGCCGCCCGCTGCAATGCCGCCGCCAGTGCGGCGTCCAGCGCCACCGTCAGTGCCGCCGGCAACCCGGTCGCATCCCGATCCACCGGTTTCGCCGCCAGCCGGCGTTCAGCGCCTGCCGCCTGCCAGACGGCTGCCGCCACGTCCGCGAGCGGCGCTTCCCAGTCCTCGGCGGCACTCGCCTGTCCGGCAAGCGCCGCCAGCAGCGCCAGCACCCGCAAGGGCTGGCGTCCGTCGATCAGGGCATCGGGTCGCGACCGGCGGAACCACATGATGCGCTCGGCTGTCGGCAGCGGCACGCTCCGGCGCCTCTGCCCGATCCGCAGAGCATAACACCGCTTGCGTCCGCACGCAGGCGACCGATCCGGCGGGTCAGCCGCGGCGGCGGGCCACCGCCTCGGCGACCACGCACAGCATCTCGAACAGGATGCTGGCGCCGACCAGGGCAGTGCCGCCGCCGATGTCGAAGGGCGGTGACACCTCCACCATGTCGCCGCCGACCAGATTCAGCCCGGACAGCCCGCGCACCAGGCGTTGCGCCTCGAACGAGGTCAGGCCGCCGATCTCCGGCGTGCCGGTGCCGGGCGCGAAGGCCGGGTCGATGCTGTCGATGTCGAATGACAGGTAGGTGGGACCGTCGCCGGCGACCCGCCGGGCCTCGGCGATCACCGCGTCGAGCCCGAGTGCCGGGATCTCGTGCATGTAGACGACGCGCATGCCGGAGGCGTGGCTGAATTGCCAGATGTCGCGGTCGTTGATGCCGCCGCGGATGCCGATCTGCACGGTGCGCTTGGGGTCCAGCACCCCCTCCTCGACCGCCCGGCGGAACGGCGCGCCATGGTGGAAGCGCGAGCCGAGATAGTCGTCGCCGGTGTCGCAATGGGCGTCGATATGCACCATGCCGACCGGCCGGTCGCGCCCGAGAACCCGCAGGATCGGCAGGCTCACCGAGTGGTCGCCGCCGACGCTGAGCGGCACCACCCCGGCCGCCGCGACGCGCTCGTAGAACGCCTGGATCTGCTCGTGTGCCTCGGTCAGCTCGAATGGCCGCTCGACCACGGCATCGCCGATGTCGGCGATACGGGCCAGGTCCCAGGGGCATACCCCGGTCGCCTGGTTGATCCGGCGCATCAGGCTGGACTGGTTGCGCACCTCGCGCGGCCCGTGGCGGGCACCGGGGCGGTTGGTGACGCCGCCGTCATAGGGCACGCCGGCGAGGCCGATCTCGACGCCTTGCCAGTCCTCGCCGCCGCCGGCCCAGGGTGCCCGCATGAAGGTCGGCAGGCCGACATAGCGCGGGCGGGTCATGGCGGTGGTATCGGTCTCGGACATCCGGCACTCCTCGGGTTGCGGAGCGATCATGGGCGGGGCGGCTTGGCTTGATCAAGCCCGCGGGGCTAGGCTCGCGCCGGACCCACCGAGGAGACCACCATGACCGACTACGTGCCCGGCCCGGGCGACGCCTGGGAGCGGATCGACCCGGCCGCCGCCGGCGCCGATCCGGCCGGCATCCAGGCCGCCGTCGACTACGCGATCGCGCACGAGTCGACGATGAACCGCGACATCGCCGCCGCCCTCGACGCCGGGCATTTCTCCGAGCCGCCGCCGCTCGGCGACATCATCGGGCCGACCGCGCCGCGCGCCGATCCGAGCGGGCTGATCCTGCGCGGCGGCCGCATCGTCGCCGAGTGGGGGCCGACGGGGCGCGCCGACATGACCTTCTCGGTCACCAAGTCCTACCTCTCGATCATGACCGGCCTGGCGGTCGCCGACGGCCTGATCCCGGATGTCGACGGCCGGGTCGGCGACCTGGTCGACGACGGCGGCTTCGACGCGCCGCAGAACCGCTCGATCACCTGGAAGCACTTCCTGACCAACACCAGCGAGTGGGAGGGCACGCTGTTCGGCAAGCCCGACCTGATCGACCGCAACCGCGAGCTGTCGCTGCCCCCCGGCACGCCGTCGAAGAAGGGAACCCATCGCGACCTGCAGGCACCCGGCGCGTACTGGGAATACAACGACGTGCGGGTCAACCGGCTGTCGCTGTCGCTGCTGCGGGTGTTCGGCCGGCCGCTGCCCGCGGTGCTGAAGCAGCGGATCATGGACCCGATCGGCGCCTCCGACGACTGGAGCTGGAACGGCTACATCAACTCCTGGGTCGAGGTCGGTGGCCAGCCGATGTGCTCGGTCTCGGGCGGTGCGCACTGGGGCGGCGGGCTGTTCATCTCGGCCCGCGACCAGGCCCGGGTCGGGCTGCTGATGCAGCGCCGCGGGCAGTGGGGCGGCCAACGGATCCTGCCGGAGGCCTGGGTCGACGCCTGCACGACGCCCTGCCCGCTCAACCCGAGCTACGGCCTGCTGTGGTGGCTGAACGGCGACGGCCGCCACTGCCCGAGCGCGCCGCGCAGCAGCGTGTTCGCCATGGGTGTCGGCTCCAACGTCATCTGGATCGAGCCGACGCTGGACCTGGTGGCGGTGGTGCGCTGGATCGACAAGCCGCATCTCGACGGCTTTGCGAAGCGCGTGGTCGAGGCGCTGACGTAGGCCCACTCACCTTGACGTCATCCCGGGCGTGCGCAGCACGACCCGGGACCCACCAGATGCCTCGAAGGCGGTTGATGCGTCCGTCACCTCGTGGGTCCCGGATGCGGCTCGCCTGCGGCGACCCGCTCCGGGATGACGACAAAGATGAAGAATCGGGCGCCGCTCACAGCCCCGCGGCGATGCCGACGCCCGCGATGGCGGTCGCGGCACCGGCCCAGCGCACAGCACCAGTCGAGGCCAGGCGGACGACGACGGTGGCGAGCACCGCGCCGGCGGCATGCAGCAGCGCCGTTGCCAGCGCGAAGCCTGCGGCATAGCCGGCGACCGACAGCCCGGCCGGCATCTCGCTGCCATGGGCATGGCCGTGGAACACCGCGAAGGCGGCGACGACCGCCATGCCGAGGCCGACGACGACGCGGGCGTTCAACGCCACCAGGGCGCCGAGCACGACCACTGACAGCGCAATCGCGGTCTCGACCATCGGCAGGGCCGCGCCGGACACCGCCAGCGCGCCGCCGGCGACCATGGCGGCGACGAAGGCCGCCGGCACCAGCCAGAGCGCGCGGCCGCCGAGCAGTGCCGCCCAGGCGCCGACCGCCACCATCGCCAGCAGGTGGTCGAGTCCGAACAGCGGGTGCGCGAAGCCGGCGGCGATGCCGCTGTGGGCGCCGACGCCGGTGTGGGCGAAGGCGGGAGCGGCGGCCAGCGACAGCGCCGCGGCGGCGGTGAGAATGCGAAGCATGGAAAACCCCCGAGAGAAGCCGAGATCCAGAACAGGTCCGGTGGAGTCTTAACCACGGGAGCCGGCCCTGTCATGCGCGTTCGTCCCGCAGCTGCGAACACGCGCTTGCCGGCACCGCCGGGCCGGCCCATCTGCTGAGCCGGGACAATATGGGAAAGGCAGCGACGATGACGGAATCAGGCGGCGCCAGGCGAGACAATCCGGGGGTGATCACCCACCCGCCGTTCCTGTATGCGGGCGGACTGGCGGCGGGCGCGCTGCTCGACCTCGTCATTCCGCTGCCGATGCTGCCGCCGGGCGCCGGCATGGTGCCGGGCATCGCCCTGATCGTCCTCGGCCTGGCGCTGGCCGGCTGGTGCGTCGGCCTGTTCCGCCGCGCCGGCACCAACGTGCCGACCCACAAGCCGGTGACGGCGATCGTCACCGACGGCCCCTACCGCTTCAGCCGCAACCCGATCTATGTGGCGCTGACCACGCTGTCGGTGGGGATCGCCGCGTGGGCCAACAGCTTCTGGATGCTCGGCCTGCTGATCCCGACGCTGGTGATCATGAACATCGGCGTCATCGACCGCGAGGAGCGCTACCTCGCCGCCAAGTTCGGCGACGCGTACCTGGCCTACAAGGCGCGGGTCCGGCGCTGGCTGTAGCTACGCCGCCGCCCGCTCCGTATCCCGTCCCAGCGCGGCCCGCCCGAGGATCAGGTCCACCGCCTTCTCCGCGATCATCATCGTCGGCGCGTTGGTGTTGCCGCCGAGCAGACGCGGCATGATCGAGGCGTCGACCACCCGCAGCCCCTCCAGGCCGCGCACCTTCAACATCGGGTCGACCACGGCACCGTCGTCGACGCCCATCCGGCAGGTGCCGACCGGGTGGTAGATGGTCTCGGCGATGCGCCGGACATAGGCGTCGATGTCGGCGTCGGCCATCACATCCGGGCCGGGGTTCAGCTCGGCCCCGCGCCAGCCGTCGAAGGCCGGCTGCGCCGCGAGGTCGCGGGCCATGCGCAGGCCGTCGCGGAACACCCGGCGGTCGGCCTCGCCGGCGTAGTAGTTGGCGAAGATCCGCACCCGGTCGGCCGGATCGGCCGAGCGCAGTGCCAGGCGGCCGCGGCTCTCCGGGCGCAGCTGGCACATGCGGATGGTGAAGCCGTCCTGGTCCATGCGCTGCCGGTTCAGTTGCCACAGCAGCGGGATCCGCAGCCGCTTCGCCCCCAGCCCGATCAGGAAATGCCACTGCATGTCGGGCATCTCCAGCTCCGGGCGGGTGCGCACGAACAGCCCGCCCTCGGCCGGGAAGCTGGTCGCCGGGCCGCTGCGGAACAGGGCCGCCTGCGCCATCGCGATCGCGGCGCGGTCGAGCCGCACCAGGCTGTGCAGGGTCACCGGCTTCGGGCAGGCGAACTGCAGCGGGATGTCGAGATGGTCCTGCAGGTCCCGGCCCACCCCCGGCAGCGCATGCGCGACCGGGATGCCGTGCACCGCCAGCTCGGCGGGATCGCCGATGCCCGACAGCATCAGCAGCTGCGGCGAGTTCAGCGCACCGCCGGCCAGCAGCACCTCGCGCGCCGCCGCCACCCGGTGCAGGCTGCCCTGGCGGTGGTACTCCACGCCGGTCGCCCGCCCGCCCTCCAGGAGCACCCGGTGGGTCAGCGCGCCGGTCTCCACCGTCAGGTTCGGGCGCTTCAGGGCGGGGCGGAGGTAGCAGCCGGCGGCACTGGCGCGCCGGCCCCTGTCGATCGTGAAGTCGTAGCGGCCGATGCCCTCCTGGTCCGGGCCGTTGAAGTCGTCGTTCCATCGATATCCCGCCTGCCGGCCGGCGTCGAAGAACACGTCGTAGAGCGGGTTGTCGCCGCGGCCGCGCTGCACCTTCAGCGGGCCGCCGGTGCCGTGCAGGTCATCTGCCGGGCGCTGGGTGTGGCCCTCGGAGCGCCGGAAATACGGCAGCACGTCGTCCCAGCCCCAGCCGCGGTTGCCGAGCTGCGCCCAGGTGTCGTAGTCGCGCGGGTGGCCGCGGATGTAGATCATCGAGTTGATCGACGACGAGCCGCCGACCACCTTGCCGCGCGGCCAGTACAGCCGGCGGCCGTCCAGGTGCGGCTCCGGCTCGGTCCAGTAGCCCCAGCTGTGCAGGCTGGAGCGCACCAGCTTGCCGACCCCGAGGGGGATGTGGATCAGCGGGTTCCAGTCCCAGCCGCCGGCCTCCAGCAGCAGGACCGAGACGCCGGGATCCTCGGTGAGGCGGGCGGCCAGGACGCAGCCCGCGGAACCGGCACCGACGATGATGAAGTCGTATGAGCGCATGGAGGCGAGCATGGCGAGAGGCGGGCGCCGCCGCAAGCGCCCGCTACTGCTCCACACCGGGCGCCAGCAGCCAGCGGCCGATCGGCCCGACCTGGCCCAGCACCATGTCGCGGCCGGTGATCAGCGTGGCGCCGCGGGCACGCGCCATGGCGGCGAGGCAGGTCGCCGGCGGGTCGGCGACGATGTCGGCGATCCACGGCGCCTGCGCGACGAGGTGCTCGTCGAAGGGCGACGGGTCGCCGTCGCGCATGCCGAGCGGCGTGGCGTTGACGAGCAGGTCGAACGGCCCGTCGGCGGCGGCGGCGACCGGGGTCGGGCCGAGCGCCGGCAGGGTCACGAGCGCCGCGGCCAGCAGCCCCGGGTCGCGCTCGGCCAGAATCAGGGCGGCACAGCCATGCGCCATCAGCGCCTGGGCGATGGCGAGGCCGGCGCCGCCGAGCCCGGCCAGCAGCACCCGCGAGTCCGACAGCGGTACGCCTTTCGCCAGGACCGCCTCAACCAGCGCCACGCCGTCGAACTGCGCCCCGACCATGCGGCCGTCCGGCAGCCGCTTGGCGGCGTTGACGCTGCCGGCGCGCGCCGCGGCGGCGGAGACAGCCGCCAGGTGCGGGATCGCGGCGCGCTTGTGCGGCATGGTGACCAGCAGGCCGTCGATCGCGGGATCGGCGCGCACCGTCGCCATGAATGTGGCGAGGTCGCCCGGCTCGAGGTGCCGCGTCTCGACCGCGCAGCCGACCCCCAGTCCGGCGAGGAAGCGTTCCAGCAGCGGCGGCGTGCGCACCGTGGTGACCGGCGCGCCGATCATGATGTAGCGCTTCATGGCGGCCTCACTTGAACCGGTAGACCCCGAGCTTCTCGAAGATCCGGTAGATCCGGTCGGCATAGCGCGCGAACTCCGGATACTCGCCGAGATGCGCGGGGCGCGGCCGCGGCAGGTCGATTGTGATCTCCTCGACGATGCGCCCCGGCCCCTTCGACATCACCAGCACCCGGTCGCTCAGCCCCACCGCCTCCTCGATGCTGTGGGTGATGAACAGCACGGTCTTGCGGGTCTCCAGCCACAGCATCTCCAGGTCGTGGCGGATCTGCGTGCGGGAGATCGCGTCGAGCGCGCCGAACGGCTCGTCCATGAGCAGCATCGACGGGTCGTGCACCAGGGCGCGGGCGATAGAGACGCGCTGGCGCATGCCGCCGGACAGCTGCCAGGGATAGCGGTCCTCCGCACCCTCCAGGTCGAGCCGCCGGAACAGCGCCGCCGCCCGCGCCTGCAGCACCGACTTGTCGAGGCCGCGGATCTCCTGCTGCAGCATGACGTTCTTCATGGCGGTGCGGAATTCCAGGAGCAGGTGGTCCTGGAACACGATGCCGACCTCGGTGATCGGCGCCGCCAGCGGCCGGCCGTCGACCGCGACGCTGCCGTCGCTGAGCGGCTCCAGCCCCGACACCAGCAGCAGGGTGGTGCTCTTGCCGCAGCCCGACGGGCCGATCAGGCTGACGAACTCGCCGGGCTTGATGTCGAGGTCGATCGGGCCGAGCGCGTGATGTGCTTCGGCGCCGCTGCCGTAGACCTTGGTCATGCCGCGCGCGGTGATAGACGCGCCGGTGCCGCTCATGTCTCGCTCCCCGATGGTCATCAGTGCGCCGAGCCGCGGCCGCGCGCCCACGGCATCAGCCAGCGCTCGGAGGCCAGCACGGCGGCGTTGAACAGCATGGCGACCAGGGCGGTGGCGACCAGGCCGCTGAACATCAGTTCCTGGTCCATGAAGCTGGACGCCCGCAGGATCATGAAGCCGAGGCCGGCGCTGGAGCCGATGAACTCGGCGATCATCACGCCCTCGACCGCCTTCACGATGCCGATCTTCATGCCGGCGAACACATACGGCATGGCGGCCGGCAGCCGCACATGGCGGAACGCCTGGCCGGCACTCGCCCCCATCGAGCGGGTGATGTAGTGCAGCCGCGGATCGGTCGCGCGGAAGCCGGCCATGGCGTCGACCAGGATCGGGAAGAAGCACATCAGCAGCACGATCAGCACGACGACCGCCTGGCTGACCCCGAACCAGACGATCAGGATCGGCCCGATCACCGTCTTCGGCATGATGTTGAGGAACACGATCACCGGATACAGCCCGCGCTCCAGCGTGCCGAGCGAGACGATGGCCAGCGCCAGCGGCACCGCCAGCAGCACCGCGAGCGTAAAGCCGAGCGCGATCGACACCGACGTCGCCCAGGCCTGGCCGGCGATCAGCGCGTGGTCGGCGAGCATGCGGCCGAGGAAGTCCGACGGTTTCGGCAGCAGCCAGGCGGGGATATCCTCGACCCGGACGACCACCTCCCACGCGCCGAGCAGTGCTGCCACCGCCAGTGCGGGGTACAGCAGGCCGGCGACCCAGCGGGCGGCCGGGAGCCATGGCATGGTCGCGGTCATCGTGGGTCCTTCCGGGGAATGCACGTCGCTCCGTGGGTCCCGGCGCTGCGCAGCTTCGCCGCTCCGGAGGATGTGAAGGAATCGGCGTTCGGGCCCGGCCGTTCGCGCCGCAGCTGATTTTTAGGCAGGGTGCCCCCCGGAGGGATCCTCATTCGGCCGGCAGTCAGGCCGGCTCCTGCCTCTGGATCCGCCCGTCGTGGGCGGAGAATGGTCGTCACGCGAGGCCTTCAGGTGACAACCGCGCTTACTTGACGGCCTTCAGGCGGATCGAGCTGCGGCCCTGAGGCGCTGACCAACCATGAAGTTGTTGGCCAAGCCGTGCCAGAGGACTGCGCCTTGCGTCTTCTCCATGCCTCGGACCGTCAGGCGCCCCATGCCCCTGTTCTTGTAGTTGGCATGGATCAGTTCGATCAGCTTGCGCGAGGCATAGATGATCCGGGCCTCTGCCGTCTGCATCAGCGTCCGCCAGACCTTGACCGCAGCGGCCTCCTTTTTGCGCGCATACGTCCGTTGGCGACGAGCTCCGGCGCTCGCTTCGTGTGGAGGCCGCTGCGTCGGCGTCGGCATATACACCGTGATCGGTCCTGCCTCGGGGGCGGCCAAGGCCGCGATGTCGCCGCGAGTGGCGTAGCCGGCGTCGAGCAGCAACCGCCGGGGGGCGCATCCGTAGCGGGCCTGTACCTCGGCCATCACCGGCACGGCCAAGCCTTCGTCGTTCCGCCGGTCGGTGGTCTGCATCGTCAGCACCAGCCCGAGCTTCGGGACAGCGGCCGTCTGCACGTTGTAGCCGGGCCGCGTCGCCTTGTCGGGGAAGCGCATCCAGCGCGCCTCCACATCGCTCAGCGACACCGCCGGCGGCTTCTTCTTCTGCTCCTCCTTGGGATGCGTCTTCTGCCGGGCCTCGCGCTCCCGATGCAATTGCTCCAGCGCCGCGCGCGCCTTGGCCACCTTCTCCTGCGTCTCCCGGGCCGCACGCGCCTGCGCCGCACGTCGACGCCGTGCGCTCGCATTCGGGTCGTCGTGCAATTCCTGCTTCAGAGCCGCGATCCGCTCCGCGGCCTGCTGCTCCAACTGGTCCAGACGACCACCGCGGGTGTACGACCGCGCCGACACCGCAGCACCGATCTTGGTGCCATCGATCGCGATCTCCTCCAGGTCGACCAGGCCCTCCGACACCAGTGCCGTGACGCTCTGCTTCAGCAGGTCGTCCACCTGCTCCGACCATTGAACCCGAAAGTCCGACAGGCCGTGGTAGTTCACCGGGACACCGCCGGCCAGCCAGCGATAGCTGACGTCGCGCTTCACCAGCCGCTCCAGCGCCCGTGCCGAACCGACACCCTCCAGCGTCGCGTATAGCCACAGCGCCACCAGAACCTGCGGATCGGCCGGCGGCCGACCCGGCTCGCCCTCACGCGCCTTGATCGCATCGTAAAACGCCGACAGGTCCAGGCTATCGGTAAAAGCCCAAACTAGGCGCGCCGGATGATCTGCCGGCAGCAGGCCGTCCAGATCGACCATGTCCCAGGAAAGCTGGGAGCGATCCGCTTTCACATAACGTGCCGATCCTGCCATCACCGTCTCCTCCAACGACCCCGGAAGAGAATCACACCTCG
>Ga0209347_1001097_pt1 | contig 50089 bp, 38 predicted proteins | sample AutmiccommuBRH23_FD_187382 | JGI IMG/M metagenome (GOLD analysis project Ga0209347, IMG submission 187382) | Deep subsurface microbial communities from Mt. Terri, Switzerland - Autotrophic microbial communities BRH/23 (SPAdes) (version 2) | ecosystem: Environmental > Aquatic > Deep subsurface >... | reverse complement strand
TGTGCCCGTCATAGACATAGGTGCCGGTCACCGCCCCGTACGCAGCCACCGGCTGGTTCGAGGCATCATACGTGAACCCGAGACCGCCCAGCGCCGTCACATTGCCTCGCGCGTCATAGCTGAGGCTCCGCGGCAGGCCGGCCGTGTCCGTGTGCGAGGTGAGCCGATTGCTGGTGGCATTGTAGCTCAGCCCGACGATGCGCGATCCCACCTGGCGCTGCACCAGATTGCCGAGCGCGTCATAGCTGAACGTGCCCGCACCCCAAGGCCCCGTGCTCGCCGTCAGCCGCCCGGTCCCGTCATAGGTGAACGTCTGGTCGATATTGGCCGGGGACTGGTCATCGATCGAGCCAACCTGCCCCCGCGCCGTGTAAGCATAGGTCAGGTCCAACGGCACTTCCGACGCCTTGACGCTACGCAGCCGCAGCGGCATCTGCCGCACCGTCTGGGTCTGGCTGAATACCTGGCCATTGCCATAGGTCATTCCCGCGAGCGCGCCGTTGGGGTGATAGCTCATGCTGCTGGCAATCGTCGCGCCATCGAGCGTCACGCCCGTCACCCGCCCAAGCCCATCCAACCCATGCGCGACGGCCTTGCCGGACGGAAGGGTATAGCCTGACAGCACCTGCTCGGGATTGTAGGCATAGGTTTGCGAGTAGGTGCGTCCATCGAGGGTCAACGACGCGGAAACCGGGAGATCGGCTGACGGGTGGTAGGCGTAGGTCCAGTTCACACCATTGCGATTGACCGTAAGCGGATTGCCATTGGCATCGTACGTCCGCGCGATATCCGGCGTCGTGCCTGGAAAGTTCGTCGTCGTCGGACGGCCCAATGTGTCGTAGGCCAGGGTCACCTTGTCCGATGGCAGGGTCGCGCAAGCTGTCCCGGTCAGACCTTCGGCATATGCCGTGAGCTGATCGGCGGCGTCATACGCATAAAGCGTCTTGCCCGTTTCGGGCGCTGCGAAAGCGCACAACCGCAGTTTGGTATCGTAGGTCCAGTTCTGGGTGAAGCTTTTGCCGCCGCCGGACTGGGTCGCTGCGGTCAGGTTGCCGTAAATGTCATACGCCATCGCCGTCGCTATGCCTTCGGGCTGGGCGATCGAGACCGGATTTCCATCTTCGGGGCTGCCATAGCCTGACCGGCACGTGGTCGTTTGTGCGCCCACAGCATCGGTGACGCGAACACAGTTGCCTGTGAGATAAGCATAGGTCGTTGTGGCGTTGGGAGAAACATTTTCCGCCACCTGCGTCACCCGGCTCAATGCATCATAAGACGTCTGCATGCCGTTGAGCGGGTTGCTTGATGCGGACGGCCAGGATTCGAACACCGTTCGCCCGAGGCCGTCATAGGTCTTGCGCGTATATACGCTCCCCGCCACGCCGTTCGTGTCCTCTTGCCGGACAAGCACCGGACGCAGATATCGGTCATATGTAATCGTCGTCCGGGATGGGCCGTGCGTCAGCGTCTGGGTCATACCTGCGCCAAGCCCGCTATAGGCGATCACGGTATTCGACCAGGTTCCGGGTGGATCAATGAGTGTGAGGCGGCCGCCGGCGTCGTAACTCAATCCCGTAACATTGCCCCTCGGGTCGGTCTGACTGGTAATCCAGCCATTATTGTCGATCACGCGCGAGAAACTCGAGTTGTCAGGCCGCGTGACCGTCTGGGGCACACCTCGCTTGTAGTTTGTGAGAGTATACGTCCTGTTTAGCGCATCGGTCTGGCTTGCAATCATTCCGCCTTGCGTACCGGCCGGGTGATAGGTCAGTGTCCGGAACAGACTTCCAAACTTGCTGAGGGTGGCGAGCCGGCCATTTGTGTCATACGTGGCAGACTCAAACAGCTTACCGTTCCGGGTGATCGACGCGGTCAAGCCTACCACCCACTTGGTCGTGTTGTGCGTATATGTCCTGACTTCCGTGCGCGTGCCCGAGGCCACCGAGCTGCTCTGATTTATCTGTATTGGAAACCCGAACGAATAGCCGGTCGAGGCTTTGTCGGTATTGTAGGAATTGACGGTCGTGTAAGTGTCCGTCCCCCGAGTGGTCACGGTTGTCCCCGGCAGATAACGGATCCGGATACCGGGCTCCTGCGTTGGCGGCAGGAATGTGCTCCCGAAACCAGACTCTTCGACGTACCCATTGGTCTGACTTTGCACCAGAGCTCCGCCCGCGCTGCTGCGCAACTCCGAAGCGACCAGACGCCCCCCAGACGCGACCCGTGTCCATTTGTGGAAATAGGTCGTCTCGGCGCCACTGGGGTCGACGACCTTGGTCCAGTTTGTTTGGTCGCCATTGCCTGCGCTATTGGCGTTGCCGAGATCCTGTTCGTAGGAATAGACCCAATCACTCTGCGGAATCCCAGCACCGGATAGACGTTTGCGGGACACCGAAAGGCTTTCCGTGTGCGCCACATAGGGCAGCGGCATATCGGTCCTGTAGGGCGTATCATTGTAACAAAGCGGCTTGACCATGTCTGCGTTCAGCGAAATGCGCACATAACGTTCGGTCAGGGTGAACTCACCTCGCGTTCCGTCCGGGTGAGTGATGACAACAGGCAAATCGGGTTGCGTACATGTGCTGCCTTTGAGCGGCGCCACGCTCATGTTTGCGACATCCAAAGTCCACGCTCGGCCATCCGGAAGCGTTACGGTCTTCAGGATGTTGGCGTAGGTCAGATAACTACTTTCCCACTGCAGGACCTGACTGGACCCGTATGTGTAGGTCCATTCGCGCTGCGCGGACGTCCCAGGGCTTGCTCGCACCTTGGACACCAATCCCGACGTGCCGTTGTAGACAAGCGTTATCTCCCGTCCGTCATTGGCCAGTATGCGCGTCAGACGCCCGGACGTATCGTACGTATACTGAACGGTATTACCATTGACGTCCATGACCTCGGTCGCAAAAACCATCGTCTGGCGGCGGGGCGTGCTGTAGAAGGGATCTGGAACCGATTCGATATTATCAACACTTCCCAGTGCGGGCGCCGTGCGCACAACCACACGGTCAAACCGGTACCGGTCACCCGTGGGCGAGTAAGCATAGAAACCTTCACCGCCTCCATTGGCCGTCCCGATAGAAGCGATACAGGTGACCCGCCAGTTGTTCGTCGTAACATATTTGGTCTGAGGAAACGCTGCTTGTCCGAGCGGCGCGGTTGCCTCCAGCAATTGTTGGGCACCGCTACCCGGAACGTCAAGAAACACGCCAGAAGCATATTCATCGTTGCGGACTTCTTTGTACTGTGGATTTCCTAACTTAATTCTTGACTCGACCAAGGTCGGCAAGCTTTGCGAAAACGTCGACGTGCAGCGCGATGGACCCCAGGCTGTGTTTTGAGGCGTCATGACGCGGATATGCGGCGCAACGATTTGCCAGTCTCCAAACTCGTAGGCAGTCTGCGAGAAATGATAGAAGTCGCCTTGGGTCCTCCGGCGCGTAAGCTCTACACGCAGACTTGAGTTTCCAGGCAGGCTGACATCGGTCTGTTCAAAGGAGAGGGCTCCCGTATGGGCATCAATCTGATCGCCCATCAGATCGCTGCCGAGAACCGTCGGTGTTGATCGTTTGAGCCATTCAACCGCCGGCACGGGATCAATCAGGGCACCGCCTTCTTCGAACTGGGCGAACGCAATGCTAGGCAACAGAGCCATTGAAACTAGAAGCGCACACCCTAAAGCTTTTCGCATGGCACACCCGCTCAGATTGGTTTCTTTCTCTATTTGGTAGATTTTTGAAGCCGCATCAACAAGATTTTTTCGAGGTGTCCGTCGGCCAAACTTTACCCCGGCTGCAGCCGAAAGAGATGGAGCCCCCGGAAAGCCCAGGAGAAAGACGGAGCGTTCCGGGAAGCGTCGCGTAGGATATGAGCCCCTGAGCCTAACCTTTGGTTTGTACAGCACTATTTGTCGACTTTGGAAATCGGCCCAAAAGCATTACGACAGACTGTCCATTCAAATGCGGGACCAATTGGGGCTCAGGTCAATTTGTCGTTGCCGAAAGCTACAGCCCCGGCCCCGTGCGAGCACGTATTTGAGCGATGCATTTGCCTCAGTTCGTCGAGGTATTTGGGGTCAAAAATCGATCAGCCAGACCGGCAATTCGTAGTGAGAAACGGGCAGTTGCAAAGCTTGTTGGCCAGCTCATGAAGCACGTCTCTTTATCAAGCCTCGCGGAACGAAATTCCATTTCGTTCGTGGCATTTGCCCTTTTCAACACAGTCTCTGGCGAACGGCATGCGGCGGCTTGCCGACGCCGGTAGGCTGCGGGAGAATGCAGTGACGTCGGCGAATACTTTGGGGCAGGGAAAACTCTTTAGGCCTCAGATAGCTGAGAGAAGTCTCGTCTTTTTTTGGTAACGCAAGACAGCGGAAAACAGCAAACCCGGTAGGGCAAGTTAAAAGGGTTGGCGCCACCCCCTGGGTAGCGCCCTGTCTGCACAACGATTTTCCGGCGTCCGTTGTACGCCGTTGGGGTGTACGGATTTTGCTGGAACTGCTGCAGCTGCGCGAACGTCCGTACACCATCATTTGTATAGCGATGCGGCCGCTTGCACAGGGTTGCACCGCCTCGCCGACGCTCCAACTAGGCAGGCCTCGTCCGCGGCGGCACACTGGGAGACACTGCGGGAGCCTGCCTCATGACACCCAGAAATACCCCTGACAAAGACCATCCGATGAGGGTCTTTCCAACATGCTCCCGCGCAGCCCGATGAAACCCCGCGTCAACCTCCGCCTCAATGCGGCGCTGCTTGCACAGCTCGAGGCCGCAGCGCTCGAACGGAAGACAACAAAGACCGACATCCTGGAAGAGGCGCTACGCTGCTATCTTGACCCGGACCGCAATTGCGCTTTGGAGGACCGGCTAATGGAGCGCATGGACGCGTTCGAGAAGCGCCTGGGGCAGCTCTTCTGGGCGGTAGATCTCGGCGTCGAGACGACCGGGCATTTTGTGCTCTACTGGCTGACCCGGACAGACCCGATTCCAGAAAGCGAGCGCGACATCGCGCATGCCCTTGGTCAGCGCCGGTTTGATCACTTCATCAACCAGATCGCAAAGAAGCTCCGCCGGCGCAGGTCTCTCGTCGCGGAGTCGCTTCGCTGGGAACCGTCAGAACCGGAGTAAGCAAGGCCCCTGCGAGCCGCCTTCGGTCGATCGCTTCAGACCCCACCCCAATCCGGCTGCAGATCTGCTTCCAGGCCGAATGGCAGGCCCTGCCATTCGGCCATGACGAGCCTCCATGCCGGCGCGGGCCCTCGTCAAGGGCGCGCGGGATGCGCGCCGCGTAGCGGCCCTGCCCTTGACGAGGACCCGCGCCGGCGTCACCCGCAAACAGGCTTTGGACGGTGTTGTAAGCGCCTGTCGCAAATGGCGTGCGCTCCGATAGTCAGCGGGCGGCCGTTTGCGCGATGCTGGACGCCATGCAACCCGCCAGTGCCCAGCGTATCGAGAACGCGATCCGGATCGTCGCCCGGCTGATCGACATGTCGGGCGATGCCTACTGGCCCATCCTCGAACGGCTGGAAGCGGAGCACGCCGCCCTCGCCAGCCGGGAAGAACGCCTTGCCCGGTATCTTGCCGGACAGCAGCCTCAAGCCGCCCGGCGGTTGCTGTCTCCGCCTGCGCGTTCAACGCCCCGCGAGTTCCCCGCGCAAAGGGCATGACGACTCCCTGTGTTCAGAGCGCGATCTCGCGCACGAGCCGCGCGACATGATCGAGCGAGGCGCCCTTGCCATAGCGCTCGCGGTCAAGCCGGTGGCCGAACAGGTCGCGCCGGATCCGGTCATCTATACCGGCTGCCAGCATCCGGTCCTCGAACGCATGGCGCAGCGAGTAGAACGAGTGCGCCGGTGTCTCCATCAGGCCGTTGGTCTTGAGATACTTGTTGACCGTCGCACTGAGCCCTGCGCTGCTCTCCCGGTAGCGCGGGAACCCGTCCGGGAACGCCTTGAACGCTTCCAGCGAGACGCCGGTCAGCGGGATCACCCGCCGGGCGTAGGGGCTCTTTAGCTGGCGGCCGTCGGGCTCGATAGCGATATGCGGCACAGCGGCGTCGAGCCGGATCGTCTTCGCGGTGAGGCCTGCGCCTTCCGATGGCCGGTACCCGGTATTGACCATGCCGAGCAGGAGGCCGCGCGCCTCATCGTTGAGCCCGGAGAGCGCGCCACGCGCGAGCAACTTGTTCCGGATCCACTCCGGGCTGAAAGGCGGGCGGGTGCGCGTCTCGCCCTCCCGGAACGAGAGCTCGCCGAGCGGCAGCGTGAGACCCAGCCGCTTCATCGTGTTGACGGTCTTCAGCACGTCGCCGAGATGGATCAGGTCCTTGTTGGCCGAGTTGGGCGTGACCTCGCCCGCCTCGATGCGCTCCAGCCAGTGCTGGCGGAAGTCCAGCATGTCGTCCCGCGTGATCGCCTCGATCAGCTTGTTGCCGACGATCTCCACGAAGTTGCGCACGGCCTTGAGGCGCGGGTTCTTCCAGCGCCGGACCTGGTCCTCGCTCTTGCCGAGCGTCTTCTCCCGGGCAAGGCCCCAGTAGAGCTCCAAGGCCTTTTCAAGCGTCAGCGAGGGCGCCGGCACTGTGCCAAGCAGGGCAGACGCCTCTACCGGGTCCGGCGCCGCCCGGCGCGCGCCGATGGCCTCGACGCGGGCCAGGAGCTCCTCCACCGGCAGACGGGATACAAGGCCGACATCAAGATAGCGAAAGCCCCGGATGCGGGCGAGCTCATGGGCGGCGGCATGGCGAGCCTCAGCGTCGTCGGTGTCGCCCGCCAGCCGCGCCTCCCAGGCTTCGACCAGCTGCCCCCAGGCACGGTCCGCCTTGCTGCGCGCCACCGTCTCGGAATCGGTATGCAGGCTGATCCAGATCACCTCGCGCGGCTCCACCGCGCGATACCTCTGCGGCACCCGCCGGCGCAGCTGGAACGTGTTCCCACGCTTCACGATCGACATGCGCGCCTCCGTCTAGATTAGCGGACTTTGTGCAGTGAAATGTGTAGCAAATTGGGTAGCAGTTCAAGTTCGAGCGCATGCAACGAGGTGCAAACTTATACAATTAAATCAATACGTTCAGAGCGCTACAGATGGTGCTGGCTAGGTAAGCTGGCGGAGGAGGAGGGATTCGAACCCCCGGAACCCGTAAAGGCTCAACGGTTTTCAAGACCGCCGCATTCAACCGCTCTGCCACTCCTCCGCAGCAGAGGGCTGTTTTCACGATCCGGGCGCGTCAGGCAAGCCCCGATTTGCGGTCGCCTGCCCGGCTCACTTTGCGGAAGGTCTGGATATTGCGGCCGGACTGTCCGAAGGTCCTCAGGAAAAAACTGAAATTCTTCTGGAGGAAGCCGCCTATGCTCGAAGGCATCAAGGTCATCGAATACGCCACCTATATGGCCGCGCCAGGCGCTGGGTCTATCCTGTGCGACTGGGGCGCCGATGTTGTGAAGGTGGAGCCGCCGGGCGGCGATCCGATCCGCCTCTTCTTCCGCACGATCGGAACTGACCTTCAGGATAATCCGGTCTTTGACTTCGACAATCGCGGCAAGAAATCCATCGCCATCGACACGTCCACAGAGGCGGGTCAGAAGCTGTTGCGCAAGATGGTGGAGGAGGCCGATGTGTTTCTCACCAATGTCCGTCCCGGCGGGCTGGAGCGCTCTGGCCTCGATTATGGCGAACTGAGCAAGATCAATCCGAAGCTCGTCTATTGTTCGTTGACCGGCTACGGCCTTGAAGGCCCGGACGCGGACCGGCCTGGCTTCGATGTGGCGAGTTTCTGGAGCCGGACGGGTGTTGGCGCGCTGACGGTGCCCAAGGGTCAGGAACCCTTCCCGCTTCGAACCGCATTTGGCGATCACACGACATCCATGGCTACCGCCGCGGGCATTTGCGCCGCGCTTGTTGAGGCCCAGCGCACAGGCAAGGGCCGACTGGTTGAGTCCTCCCTCTTCCGCGCGGGCCTCTATGCGCTCGGCTCGGACTTTGCCATCCAGCTCTTCTTCAATCGCGTCGCGTCAACCAAGAGCCGACACGAACAGAACGTGCCGATATCAAACTTCTTCAAGACGAAGGATGGTCACTGGATCTGTGTCGTCCAGCGTCAGGGCGATGTGGACTGGGTGCCGATCTGCAAGGTGATCGGCCGCGAAGACTTGCTGGAAGATCCGCGCTTTACAAAATCCAAGGCTCGCCGTCAGAATAGCGCTGAGCTGGTCGACATCATCGACGCAGGCTTTGCGAAATACACAAAGACCGAGATCTCCGAACGCCTTGATGCCCAGTCCATCGCCTGGGCGCCGGTACAGACTCTGGCAGAAGTGGCCGAGGATCCGCAGACGCGGGCGGCGGGCGCGATTGTGGACGTGCCAAGCAGTTCGGGCGATGGGTCAACCTTCCCCTCCCCGGCCTCGCCCGTGCGTTTTCCCGGCGCCGACGATGGCCCCAAGGGGCCGTCGCCGAAGCTGGGGCAGCATACACGCGAAGTGCTCGAGGCAGCCGGTCTGCCAGCCGCGGAGATCGACGCGCTATATGCCGACGGCGTGGTAAAGTAGACGAACCTACTCGCCTTTGAAAACCGGCGTGCGCTTTTCGAGGATTGCGTTGACGCCTTCCATATGGTCGTCCGTCTCGTGCATCAGTGCCTGCGCGGCGGCTGACATTTCCATGATCGTGTCATAGGACGCCGTCGCGCCCTGACGCATCAGCGTCTTGGCAAGACGTAGGGCCTGCGGCGGCTGGCCAGCGATCCGTTTGGCGAGCGACATGGCTTCGTCCATCAGCTGTTCGGCTGGCACGACCTGGGAGACGAGGCCCCATTCGCACGCTGTCTGCGCGTCGATCACGTCGCCGGTGAAGAGGAGCTGCGCGGCGCGGGAAGTCCCGATCAGGCGCGGGAGCAGCCAGGCGCCGCCATCACCGGGGATCAGGCCCAGCTTCAGGAAGGTCACGCCCATTTTCGCTTTGTCAGAGGCAATCCGGATGTCCGCCATGCACGCAACATCGCAACCGAGCCCGATAGCCGGGCCATTGATCGCAGAGATCAGCGGCACTTCCAGATTGTAGAGCGAGCGGACAATGACGTGGATGTTCCGGCGGTAACCCTCGCGAATATCATGCGGCTTGCCGCCGAAGGCTCCGGTCTTGTTCTGCATCGCCTTGACGTCGCCGCCAGCAGAGAATGCCCGGCCCGCGCCGGTGAGGATGGCGCAACGGATTTCCGGATCTGCCGTGATCTCTGCGCAGGCCGCTGCAATCGCCTTGCCATCGCCGTCCTGACCGAGCGCATTCATCGCGTCCGGCCGGTTGAGCGTCATGATGACGATGGGACCCTGTTTTTCGAGTGTGATGACCGACATGGCGCTTGCCTCCAATTTTGCTGGCGCAGAACTGACAGCCAACGCGTGGCTTGTCCATGTCCTGCGCTGGGGTGATGTGGTGTCAGACCGTCGCGGATGGGCTGCGGAAACGCGTGCCGGGCGGCGGCGGATCATTGCGGCCACCGGCGAAGCACTGGGCTTTGGACATCCAGTCCTCTGCCACGGGGCCTGTCACGTGAAGGCTGGTATCCTTCACGTTGCGGGTCTGTGTGACGACCTGGCAGAACTCTGATGCGCGACCTTCGACGCGGTTTTCGCCGTCGTCTTCGCCAAAGGTCCAGATATCGCCGGACGGCGCGGTCAGTTTCACGAACGGCATGGGGCCAAGCGGCTCCTGCTTCCGGACCAGATAAGTCCAGCCATAGGTGTTCACGCCCAGTACGGCGATATTCTTGATCCTGTCCGCATTGATCCGCTCAACGCCCATGACGTCAAAGACTTCCTGCCCGTGCGCCCAGGTTTCCATCAGGCGCGCTGTGATCGAGGAGCGTGCGCTCATGCTTGGCCCGGCCCATTTCAAGCGTGCCTTTGGATCTGCCGTGGCGAAGATGTCGGCGGTCTTCTGGGCCTGGTCCCACCAGGCATTCAGCAGCGCAGTTCCCGACGCGCCGTCGATATGGCCCTGTTCGCGGGGGCGCATGCCTTCGGCGCCAACTGCCGCAAGTTCAGCATCCAGCCGGGCTTCGTCCGCGAGTTGGAGTTCAGCCATCCAGTTCCAGAAATGGAGGTGGCGCATCACATCATTGACGGTCCAGCCTTTGAACAGGGTGACCTTGTCAAACTCACTGTCCGGGCGGCCATCCAGCAGCGCAAAGAGCGCGCGGCTCTCTTCCAGAAAATCGCTGGCCTGTTGCATCTGATACCTCCCGTTTTGCCGTCACATTCCGTGAGGCCTGGAGAAATTACCAGACTGTCCTCGCGGTAGGATTATTCCCACTCGATGATGAAAGAGCGGATATTATTGTTTTGATTCAACGGATTATGAAAATTTGTGGAAAACTACCGTCACCGATTCCGGCAAGTTCGCTCCGTAAGTAATTGAATGATGCACGCATGGCGCATCGTTGCAGTTGACACGATTCCGATGCGCGACCTGTTCTCAGCTGAGCGGCTAAAGTTCTTTTCGATCAGTTCGAGCTGGATATACCCAGCCGCGCTTTCAGTAGCTGAATAAGCACGTCCTTGAATCGTTCAAGCTCGCGAACATCAGCAATGCTGCGCCCGTACGACCAAAGCCCCTGACTCGCTGTCGCGAGGAAGCCGGCGAGTTCATCGCGTTCCCCGGCTGTCAGATTGACACCGGCGCGAAGGTCATATCTTTCGATCGCCCCTCGGAAGGCCGTGCGCAGATCGGTCATGTGCTGAGCGACAATAGCCCTAACCGCTTCATCATGGGGCGCAAGTTCGGTCATTGCATTCGCGAAGAAGCATCCAGGGCCTGGCATGCCGTGCTTTTTGTGCAGATCGATGAAATGGGTGAAGTAGGCGTCGATGGCAGCCAGCCCGTCCTCTTCCGAATGCAGAATCGCGAGCGCCGGGTCCACAAACTTGTCACGGTAAGCCTGGAGACATCCCAGCAGCAGGCCATCCTTGTTGCGAAAGTCGCCATAGATGCCGCCTCGGCCAACGCCCGTGGCATTCACAAGGTCTTCGATCGAGGTCGATGCAAAGCCGCGCTTCCAGAAAACCCTCATGGCGCTGAGGACAAGTTCCTCTCGTGATTCTGAGCGTGGTCTGGCCATCAAACACTCCATTTCATTGGCGCTGGCTTCTGCTGACCCCGGGAGAGCTTCGCAAACCCCCAATTGAAGAGGCAAGAGCCAGCTTGGCAACTTTGCTATTGAGTTCTGGAATGAATGTTCCATAATCTATACACGTGAACAAGGCCTGACCGCCGGTTCAGACAGAGCGGCAACCACCGGAGACAGGCCCATGACAGGAACCGTAATTGTACTCGGTGCAGGCACGCCGAGTGGCGTTGGCGGGGCGATCTCTGCGAAATTCGCCGCAGCCGGACACCACGTCGTCGTCACCGGCCGGACGCAGGAGAAGATCGATGAAACGGCCATCGCAATCCGAAATGCGGGCGGCAAGGCTGATGCCCTGCCCTGCGATGTGACATCTGAGGCGGACCTTGATCGCGTGTTCAGGCACGTAGAGGAGATCGGGCAGCCCATCGCTTCGGTGATCTACAATGCAGGAGGCAACGCCCCGATCCCTTTTGAAGACATCACGAGTGCGCAGTTCGAGGCCTTCTGGCAGGTCGGCTTCATGGGCGGGTTCCATACAGCCAAGCGCGCACTGGCGTTGCTCGCCAGGCAGGGTTCGGGTTCAATGCTGTTCACCGGGGCATCGGCGTCGCTCAGAGGCAAGCCGAACTTCGCGCATTTTTCGGCTGCAAAAGGCGCGCTTCGAAACCTGTCGCAGGCTCTTGCCCGAGAGTACGGTCCAAGAGGCGTGCATGTCGCGCACATCGTCATCGACGGGGTGGTGAACGGCGAGCGGGCGCAATCGCTTTTCGGCGCCTATCTCGACAATCTTGGCGAGGATGGGGCCCTCGATCCCGACGCGATCGCTGAAGCCTTCCTTATGGTTCACAACCAACACCGTTCCGCCTGGACGCATGAACTCGACCTGCGCCCTTTCAAGGAAGTCTGGTGAGCTGTGACCGACTTTTCCGATTTCCTCTTCCTGACATCCGCTGGCCTCGCCTTGCTCGGCGTAATTGCCCATGAACTCCTCGGCTCACCGAAGGTGCTGGGTCCTCTCAAAGACGCCGGGCTACCGGATGAAGTCGTCTGGCTGCACCATTTTTCCTGGCATGTTGGGTCTGTCGCCGTCCTGGCGATGGTGGCGCTTTTCCTGCTCGCCGTCTGGCGCCCGGACGGACTGGCCTTCGCCGCCGTGGCGACGGCCATGAGCGCTGGATTTGCCGCCCTCGGTATTTCACTCGCCCTGTTTGGAAACCGCGCGCTCTGGCGAACCCCCGCGCCCTATCCCTGGACACTGATCGCCGCTCTTGGCGGCCTCGGGCTCGCCTTCGAAACGTTGCGTGCATGAGCCGGGAAACCACCGACTGGACATTCGGCGGCGCCTGGCCCTACGCCCCCAAATGGTTCGACACGCCTGATGGCCGGATACACTACATTGATGAGGGCCCGCGCGATGGCATCCCGGTCGTCATGGTTCATGGCAACCCGACCTGGGGCTATCTGTACCGGCGGTTCATCAAGGCCGTCACCGGCTGGGGTTTCCGGGCCATCGCCATGGACCATCTCGGCTTTGGGCGCTCGGAAAAGCCGACCCGCACGTCAGCCTATTCCATCCCGGCTCATGCGGACCGGTGTGAAGCGCTGCTGGAGTCCCTAGACCTGCGCAATGCGGTGATCGTCGTGCAGGACTGGGGCGGCCCGATCGGGCTTTCCTGGGCTGCGCGCCATCCTGACCGGGTCCATGGCCTGTTCATCCTCAACACCTTCTTCCAGCGCCCGGCGACAAGGGTGCCCCTACCCGGGATCCTGCACGCGTTCAGGACGCCTGTGTTTGGTGAAATCCTGGTCAAGGGGGCCCATGCCTTCGTGAAGGGTTTCCTCTTCCAGGCCGGCCTCCACGATCCGTCGCGCCTGACCAGCACTGACAAGACAGCCTATCTCGCACCACACCCGACATGGGCCTCCCGGTCCGGCATCCTCGCCTTTCCCCGCCAGATTCCATCGGGACCGCAAGGCCCGGTCAGTGACTTTGTCGCCGCAGAGGGCGCCAAGCTGGCCAGCGCATTTGCCGACAAGCCGGTAAAGATCGTCTGGCCCATGAATGACGTCGCCTTCGGTCCCGAGACGCTGGACAATATGTGGCTGAAGTCCTTTCCGCATGCGGATGTCCTTCGCATCGAGAAGGCGGGACACTTCATCCAGGAAGACGCGCACGAGACGGTCATTCCCGAACTGATGGACTTCATCGGCCGGATTCCGGCATTGCCGGGAGATCGCAAATGAACCCGCGCCTGATCAGCCTCGTCTTTGCGCCCTTCGCTTTCGGCACGAGCGCCTTTGCGTTTGTCGGCCTGATTGATCCGATGGCTGAGGGGCTTGGCGTCGGTGTCCCGCTTGCGGGCCAGTTGCAGACCGTCTTTGCCGTCGCCTGCGGGCTTGGCGGCCCTGTCCTGGCACGGCTGCTCGGCGGGTTTGATCGCAAGCGATTGCTGCTCTTCGTGATGCTGGTCCTCGCGGCGATGAATGCGGCCTCTGCCCTGGCGCCCGGATTTGGGTCCATTGCCGCGATCCGGATCGCAGGCGGCCTGTTTGCGGCGCTCACGCTTCCCCTCGCCTCAACCATCGCTGTCAACATGGTGCCGGAGGCCAATCGCCCCGCCGCAATTGCAACGGTTCTGGCCGGATACACGCTCGCCTTCCTGATCGGGATGCCCCTCTGCACGCTGCTGGGAGACGCGCTGGGCTGGCGCGCAGCCTTCTGGTTCGCAGGGTTCATCTCTCTTGCGGCCGTGTTCGTGATTGCCATGGGCGCACCTGCGGGCGTTTCAGCGCCGCAACTGGCCGGGGCAAACTTCAAGGGTGCCATCAAAGGCGACAATCTCCGCCTGATGGCAATCACGCTGCTCGGCTTCGGGGCGACCTTCGCAACGGTAAGCTTTATCGGGCCGGTGATCACAGCCTTTGCCGGGCTTGAAGGCGCGGCGATTGGCGGCGTCCAGGTGGCCACCGGCATTGGCAGCCTCCTTGGATTGCCTGCAGGGGCGGCATTGGCGAAACTACCCATCAAAACTGCACTCGCCGGTCTCATCGGCGTCACTGCGGCCACGCAGGCGCTGTTCAGTCTCGGCATGCTCATCGATCTGGGATGGGTCGCACTGCCACTGCTCGTTGTCACCATGGCGCTCGGGTCCGGGGCCTTGTTCGCCACCAGCCCGGTCATCCAGACCCAACTGGCGCGGTCCGCCGGGCCGGCTGCAACGATTGCCTTCGCGCTGAACGGTTCGATGATCTATTTCGGTCAGGGCCTCGGCGCGACGCTTGGCGGAACCGTCACGGCCATGTCCGGCATCGCCTGGGTCGGGATCGCGGGCACGCTGGTCGCCGTCACAGGCCTGCTCGTCATCGGAAGCCTTCGCAGCGGAGCCCGCAAGACCGATTTGGCCACTCCGTGACCGAATCTGCCACGCGACGGAACTGGTGTCCCCTCACTATGCTGGAAATCGTTGAATTTGCTCGCATTAGAGGGAAAACCATGACCAAAACGATCAAACTGCCGACCATGCTTCTTGCTTTGGTCTTTACCGGTCTCTCTCTTGGGGCGTGTGCACATAAAGGCGCGGTTGGCACCACGGTTTTTGAGCCCCGGCCTTCAGGCACCGCGACTCTGGTTAGAACCCCGATTGAAGAAACCGATTTCATACCGTTCATGGACGGTGCCGAGCTCTACTATATTTATGGCGGGATGAACGCGGGTGTGCCGACTGCCCAAGTGGCGAGGATGCAACCAGGTGTTTCGTTCCCGAAGCACACTCACACTCACGGTTATAATGCAGTCGTGATCTCGGGGAACTATCAGCACTGGGAAGAAGGCGAGCCTGACCAGGGCCCCGTGATGACTGCTGGCTCAACCTTTTTCCAGGGCGGCGGCGCCGAGCACTATGATGCCTGTCTGGGCCCGGAGCCTTGCGTCCTTTACGTCTATTTTCCGGTGAGCGCAGACGCCAACTTCGGCCCGGCAAATTAAAAAATCTCAATCCCAACGGCTCGTTTAAGATTCAGGAATCCCGAATGAAACGATCAAACTTCATGGCGGTTCTGTCGACAGGCCTGTTCGCTGGCGGCGGGACGATGGTGGGGCTGTCCTTCGGCATTGTCTTCCTGGGTCTTGGCGGGCTGGTGCCGGCGATGGGCGGTGAACAGCTGGTCGATCTCTTCCCGAAATACTGGATCGCCATAGCCTGCACGATCATCCCGGTTGCGCTGACCAAGACCGCGTCGCTCGCGATCGCGTCCTTTACTGCGCCCAAGGGCAGCCACGTGCGCCAACTGTGGTTCTGGTCTTTAGGATTGTGGCTTATCAACTGCGCGATCACCGCAGGTTATCACGTTCAGGTCGTGATCGCGTCCTTCATGGGCAAATACTCAGCCGATGAAATGGTCGCAACGATCCAGCTTTGGGTCGCGCTCCATTGGATCCGCGTCGCGCTGGCGATGGCGAGCTTCGTGCTGGCGATCATCGCCGTCACCCGGTCGTCGTCGAAATCATGAACAATTCTAGGCGGGCCAAAGCACCATGAATTTCAAGAACAAGGTCGTCCTCATTACGGGCGGTTCGTCGGGCATCGGTGCCGCACTTGCGGAGCGTTTCAAGCGCGAGTGCTCTGAGGTTATCATCTGCGGACGCAATGAGGCGAAACTCAACGCCGAGGCAGACCGCATGGGAATAAAGGCCGTTCGCTGCGATGTCTCTAAAGTTGACGACTGCCAGAACCTCCTAAGCACAGTAGAGCGCGATATCGGAGGCCTCGACATTCTCGTCAACTGCGCAGGCGTGATGCTTCAATACGATATGGCGACAGTGGCGGACGGCGTCGAAAGAATACGCGCCGAAATCGAAACCAACGCGATTGCGCCTGTCACGCTAACTTACCTCGCCTTGCCGCTGCTCCGGAAAAGCCAAGCGGGAACCGTTGTGTTCGTCAGTTCCGGTCTCGCCTACGCGGCATTCGCGCCGACGCCTGTCTACTCGGGAACCAAAGCGCTCATCCACCACGCTGCCCAGTGCCTGCGCCACCAGTTCATGCCGCTCGGGATCAAGGTCTTCGAACTTCTCCCGCCCGTGACGGACACGCCAATGGCGGCTGACATGAATGCTCCGGCTTTCAAGAAATCTCCGCCGGAAGACGTCGCCAACGACCTGATCAGGGCCATGCGGGCCGGACAGCACGAGGTTCCCTCCGGGCAATCGAAACAGTTGCGTCTGATGAGCCGACTGGCGCCCCGCTTCCTGTTCAACCGCATGGCCACGGCTCTGGAAAAAACATGAATCAACCATCAATGAGCAAGACGCTAAAATGGACGATCGCGGTCCTCATAGGCGCAACCCTGTTCCGTGCACAGACGGTTCTGTTCCTGCCGACAGTGGAAATGTTCGGCGGCATCGCACCGAATGGCTGGTTCGGCCCTTGGCTGAGTGACGCGATTCTGGGCTTTCTCGTGCCGGTCATGGTCTTCATCTTCCTGACCAAGCGCGGGATAAGGGTCTGGGGTGCCCTGGTCCTCTACAATGCAGTCGGTGCCTTCGATTATTCGCAGGGCCTCATCACGCAATTTATCAGCCCGATGCCCGCGGCAATGGCTTCGCCGACGACGGTTTACGTTGGGATCGGACTATTCATGATCCTGCAACTGATCGCGCTGGGATTGCTGTTCAGGCGGGACGTCATCCGGCATTTCACGTCCCCGTCTTGAATTCGGCTGAAAGGAAAGAGCCATGACCGACCTGACTTACCCAACGGGCAGCACGGCGTTGCTCTTCATTGACCCTTACAACGACTTCCTCGCTCAAGACGGCAAGATGTGGCCTGCGCTCAGAGAGGTGGCTGAATCCGTCAATCTTCACGCGAACCTCGCCCGTGTCCGCTCCGCGGCGCGCGGCGCCGGAATGCCGATCTTCATCCTGCCCCACCATCGGCACAAACCCGCGGACTTTGAGGGGTGGTCGCACCCGACACCCTCACAAAGGGCCACGCATGACTACCAGCTGTTTGCCGTCGATAGTCCGGGCGGAGACTGGTATCCCGGCTTCGGCCCCGAGCCTGGCGACATCGTCGTCAAGGAGCATTGGGGAGCCTCCAGCTTCGCCAACACTGACCTCGATGTGCAACTACGCCAGCACCACATCACCCATGTGATCTTTATCGGCCTGATCGCCAATACCTGTATCGAAACCTCGGCGCGCCAGGCGGCGGAACTCGGATACCATGTCACGCTGGTCCGCGACGCGACGGCTGCGATGTCGGCAGAAGCCATGCACGCTGCCCATGACATCAACGGCCCGACTTATGCGCACGCCATCCTGACGACGGCGGAGCTAGAGCAGGCTCTCGCAGGGGCGAGCTCAGATTGATCCTCGGCCACGCAGCAACAACGCTCGTTGCCAAGCGCGCCGCCCCGCAAATGCCCTGGCGGCTTTTGTCGGTCAGCGCGTTTCTCATCGACATCGCGATGTTCACCCTGGTCGCGCTCGGCATCGAAACGATGGCGTCCACCGGCGCACCCGGACCGAGCCTTGCGAATGCGGTGGTCGAGATGACCTTCAGTCACGACTTGCTGCCCCAGACCGGATGGACCTTGGTCGCCGGCGCGATAGCCTACGTCGTGACACGGCGCATTGACTTCACGCTGATCGCCATGGCCTTGTCCCTAGGCCATTGGCTCGGCGACCTTGTCGCGGGTTATCGGCACTTCGTTTTCGGCCCCGACAGTCATCCGATTGGAACCGACTGGTATCACCTCAACCTGCCCGCAGCGCTGGCCTTCGAGGCCGCATTGGGGATTGCGTGCGTCTACGTCTTTGCGCGCGGCAGATCCGTCTCGGCCATGACGCTGGCGGGGCTGTACGGACTGTTCGGTGTGATGCCTTTCGTCTTTCTCGTGATCTGACACCAAAAATCGTGCGCTTCACAGACGCACCTGCACCCCGGCGCTATCGCTCTTCAAGCTCGTAGAAATTGCCGCCGACGGGCTTCAGACGCCTGGCTGAGTCTCTTGGTCCGGCCCCGGACTGTAAGATGACGGCGATATCGGCGATCACGTTGGGGTTCAGCCTGAAATAGTTATGCCCCAGATCGCCGGTGAGGCCGGAGACATCGACAAATGCAATATTGTCGATACCGAGGAACGCGTCGCCAAACGCATCTTCATAGGTCTGACTGTTGGATCGTCCGACACGCAGCCCTGACGACACCAGGCTGGAAAGCCCGAGTGCCGCGTCACCGGGATTGGCGTAAATCGTGATCTGTCCGACGGCCAGTGCAAGCCGTTCGGCGCCCAGTCGCTGGCCCGCGACTGCGACATCGATGTCGGCGGCGGCAAGGATCAGGCTTTCGATCTTCAGGACATCGCGCGGCGAACGGCCCGAACCGCGCGCTTCGATCACCAGTTCGCGGATTGCGGTCGTCGTGACATCGACGCCGCGGCTATGCGCGACGATGTCGATGGTCTTGAGTTCGGAAATGCCCTGCAATGCTCTGAAGACTTCCTTCAGGTGAAAGATCGAGAATTCACCGGACTCCCGCGCCGAGAAATAGGCCAGCGGGTTGCCTTCCACGGTCGGCCAGCTGAACACGATCGGGACCGATCCGCGCCCGGAATGGTGCCAGATATCGGTCAGGTCGAACGCGGAATCATCGAAACCATTATTAAAGCCATGGACATAGAGCAGCGCCTTGTCGGTGTCCGCTTCCCGCAGGCGACGCCTGACCATGTCCTGAAAGGCCGCGATCGAGGCTGCATGCGCTTCGGCAATATCTGCCTGCTCGACGACCATCCCGCCTTCGAGGCGATAGGGGAGCGGCGTGGCGGGGAACACAATATCTGTGCGAATTTCGCCCAGGACGAGGTCTGGCCAGTCGCCAGTTGCGTCAGCACCTGAGGACAGATCCATCAGTTCGTCCCAATTGGCGACTTTGCGAATATCAACGGTCACTCGGCCAATTGAAAGTTTCGCCGAGCGTTCCGGGATATAGGTGCCTGTGCCCGGGTCCCAGACCCTGTCTGTTGCGAAAATAATGTCCGCCTGAGGCTGTCGCAAGGACTGCGGGATCGCAGTCTCAGGATAGGGATTGTTCGCTGAATAGAGCTGGGACGGCGGTGCCAGCATACGCGGGGATGCACATCCCGCCATGACAAGAAGCACCACGATCGGCGCGAAGAACCGGGCAACTTTCACTTCACTTCCGCCCGGCATGGAGCGACCGGTATTCCTCTGGCGTCTGGCCATATTTCCGCTTGAAAGCCCGGAAGAAGGACTTGGGGTCCATGAACCCGATCATCCTCGAGATCTCGCTGATGCTGAAGTCGCTCTTGCTCAGGTAGCGGGTCGCAAGATCAAAACGGATGCGGTCAAGGATTTCCTGGAATGTATGGTCCTCCAACGCCAGTCTCCTCTGCAGGGTAGATCGACTGATGCCGAGGACATTACAGACAGCTTCGACTTGTGTTGGCCCCAAATAGAGCTGCGAACGGACAACGGCTTCGACCTTTTCGTGATAGGGCAGCGTCGCGTTCCGCTCTTTCAAAAGAACCTCAAGTTCGCTCTCAACATCCAACCAGAGGGCTTCGTTCTCTGAGATGAACGGGGTGTTCGCATCCTTGTCGGTGAACTCAAGCGCTGCCGTGTTTGACACCTCAGGAACGCAGCCGAAATAGGCTTCGGCTTCTGAGGTGTCGAGTTGGCTCGCCGGAAGAGCGACGAAGATTGGATTGATCTGCCGGGCCGTGTGATTTCTGGCTTTCTCGACTACGAAGACGCTCATGGGCACGGCCGCCGAAACCGGTAGCTCGACATCATCGTCTTCGGTCAGAAAGTCCACCCTCAGGCCGTTCCTGTTGTTTGAAATCACCAGGGCGGCAGGTCCGAACAGGCCCTTGTACCGGGCAAGCCGCTCCAGTCCAACGCGCAAATTGGGTGCACAGGAGAAGGCCAGAAAAACCGGTACTAACGGCCCGTTCGCCATCTTGCGTCCCAGCGAAAGCGGATGAAAGCGCGACCCGGCGAGACGGATCACGTTGTTCCACAGGTCGACGAACTCACCAGTAGGAAGGCTGCTATCAGCCTTCGTCTTGGCCCGCTCAGACAGACCGGACGTCGCAACCGCTTCTACGAACGAGACGTCGAGGATCGGGCAGGTTGCCCCCTTCAAAACGGATGTGGAATGTTCGCGCAACCTCAAAATATCTCCCTCTGTCGTGATTGCATCGGCTTGATGTCGAAATCCAGTCTGTAAGCTGGTTTGAACGAAATCGCCACCCGTTGACCGAAATCGCCACTCGCCAACCCGGTCGCTCTCACCGAGGTTGAGGCAAGTTGGTTGGGCGAAGCGAGGGCATTGGTTTTGAGAGAATTCTACTTTGTTTTCGCTGCGTCGCTCCTGCTCCTGCCAGGCTGCAGCCAGCCAACGCCCCCCACCGAACTGCCACCACGAACCGTCGAGACGTTTGAAATCAGTCTGAACGCCAACCGGTCCGCACCGGTCTATTCTGGCACCCTGCGCGCCAAGCAGCGCTCCGATCTCAGCTTCCTGCGCACAGGGCAGGTCGTCGAACTCACCAAGGAACTCGGGGAAAGCTTCGCACGAGGTGAGAAACTCGCACGCATCGACAATACAGAGCTTTCCCTCGCCGTTGAGGAGCTCTCCGCCAACCTGCTCGGTGCAGAAGCTGAACTGGCCGACGCGCAACGAAATCATGATCGTCTGCTGGCGATGCAGGGGACCGGCGCAGTTTCACAGTCAGACATTGATGCAGCAGGTGCCCGCCTCGAAGGCGCAGCCGCGCGTGTCACCAGTATCGAGGCGTCAATCGGTCAGGCTCGCAAGCGACTTTCGGAAGCCGTTCTTTACGCCCCCTATGACGGGCAGGTGGTTGAGCGCCTCGTAGAGCCATCCCAGACCGCCGCTGCGGGCCAGCCGGTTTACCGCGTCATCGGCGATGAGGGTGGACTGGAAGCGGTGGTCAACCTGCCGGTGGCAGCGCTCGAACTGTTTGTTGAAGGGCATGAGACAGAACTGATCGTTCGGCCATCCGGTGTGAGACGCCTCGCGACCGTCACCGAAGTCGGTAACGCGGCCGGACTGTCAGGCCTCTACCCCGTCACGCTCGCCCTTGCGGACGCAAACGGTCTCAGGCCCGGACTGCGCGTTGAGGTTCCAGGCGGGAGCGACGAGGCCGTCAATCGGCCACCCTCCATTCCACTGACAGCCTATATCGCGGTGCCGGGCGGACGGGCGCAGGTGTTCATTGTCGACCCGGCGACCGACCGGGTTTCGGTGGAAGATGTGGAACTGGGCGCTGTCACCGACGAGGGCATCGAAGTCCTCTCAGGTCTCGACATCGGCGATCGCATCGTCGCACGCGGCCTGCCCTCCCTGCGCGACGGCGAATTCGTGACGCCGCTGGGCGTTGGCGTCCAGCAGTTCAACGACTAAGCTGCGGTCGCCTTCATGAACCTCTCCATCCTCGCCCTGCGCTTCCAGTCTGCGGTATTCCTCGTGGTCGCGCTTGTCATGGCGTACGGGGTGTACAGCTATTTCAATCTGCCCGCGCGCGAGGATCCCGAGATACTGGTGCGCGAAGCGGTTATCGTGACCACCTATCCCGGTCTCGACGCCGCCCGCGTCGAGATGCTGGTGACCAAGCCGCTCGAAGAGGCCCTGACACGCCTGCCCGAGCTGAAGGAAATCCGCTCAACCTCAATGGACGGCGTGTCCATCATTCATCCCGTCATCGACGACCAGTTCACGGATCTCGACCAGATTTTCGACCAGATGCGGGAAAAGATCACCGATGCGTCAGCGCGCCTTCCCGAGGGCACGAACGCACCCGTGATCAATGACGATTTTGGCGATGTCGCGATCATCACACTCGCGCTCTGGGGCGATGATTACTCTCAAAAAAAGCTTTATGACTATGCCCAGCACCTGCGCGACCAGTTGCTGACCATCCCCGGGACCAAGAAGGTCGAGATCGTCGGGGCGCAGGCGGAACAGATTTTCATCGAGTACCAGGACTCAGTCGCCTCGCAGATCGGCATTTCGCCCAGTGATTTCATCGGTGCCATCCAGAGCCAGAACATCATCCTGCCAGGCGGGCAGATCGATACCGGCGACATCGGCTTCATCCTCTCCCCAACAGGCGACTACCGCTCCCTGTCGGAAATTGAGGCGACGCTGCTGAACGTTCCGGGAGCTGACGGACTCGTGCGCCTCGGCGATATCGCAACGGTTCGGGCGGGCTATGTCGACCCGCCTCGCAACAAGGCGTTCTTCAATGGCCGGGAGGCAATCGTGCTGACGCTTGCCATGCGGTCCGACCAGTCGGTACTGAACTATTCACGGCGCGCCTCGCAAACGATCGACGCGCTGCGCGACACACTGCCGGCGGGCCTGAACTTCGACATCATCACATATCAGGCCGACCAGGTTGGCGACGCCGTCTATGGCGTGTCCGTCAACATGCTTCAGACCCTCGCCATTGTCCTGATTGTCGTGATGATCCTGCTTGGCCTCAGGACGGGGCTGATCGTCGGCTCAATCATTCCGGCGGTGATCCTCGCCACGCTTGGCGTCATGGGCGTTTTCGGGCTTCAGCTGGAACGGATGAGCCTTGCGACCCTGATCATCTCGCTCGGCCTTCTGGTCGACAATGGCATCGTTATTTCCGAGGACTTCAAACGCAGGCTCTCCGAGCACGGCGACCGGGACCTCGCCATCCGCCAGACCGGGTCTGAACTGGCCCTACCGCTATTGGCATCGTCCGCCACGACGATCGCCGTCTTCCTGCCGCTGATGATCGCAAATACTGCTTCGGCCGAATACACCCGGTCGATTTCGCAGGTCATCCTCATCTCGCTGTCGCTCTCATGGGTCTTCGCGATGACGGTAACGACGACGCTGTGCTATCATTTCGTCAGGCTGCCCGCAGCGACCCGAGCCGACGGTTCAAAGCGCCGCCCCACCCTCTCCGATCGCATCTTTGTCGGCGTGGAGAATGCCTATGGCGCGGTCCTTTCTGTCCTTTTGAGGCTTCGCTGGGCTTATGTCGCCCTGATGATTGCCGCCCTGGTTCTGGGCGGCATGCTGATGGGCACAATCGACCAGAAATTCCTTCCCGAGAGCGACCGCGCCCAGATTCTCGTTTATGTCGATCTTCCCGCTGGCGTGACAGAGCGCACGACGCAAGCGCGCCTCAATGACATGATGGAAGTGATCGGCGACAGGGAACGCTATCCCGACGTTGTCAGTTACGCCGCCTATGTTGGCTTTGGCGGCCCGCGCTTCGTGCTGTCGCTCGCACCCGTGGACCCTGCCCCCAACAAGGGCTTCATCGTCATCAACATGACCGACATCAAGGCCACGATCGCAAACGTGCCGAAGCTTCGGGAAGACTTCCGCGCTGCCGTTCCTGATGTGAATGCCAGGGTCTCGCGCATGTTTCTCGGCCAGTCCGATCCCAACGTGATCGAGATTCAGTTGAAGGGACCGGATGCGGACTACATTTTCGAGAAGTCAGTTGACCTTGAGCGCTTGCTGCTCGACGTGCCTGGCTCCATCGATGTCTGGTCGGACTGGTACAACCAGATCGACCGCCTTGAAGTGCGCATCGATCAGCAGGCCGCGCGCATCGCCGGCGTCACCTCCAGCGACGTTGCCCGCCTGCTCAGCCAGTTCGCAACCGGCACGCCGGTATCCCAGTTCCGCGATGGCGACGAAGTCATCCCGATTGTCATCCGCAGCGCCGGGGACGAGCGCACCAGCATCGACAGGCTGCGCACCTCTTCGGTCTACTCCTCGACGACCGGTGAAGCCATTCCGCTCTCCCAGGTCGCCAGCGTTGAGCGCTCGGCCGGATATTCCTTTATCCAGCGAGAAGACCTAATCCGTACAGTGACCATTCAGGGTCGCAACCCGACCATGACACCGCAGGACATGGTACCGATCCTCGCCCCAAAGCTTGAGGCGTTCAACGCCACCCTCGCTGCGGGCCATTCCACGGAATTCGACGGGCTTCTGAACGAGATCAACGCCACTAATGCCGCCCTTGCCGCAACCATGCCGCTCATTGGCTCGATCTTCCTCGTTATCCTCGTGCTTCAGTTCAATGGGTTCAAGCGTCCGGCGATCCTGTTCCTCACCCTGCCCTTTGTCATCATTGGGGCGGCGGTAGGGCTTTACGTCATGCAGGCCACCTTTGGCTTCATGGTCATCCTTGGACTGTTTGCGCTGGTTGGCATTCTCATCAACAACTCGATTGTCCTCGTCGACCGGATCGACATCGAACTGCGCGAGGAGGGCGTTGATCCGGCGTCGGCAGTCATCAGCGCCTGCAAGCGGCGGCTCTGGCCGATTCTCATGTCCACCATCACGACTGTGATCGGCCTGCTACCCCTTATCATCGCAAAGGACATCCTGTTCTTTGGCATGGCGAGCGCCCTCGCCTTTGGTCTGGGTCTCGGCACGCTGGTGATATCGCTTGGCCTGACGCCGGTCCTTTACTGCCTGTTCTTCGGGATCAGGCCATCACGCAGTTCGAACACCGCATTGCAACCCACCCAAACCGGATTTGAGGTCACGACATGAGACGTCTCCGGGTCCTGGCGCCGCTGTCTGTGGTCATGCTGTCAGGTTGCGTCCTCGGCCCGGACTACTCCGCACCGGCGTCGCAGGAGGATGTCCGGCTCAGCGACATCGCGTCAGCGGAGGCCAACCGGATCAACGTCTCGCTGGCTGTCGAGGCCGCCTGGTGGGAACGATTCGATGATCCGGTGCTGACTGCCCTGATCGAAACGGCGGTCGAGGCGAACACGGATATCCGACTGGCCGCCTACCGCGTCGAGGAAGCCCGCGCCAACCGCACCATCGCCGAGGCCCTAAGACGCCCCTTCCTGTCGGGATCGTCCTCTGCATCGCGGCTGCAGGGCAGCGAAACCGCCGGCGGCTTTGGCGTCCCGCCCGGCTCTCCCTCGATCCAAAACCTGTTCGACCTCAATCTCAATCTGAACTGGGAACTCGACCTCTTCGGCAGGTTGAAGCGTCTGGAAAGCGCCGCTCAGGCCCGCCTCGAAGCGAGCGAGGAAGATCGCCGCGCCGTCATGGTGGCGGTCTTTGCCGAAATCGGGATCGCCTATGCCGAGCTTCGCGGCCTTCAGGTGCAGGACGAGGTTGCCGGGCGCAACATCAAGCTCGCCACGCACAGCCTGGAGCTGACGCAGTTGCTGGTGGAACAGGGCCTGACAGCAGAATTCGATCTCGTCCGCGCACGCGCCGATGTGACCGAGCTCATTGCGCGTCGCCACCAGCTTCTGGCCGGCCAGCGCGCAGCGGCGGCGCGCATCGCCTTCCTGACCGGGCAGCAGCCTTCCGACGTGATGGAAAGCCTCCTCACTCCCGGCCCCCAGATCATTCCGAGCGCACGCATCCCGGTCGGCCTGCCCAGCGACCTTCTGGAGCGTCGCCCCGACATCCGCGCCGCCGAACGCCGCCTTGCCACCGCCAGCGAGCAGATTGGCGCAGAGATGTCAGACCTGCTACCGAGTTTTTCGATCACGGGCGTGGCCGGATTGTCGTCCGCCAATGTCGAGGACCTTTTCGATGCCGCCAGCCAGACCTGGACGGTCGGCGGCGCCGCCCGCTTGTCTCTGTTCGACAGCGGGGCCGAGCGGGCGGAAATCTCTATCGCGCGCAGCCGCTTTGGCGCTGCCGGCACCGAATATGATGCAACAATCCTGAACGCTCTCGCCGAGCTTGAAACCGCTCTGTCGGCTTATGTCTACACGGCGCGGGAACTCGATGGCCTCATCGCCGCGCAAGCTGACCGGGAGCGCGCCTATGACCTCGCCCTGATGCGATACCGGTCCAATACCGACGCCCTGTTCCCAGCCCTCGACGCCGGTCTCCGGCTGACATCCCTGAATTCCGAGATCGCCGCACGCCAGCAAGACCTGCTCATCGCCGAAATCAACGTCTACAGGGCGCTGGGCGGCGGCTGGGCGGCGTTTGAAGATTAGGAAAGCAAGTGGGCTTCATAGAGTTCGACGTATCAAGAACCCCGAACCCATAGTATCTTTGAAGGCACTCGGACGTTGACACACAAACGTGAGCAGCAAAGTGTGAAGCATCGAAACTGCGATTGCGTCTTATTCCCACTCGATGATGAAAGAACTGCAATTTTTGTATTGAATCAATACCTTGCAAAAAACCTGTGGAAAACTACCGTCGCCGATTCCGGCAATATCATTCCGTAGGCAAATTGAATGATGCACGCATGACGTATCGTTGCAGTTGACACGATTCCGGTGCACGGCCTGAGCGTAGCCGAATTACGGTGTCGGCTCCAGTTCGCCCTGACCTCAGCACTGCCGGACTGGGCTTAAGTAGCGGGACGCTCAACACAAAGCTCGGCAAGTTACATTTCATCGGACAGAAGCGCGCCTTGTCCGAGGGTTTGAAACATACCTCAAGCTACCAGCCCCCTGACCGACGCACACGCCGGATCGCGGTCCTCTCGCCGTTTAGCTTTCACGCGCCCCAAGCCTACATTACCATGTGGCGAACCACACACCAATCAGCCCCTTGACTGTCAGAAATACTTGCCCTATTTTCTGACATAAAGGAGCCGGCTATGGCCATCGACAAGATCAAACGCCGCATCATCGGCAAGGGACGCGGGGCTGTCTTTACCCCCGCGGATTTCCTTGATCTCGGCTCGCGCGCCTCTGTCGATCAGACGCTGTCGCGACTGACCGATCAGGGCGTGATCCGTCGACTCGCCCGGGGCATTTATGACTACCCGAAGACGAGTCCTCGTCTGGGCCGCCTGTCGCCCGATCCTGATGCTGTCGCCGCCGCCATCGCCCGAAAGGATGGACGCGTCGTCCAGGTCTCGCCGGCGCGCGCGGCGAACATGCTCGGCCTGACCACACAGGTTCCGGCGAAGGCTGTCTATCTGACAGATGGACCAAGCCGCACGAAGCAGATCGGGGCGCAGACCATCATCATGCGCAACGCCGCCGCCAGGAACCTTGTCGGCGCTGGCAAACCGACCGGTGCAGTGTTCCAGGCGCTGCGCTATCTCGGCAAGGATGGGGTGGATGCAAGCGTCGTAGCGCGCCTCTCCAGGACGATTGACGCCGACACCCGCCGCGCCCTCGTTAAAGATGCCCTTCAGGCACCAGGATGGATGCGCCCGGTGGTTCAGCAGATCGCGGCGGCCTGACAGTGGATGGTTTCGCGCAGGAAACCGCAACCATCCGCGCGGAGGTCTTTCAGGAGACGGCTGCGCGGATGGGCGTGCAAGCCGCCATTGTCGAGAAAGACTTCTGGGTCTGCTGGACGATCAAGCGCGCTTTCTCACTTGGCGATAGGATTCCCGGCCTGATCTTCAAAGGCGGCACGTCTCTTTCGAAAGCCTATGGCCTGATCCGCCGCTTCTCCGAAGACATCGATCTCAGCCTTGACCGCCATGATCTCGGTTTCACCGGTGAGCGCGACCCGGCCAACGCGACAAGCAATAAGACCCGAAAGGCCTTGCTCGACGAACTCGAAGCCTGCGCCATTGAGGCAGTCGGCGGTTCGGTCAAAGCCGCTCTGTCAGAAGCGATGAGCGAAGCGCTTGGCAAACCGGTCCTTCTGAAAACTTCAGATGATGACCCGCAAACGCTGATCTTCACCTATCCGGAAAGCCTGCCTGCGACAGCCGCCCTGCCCTATGTGCGTTCGTTCGTTCGCCTCGAATTCGGCGCACGCTCGGATCACCTACCGGCAGAGCAGCGGGACATCTTTCCCTTTGTGAACGAACAGTTTCCGGACCTGTTCTCAGAGCCAGGCGTATCGGTGAAGACCTTGTCAGCTGCCCGGACATTCTGGGAAAAGGCGACCATCCTTCACATGTTGGCGCACCGGGATGCGGCGAGGCCGCTCGGTGAGAGGATGTCGCGTCACTATTACGACCTCGCGCAACTCGCCCGATCCAAAACAAGGCCTCAGGCCCTGAGCGATCTGGCGCTTCTTGAAGCTGTGGCGCTCCACAAATCCGTCTTCTTCCGGGCGGCCTGGGCAAATTATGAGACGGCCCGACCGCCAACGCTCAGACTCGCGCCAGCGCCTGAACTTGAGGCCGCACTTCGATCTGACTATGCGCAAATGGCTGAAATGCTGTTCGATGCGCCCGAAACGCCTTGCCCTTCGTCAGGCCGATCGCATCATGTTCGGCCAGATACGCCAGAAGTTTCTGAGCCGCGCCAATCATGGGCGCACCGGCAAGTGCACGCTCATCATTCTTCACGGGCTGGAGCAGAAACGTCATCGCATATTCATCGTCAGGCTTGTTACCAAACAGGCTAACGACGAAAGCGCGGGATGCCTATTCGAGGTGTTCAAGGTTCGAACCCCGAATGTCGCGCCTAACCCGAAGCAGCACAGATCGTCGGGTTTTTTCCGCTTGCAAATCAACGGCTTATATAGTTTAGTTTGGCGCGAGTGACGTGCCACATTCCATATTTTTTATCCATATTTTTCAATCACTTACGGGAAGTGTAATCGATTCTTGGTCCTCAGCTCGGTCTGATTTTGGTCCACAGTTTTGTAGACCGCTTGAGTTCGACGCCGCTCACCGGCACCGATAGCCATAGTTAACGCGGATTGTACTCCCTGCCAAATCAAGCTTGATCTATAGAACTAGATTTCACCGCTAACTACAATGCACAGAGCGCCGAAACTCAACACATCATACTAAAGTCAACACCTAGCGCTCGACCGATATCCGCATCATGCCCAGCAATCCTCCAAGAACGATATCGCCGCCCGGCAGGAGGTGAATGACAGAGTAAGCGCCATTGTAAATGTGGCTATCACCAAGGCGAAGCCGTGTAACGGCTTCACCCGTCTCCCAATCAAGACCTGTGACCTCCCATTTTCCGTCTACGAAACCATTGACATAGACCTGTTGGGCGCCGCCAGAAATCATGGGGACGGTTGATGGGCTCGATACAGTGGGATTTGCCCAGGCACGCACCCAGCGGTCAGCTTCAACGTCCCATTCAAACTTTTCAGCACCCGTCGGTCCTTTGCGTAGTCTACCAGACATGACAACATTCTCCAGCATTGTTGGCAATGGCGATGGCAATGTGTTGTTTACCACCAAGGCACCGTAGCCATATACCGCAACGGATTGCTCAGACTGGGCGCGCTCAAGGTCAGACTTTCCGAAACTAACCTGAATCTGGTCGGCAATTCGACGCGATTTGGTCCCTGGCTTCTGGACGAAATCCTCTGGAATATCGTCGCGCCAGAAGGCGACGACATTCATAATCAACTCTCCGTCCGTGATGACAACAAGTTTGTCTTCCTCGTCTCCGAAGCCCATAAGTGAGGGCGTAGAGCCTGATCCGTTGCCGAGACTCACGCCGCCAAGTTTGCCGGTGAAGGAATCGTATTCTGATGACCACGCGCCATACCCTCTAGAGTGAAGTGTTTCCCCGTCCCAAACCAGTTTATGGAGCCTCCTATTTGAGAGAACATAAATGCCACCACCCTCATCAATGGCGATCGAGTTCGTAACCTGCTCATCGTCAGCCAACTCATGAATGATCGGTGCCTGTTCAAAATTTCGGTCTACGATGACGACAACGCCGCCCATCGTCACCAGCGCCAGCATGCCATCATAAGTCAGATTCAATCCGAACACAGCATCAGGGTCTTCCAGTGTTGGATTGAAATATTCGCGCGGCAGCTGAAAGCGGCGCTTTTCCACCAGTGGTGACAGCGGATTGCCGGGTTCGGCATCACCATAAACGACGACATCGTTGTTGACGACAGTGTAGAAGTCACCATTGCGGTCGACGACATTATAGATTGCTGCTCTGGCGACGACCCGCTCAACATAACGTGGATAGTTCCGATTGAGATAGCCAAGCAGTTCAGCTTCTGAGGCCGTACTATCCATTTCGACGGCGATACGTTCAGCATCCTCGACAGACATGAAGGGTTGACCTTCCACAGGCAGAGCATTGATCAGTTGAAACTTGCCATCGCTAATCAGGATTTTGGAGATACGATTATTGTTGGCGGAGATGGCCACCTGCTCACCTGAAGGATAAGTTGGTAATTGCATAAGCGTGAGGTTCACCAACCCTGCCGGGACCCTTTGAATACCCTCATCATCAATCTCGTGAATACCGACCGGCCCAGCAAACGGAAGGGAATCCTGTTGAGCCGGATTAAAATGCGTGGTGGCAAGCTCGCTGTCCACCAGATTTGGGTTCATTGGAGGAAACTCCGGACCCGACGCATCAAAGACTGGGATAGTGGAGCATGCACCAAGCACGGCTACGATTGCGACTGCAGCAGCAGCGATATGAGGTTTCATTTGTTGTCTCCCAGAGTGACAGATTTGTACTGGTTTAGCGAATTGTCAGAATACTATTCAGCTTGAGAGGTCGACTGTTGCTCGTCTTGAAACGCCATCCAGGCTCGAGAGAGGATGAAATCCTCAATATCATCGACTTCCTGTTGGCTTAGGCGGCCGGCGAAGTTGGGCATGCCAATCGCTTCGCCGGCCCCTTGAAGGAGGAAAGCATCAAAAGTGTCTATCCCGAGAGTCGCTGACTGCCTCAGATCGGGGAGCGTTCCGGACGAAATGGCCGCGCCGCCATGGCAGACACCGCAGAATCGACCGTAGAGGTCTGTGCCCCGTACAACCGCTTCAGCCGAATGCGGCTGTCGCGCGGGCTCAGGCGTTGCCTTCTGCGGAAGCGCGGCGACGTTTAGCTCGCCCTCTCCGCCAAGTTTGAAGGCAAGTACATGGCCTTCAACCGGGCCTCCTGTCTGCCCGACATAGAAGCCGGCGAGCAAATTGGCACCACTGCCCCAACCAGCTGATACAGCAACATACTGCTCGCCATTGACCTCATACGCCACAGGTCCACCGACCATTGCGACACCAACCGGATACGACCACAGTTCTTCGCCTGTTTTGGCGTTGTAAGCATTGAAAACGCCGCTCGTCGTGCCTTGGAATACCAGATCTCCAGACGTTGTCAGCGTACCTCCATTCCACATTCGCTCATGCTGAACACGCCAGACTTCTTTCTGAGCTACCGGATCCCAGGCAGCAAGATGTGCTTGGACAAGTTGGCGCAGAAGTGTGCGACGTGCTTCTTCTGTTTCCGGTAATGCGTCTGTCAGGCTGACACCGATATTGATTGCGTCTCGGTCAAAGCGGGCAATCTCGCCCTCGATCTGATCGGAATAGAGGAAAGGAACATCTTGTGCGGGAATATATACCAGCCCTGTTTCCGGATTGAATGACATGGGGTGCCAGTTGTGGGCACCAAATGGGCTGGGTTTGACGAGCGCAGGTCCACCAGACAGATAGCGCGCCTCGGGGTTTTCAACAGGACGCCCGGTCTCCATATCGATATGTGTGGCCCAGTTAATGGGAACAAATGGCTCTGCGGAAATAAGTTCGCCGCTTATTCGGTCGATGACATAAAAGAAGCCGTTTTTCGGCGCTTGCATCAGCACCTGACGAAGCTCTCCCTCGATCTCAAGATCAGCTAGAATGATATTCTGCGTAGCTGTGTAGTCCCAAGTTTCGCCCGGCGTCGTCTGATAGTGCCAGACATATTCTCCTGTGTCTGGACGTAACGCGACGATTGATGACAGGAACAGATTGTCGCCGCCGTCCGGGCTTCGTACTTTCTGATTCCAGGGCGAGCCGTTTCCAACTCCGATATAGAGGAGGTCCAGTTCAGGATCGAATGCCATGCTGTCCCAGACAGTCCCGCCACCGCCCAGCTTCCACCATTCGCCTGTCCAGGTCTCAGCGGCCATCTCGATGGCTTCGTTTTCGAATCCATCATCCGGATTTCCCGGCACAGTGTAGAACTTCCAGGCCTGTTCACCTGTTTCAGCACCATACGCTGCAACAAATCCGCGAACGCCGAACTCACCACCGCCATTTCCGATGATGACCTTGCCTTTCACAATGCGAGGCGCCCCTGTGATCGTATAGGGTTCTTCGAGCGGTACAGTACGGGTCTCCCAGATCTGTTCGCCTGACTTTGAATCAAGAGCGATCAGACGACCATCCAGCGACCCGAATATGACCTTGTCGTTATAGACAGCCACGCCGCGATTGACGACATCGCAACAAGCATGTGCGCCCTTTGATCGGGGAACCTCCGGATCGTAGCGCCAAAGAATTTCTCCTGTGGCAGCATTAAGCGCCAGCACTTCGCTCCACGAACCCGTAGTGTACATGACACCATCAACAATGATCGGGGTTGCTTCTACGCCACGATAGCTTCCAAGCGGTGCCGCCCAGGCAAGATCCAGCTGGTCGATTGTTTCCAGATTAATGGCGTCAAGCGCGCTAAACCGCGTTTCTGAAAACGTGCCACCATGAGTAAGCCAGTTATGTGGTTCGCCTGCGGCATTGAGCAAACGTTCCTCATTGATCCCCTGGGAGGCTTGTGTGGAAGCGTCGCCAGAGTCGACCGCTCCTCCACAGGCAGCCAGAAGACCGATCGTAGCGCCCGTCAGAATGACTTTCAGCGCTGTAGCGGGCATTTTTTTGCCGTTCATTTTGTCCTCCCGGACACCCCAGTGGATGAGGTTCTGGATTTTTTCTCATACCAAGCAAGATTGCACTGGAACGGCGAAGTTTCTCAAGCCCCGCGCAACGCCAATGTTCCGTCATTTTGTGCCAGCGACAAAGCCTGGGACACCTACTTGCAACGGATCTAGTTGCGGGTTTTCAACTCCTTGAGCAGCTCTTGCTGGTGCTGACCATGCTCAGGTGCTGGACCGGGGATTGCCTGCACGTTCGATTGGAAACGCGGGGCCGGAACAGCCTGAACATAACCCTGGCTGTCTTCAAAGATTCCGCGCGCCAGATTATGAGGGTGCAAAGGTGCACTGATCGGACTTTCCACAAGGCCAAAGCATGCATCGGTCCCCTCTAGTAAGTCTTGCCAGTATGCAGATGGTTCGGTTGCGAAAAGAGCACGAAACTTCTCTGACTGCTTCGACCAGCTATCACGATCATACTGGTCTTCGAAGTCGGGATCGCCTGTAAGACCGAGGCGCTGTAGAAGTTCTGCGTAAAATTTCGGTTCTAGCGCGCCAAGCGTGATGTCACGCCCGTCTGCACAGCGATAGGAACTGTACCAAGGGGAATCATCCAGAAAGCCGCGCCCGCGCTCGGCTTGCATCATGCCGCTGGGCAGCAAATCGAAGATGAGGTTCATCATATGCGCCGACCCATCGACAATCGCTGCATCAATCACATCGCCCTCACCGGTGGCTCTGGCCTTTAGAATGCCCGCGAGAATGCCAATCGTCAGATAGTTCGCACCGCCGCCAATGTCCCCGACCAAGCCTGGTGGCGGCAGTGATCGCGTTCCAGTTGGGCTTGCAAACCAGGCAGCTGAACTGACGGATACATAATTGATATCATGTCCAGCCGCCTGGGCGAGCGGTCCCGCCTGCCCCCAGCCCGTCATGCGACCAAAGACAAGCTGTGGGTTCCGCCCCAGACAAACTTCCGGACCAAGGCCCAGGCGTTCCATCACTCCCGGCCGCATGCCCTCGATCAGGGCGTCCGCCGTCGCAATCAGATCCAGCGCGACCGCGCGGTCTTCAGAGTCTTTCAGGTCCAGAGCGATCGAGCGCTTGCCTCTTTTCAGAATGCCGACAGGCAAAGTCGATCCCGGATCGGAGCCCTTGGTCTTTCGCTCTATGAGAACGACATCCGCGCCCAGATCGGCCAGATGCATGCCACAAAAGGGCGCCGGCCCAATGCCCTCGATTTCGACAATCCGAATGCCCTGCAGAGGCCCTTTAGACACGGGACGTCACCTGAACGCCGAGACGCCCGTCAGGCTCCGCCCGATAAGGAGTTTCTGGATCTCAGTCGTTCCATCCGGAATGGGTGCGATCATCGCTTCGCGGGCGAGGCGCTCGACAATGAACTCCTTCGTGACGCCATTACCGCCGTGAATCTGTACTGCCTGGCGCGTTGCACTGACAGCGATTTCGGTACCGTACCATTTTGCCATTGCGCACTCCTTGTCGCAGCGCTGTCCGGCGTCAATCATGCCCGCTGCGCGCAAAGACAACAGGCGCGCTGCATCGATCTCTGTGGCCATTACAGCTAACTTTTCTGCAATGAGCTGGTGGCCGGCAATTGGTTTGCCATGCTGCGAACGGTCGATTGCATATTTTATTGACTCATCAAGCGCGCGCCGCGCCATGCCATAGCCCCACGACCCGACGTGAACTCGCGCGCGTTCGAACAGGGTGAGCGTGTTCTTCAGACCCGAGCCTATTTCACCGATAGTATTCTCGACCGGAACGCGCACATCATCGAGAAAAACCTGTGATGTTGATTGTCGATTGAGCGCGATCTTTGGAATACCGCGGACTTCATAAGGATGCTCATTGCGATCGAGCAGGATATGGGTCAGTTCGTTCTCGCCAGTTCGGCAGGTGCAGATGAAAAAATCTGAGTACTCACCATTGGTGATCCATGTTTTCTCACCAGAAATCACCCAATGGTCACCATCTCGCACAGCCCTGGTTTTCGCCGCCGCGACATCCGAACCGACATCCGGCTCGGAAATGCCGACAGACGCAAAAAGTTCCCCCGCCAACAATCTAGGCAGGTAACGTGTCTTGATGTGCTCCGGCGCGAGTTTGACCAGCATCGACGCTGCGCTGCCATTAACAAGTGCGGCTATCGCCAAGTCTCCCGAACTATAGGCAAGCTCTTCAATTAGTTGAACGTGCAGCTTCCAGGACAACCCCAGCCCGCCGGCAGATTCCGGCTGTGGGGCGTTGACGAGACCAAATTCTGCCAGCTTTTGCGTCCAGCTTTGCATTTTGTCCTTTGGAACGAAGTCTTCCCCATGCGCAGCCAGTTCCGGCTCCAGCTGCTCATCAAGATAGCGACGCAGGCTTTCGATTGCGGCGAGCTCAGCCTTGTCAAAGAAAATATCTAATCCCCCAATCATGCATTTGCCCTCTTGAAAATGTTGACCACAGCAACACCCTCCTCAATGCCAATTAGGCCGCCGCTGTTTTCGTGGATAGCGTGTCGGGCATCATCAACCTGGCGCTTTCCAGCTTCGCCGCGTAATTGGGTGACAAGCTCATGAATTTGCCCCAGCCCGGTTGCGCCGATGGGGTGGCCTTTGGACTCCAGCCCGCCAGACGGATTGATCGGGATTGAGCCGCCAATCGTGAAGTCCCCGCGTTCCGCTGCCGGGCCTGCTTCACCGATCGGAACTAACATCAAGTTCTCGGCGTGCATCAACTCACCAATCGCGGTTGCATCGTGCACCTCGGCAACGTCCATGTCTTCTGGTGAAAGGCAGGCCATTTCATACGCCCTCTCAGCGGCAATTCGCGCAACATGGCGTTCCGGTGCATCGGCGCTGCGCGCGGGGTTTCCACTTGCAACGGCGCTGGCCATAACCTGGACGGCTCGTGACGTAGTGGCACCAATCTTCCTCAAGCCTTCCTCATTGCAAAGGATGACCGCTGCAGCACCATCCGAGATCGGTGAGCACATTGGCAGCGTCAAAGGGTAAGTGATGGGAGGTGCTGAAAGAATTTCATCAATCGTGTAAGGCTGACGGTATTGCGAATACTCATTGTGCTCTGAATGCTGATGATTTTTCGCGGCTATCGCAGCAATCTGGCGCTGAGTCGTGCCATAGCGCTTCATATGGTTCCGGCCGAACGCTGCGTAGATTTTCATGAATACGCTATAAGGGCGTTCAGATTCCGATCCCTCCGGTTCGGCAACACCTTCGCCCAACTGGAGAAGCCTTTTGGCATTCTCCTCAGGTGTCTCAACATCCCAACCGCCATCGAACACAGCGAACATCCTCGCCTTGTCAGGCACGTTCATTTTCTCGACACCCGCCGCCAGGACAACGTCCTGCATACCAGCCTTAAGCGCCTGAACAGCAAGGTGAAAGGAGGATGAACTGGACGCACAGGCGTTTTCAATATTGAATGCGGGAATACCTGTCAGCCCGATCTTGCTGAGCGCAACCTGGCCAGGAACAAAGGTTTGTCCCTGCAAGAAACCTTGGGTCGCACTGGAATGGTAAACTGCCTCCACGGCGGCCTTGGTGCAGCCTGCATCATCCGCCGCACGCAAAATGGCGGTGTCCAGCAATTCAGAAATACTTGCTTCCAGATGCCGCCCGAAATGCGTCATGCCGACGCCTACAATATAAATCTTACTATCCGACAAGACTCTCTCCCCATCTACAGATGGCCGCTACTGGCCTGAATATTTCGGTGTTCGTTTCTCACTGAAGGCTGAAAGCCCTTCGAGGAAGTCAGCGGATTTTGCATGCGCTTCGAGATGGCGCATTTCCAACGCGATGGCTTCGCGCGCGGACAAGTGTGCGCTTCCGGCAACCATCTCCTTCATACGCTGAAGTACAAGCGGGCTTTTCTCCGCCAGCTTTGCAGCAAGCGCCTCTGCAGCCGATGACAAGTCGTCATCCTCAACAACTTGGCTTACAAATCCGGCTTCACGAAACGCTTCCGCCGACCAATGATCGCCGGAGAATAGGAGATAATTCGCTTTCTTTTCGCCAACATACCTCGGCAAGAGAGATCCCCCGCCGCCCGGCAGAACACCAAAATTGGAATGGGCGTCGCCCAGCCGCGCACTGCGCGCCGCCATCACGACATCGCAGGTCATGGCTAGCTCCAGTCCGCCGGCCAAAGTCAATCCATTGAGCGCTGCAATTGTCGGCTTCGGCAAAGCACGAATAGCCAAAAACACGTTCTGAATGTCGCGAAGGAAGCCAAGAAACCCGGTATTGTCACCAGCCTGAACTTCCCCCAAAACGCCCTTCAGGTCAGCACCGCAGCAAAAGGCGCGCCCGCTCCCAGTGATAGTCAGCACTCGAATCTCATCGCGCTCGGCAACATCTTTCACACATTGCGCAAGTTCATTCACCATTAGAGCGGACAGTGCATTCATGCTGCTCGGACGCGTCAGGGTAATTCGTGCACACGAATCTTCCGCCTCAAATTTCAGGGTTTCAAACGACAATTGTCCAATTCCAAGCATTGGGCCGCGTTCGCTCCAAAACTTGGCCCGTTCCAGATGAGGCTTCACTTTATCGGGCCAGAAAACTTATTGAACATCAGACGCATGTCACCGTGCGCCAAAGCGTCGTCAGTCGAGCCTCCCAAGGCAATGCAGAGCTCTAGCGATGTCAGCTATCGTCCAGCTGGCGCTCATTCTCGAGGAATTCCTGCGGGGACTGCCCCGTTAACCGGCGAAACGCACGGGAGAAATTGCTGGGGTCCTTGTATCCCAACAGATACGATATCTCCTTGATGGACCGACGACCTGTCCGCAAATAGCCGATAGCGAGATGCTGGCGAACATCGTCGAGCACGGTGTTGAAGGTTGTGCCCTCATCCTGTAATTGGCGCTGAAGACTTCGGTTACTTGTATTTAGCTCTCTTGAAACCGACTCCAGGGAGACAGCTCCATCCGGTAGCATTTCGACAATCGCCGCCCGGATCCGCGGAATAATTTGTTGTTCATCGAACCGGGCAATGTATTCCATCGCAATCTGGTCATTCCTTCGAACAATGTCGGAATTCGCGCCGCGCAGCACGCGCGTATAGTCCTTCTCGGCCACATGCAGCTCTAGACTGTCGTGACCATATTCGATCGGACAACAGAAAAAGGCATCAAATTCATCCATCGCGACCTTACCAGGTTTCGGACGACGCATTCTTACCAAAACAGGAGAATAGTCCGCTCGGTAAACCATTCTGACGAAGCGAAGCACCGTCGCCAAAAAAACATCCTGGCGGACCGGCGGCACGTCTTCCTTGAGTTCAATGGAATGAATGAGGCACCCCTTCCTGATTTCAGACCTTGTCTCAGCAGAATGAGAAATTAGCCTGAAAAAACGATCAAACCGGTGGAAGAATGTTTCCAGCGTTCGGCTTGAGAACAATGAATACCCAAGCGCATGCATTGAGCCGGGCGTAATTCGCTCGGCCAGCTTCAGCCCGATCGTCTCATCACCTGTCGCCTCTACGATGAGCTCAATGAAGCGACTGAATCGTCTAGACCGCACCCTGGCATTCGGGTCCTGGAGAATATCAGGATCAACTTCCGCACGCCGCAGTAGATCTGGTACATCAATGGAAAAGTCAAATTCGTCCAATATGGCCACAATCTGTATGAGCCAGGATGCAATGACTGACCGCGTCTCACTCAATTCTGGTTGCGCTTTACCTGATGATGTGTGGTTCAAATATCGATTGTCCTGTACGACCGTCTTCGATGACAAGCTTTGTCGGTTCATGACGGTTTGTCCAATTTTTGAACAGGATTGTACACGCTTCAGCCAATACTGCGGACCTGGCCGCCCCAGTATTTCTTACGTACATCCTTTCGCAACACCTTACCAACGACGCTCAGAGGCAGTTCCTCCACGAACAACACGGATTTTGGTGTTTTGAAAGATCCGATCTGCTCTTTTACATAGGCAATCAGGTCAGATTCGGCCACCTCAACAGAGTCGTTAAGGATGACTTCCGCATGTACAGCCTCGCCCCATTCTTCGTGGGGAACACCGACAACCGCTGACATCAAAACGCCAGGATGGGAGTTGACTGCGGCCTCAACCTCAGTCGCATAGACATTGAAACCACCCGTGATGATCATGTCCTTCTTCCGATCAACCAGGTAGCAATATCCGTTTTCGTCCGTATATCCGATATCCCCTGACTTCCAGTATCCGTTGACGAATTCCTCCTTCGTCTTCTCTGGATTGCCTTCATAGCCAAGACAGGTTGAGCGCGATCGCAAATAGAACTCGCCGAGTTCGCCTACAGGAACTGGATTACCGTCATCATCGCAAACCGACAGTTCGATCCCGGTTGAGCGTCGACCCGCGGACGCGAGTCGGCCTTCAGTCTCGGCGTCCACGATATGATCTTTCTTGCTCAGGCAGAGGGTTGCCGCCAGATGTTCCGTGGAGCCGTACACTTGTGTGAATATTGAACCGAATCGCTCAACCAGGAGCTTGGCCTTGGCCGGGCTCATGGGGGCCGCGCCATACAACACCGTGCGCAATGAGGATAGGTCATACTCTCGTGCTTCGGGCATTTCCAAAAGGCGGTACGCCAGAGTCGGTACGATGAAGGCGTGAGAAATCTTCTCTTGCTGGATATAGCGGCACCAGTTCTCCAGACTGGGCTCGTTCATTGTGACCGTGCAACCACCGCTGAACAGAACCGGCAAAAGCATCATACCGCTGCCATGGCTAATGGGAGCTATATGCAGCATGCGGCAGCCATCGAAGAAATCCGGGTCTGGAAGTGTCAGGAAACTATCGCGGCACCCCAGAATGTTGTCGATTGAATACTTCGCGCACTTGCTGTCACCAGTCGTGCCTCCTGTAAAGCGCATGAGCACGACGTGCGTTCGATCATCGATTTCAATATCTGTGTTCTCTGTCGACGCGTTCGCCAAAAGATCGGGAAGGGCCAACACGCCTGAATATGGCTTGACCAGAGCATCCATCACAACAATCTGAATGCCGCGTTCGGTAAGCGGGCCAGCATGGGAGGCTAGGAGGTCATTCTCGATGAACGCGACTTTGGGCTTGACGATGTCGATCTGGCCAAGATGCGTTTCCAGGCTGTCGAGGTAGTTGGCATGACAACATGTTGCATAAGCTTTTGCAGCTGACCCCCAATGGAACAGGGAGAGATTGTCATTTTGCAGCATACAGACATATCGGTCGCCCGCGCCGAGATTCAGGTTTCCATTGAGAATATGTGCAATCTGATTGGTTATGATGTGATAGTCACGAAAACTCAGCCGGCGGCCACGCTCAAGATTCACAATCGCCTCACGATCTCCGAAGGATTCCGCGAGCCCTTGCATGACACGGCTGTAATTTACCCGCCCGCCTTCTGTCGAAACCAATGCTGCAGCAGAACTTGGAGCGACGTCAACAGGCATCAGTTCACGGTCATTGCGCTTTTTTGAGAAAATTCCGAACACAGAGACTGTCCTCCCTTTTGTCTACACCACCCTAAGATTGCTGCGTACAGGATCGATTTAAAGCAGCTTTTTAAATAGATTCAGCAACCAGCCCGTCTTCGAAGAATAGGGAGGCAGCAATTGGCTAAGCACACTGATCTTCGATTGTGAGAACACCGGCTTCAAATGACTGAACCGCTCGAAACTTCCCGGCCCCAAATAGGATCCGATCCCGCTTTGCCCGATGCCGCCAAATGGAAGACGGCGCTGGAAGACGTGCATCACCGTGCCGTTCAGGGTCACGCCGCCAGCATGGGTTTCGCCAAGGATTTTTCGTCGACCTGCACTGTCTTTACCGAAATAGTAAAGTGCCAGTGGCCGCTCGCCAGCATTGATGTACTCGATTACTTCGTCTTCCGTACGATAGGTCAGGATCGGCAGAATCGGCCCGAAAATCTCTTCCTGCATCAGCCCCATATCGCTTGCAACATTGGTCACAGCCAGCGGGGCTATTCGATGAGCAGCCTCGAACATGCCATCGCCACTGCCTGCGAGATTGGTCACTCCGGCACCTTTTGCGCGGGCGTCTTCAACCAGTCCCCGCAAACGGTCAAACTGCCGGTGATTTATAATGCTTGTATAGTCCTGATTGGCTTCGATCTCGCCAAAACACTTGTGCACCTGCCTGGCGAGCGCTGACACAAAGTCTTCTACACTCCCTTCTGGAACGAATGCGTAGTCGACACCGATGCACGTTTGTCCTGCGTTGAGGAGCTTGCCGAAAACAAGGCTCTGCGCGACTTCTGGAAAATGAGCACTTTTATCAATGATAATGGGGCACTTGCCGCCAAGCTCAAGCGTCACTGGTGTCAAATTGGCTGCGGCCGACTGGGCGACTTTTTTACCTGTATTGGGCGAACCGGTGAAGAGAATATGATCGAATGGAAGAGACGTCATCTGCTGCGCGACATCCGGGCCGCCGATTACCACTGCCATCTCTTCTTCTGAAAAATACTTGCGAACAAGACGCTGCGAAATTTCAGCTGAATGAGCCGAAATTTCACTTGGCTTGGCAATAATCCGGTTGCCAGCCGCCAACGCACCCGCCGCACCGGCGAATACTGTGCCATAGGGATAGTTCCAGGTTCCGAGAATGCCGACGACACCAAGGGGTTGCGGAATTAGCCGCGAAGATCCCGGCAATCCAAACGTGTCAGTTTTGACACTGCGCGGCTTCATCCAGTGTTTTAAATGGCGCCGTGCAAATTTCACATCCGACAGAACCAGCATGATGTCTGTCAGGATGGTTTCATACCGGCTGCGTATTCCGAAATCAGCCGTAACCGCGTTAATGAGTTCGTCTTCATGCGTCTCGAACATTTTCCCAAGACGAGCCAGCAGGTCCATCCGGGTTTCATAGCTGCAGGACACCTGCTCTCGCGTGAGGGAACGCTGCAGGGTGAATATCCTCTCAAGCTCGGTGATGCCGGTTTCAATCCCCACTATCTCGCCCTCAAACGTGTTGCCGCATCGAGGCGAATTGTTTCACCATTCAAGTATCCATTCTCGACGATGAACTGGCATGCGTGTGCAAATTCCATGGGGTCTCCGGCGCGGCGTGGCGCCTCGACAGTGTCGACCAGTGAAACGACCACCTTCTCACCCAGACTCTTCACCATCTGTGTCAAAAACAGCCCCGGTGCGATCGCGTTGACACGGACGCCGACGGCTCCGAGTTCCCGCGCCGCCGGCATGTTCATACCGATCACACCCGCCTTGGACGCTGAATAGCCGGCCTGACCTATTTGCCCTTCATAGGCGGCACCGGATGACACATTGATAACGACTCCCCGCTCGCCCAGATCGTCTGGTGCGTTCCTCGCCATGACGGCGACGCATTTACTCATGACGTTGAACGTGCCGACGAGGTTGACCATGATCACCTTGGTGAACTTGTCGAGCTGACAAGGGTTGCCGTCCCGGTCGAGAATTTTGGTCGGTGCCGGAATGCCTGCCGCGTTGACAGCAATCTGAATGGCCCCGAATTTCTCGACGGTATTTGTCACCGCATCCGCAACCGATTGATCATCGGTCACATCGACCTTGAAGAACTGGCAGACCTTGTTTCCAAGTTCGCCACAGAGCGCGTTTCCTGCGACTTCGCTCAGATCGAAGAGCGCGACGCGTGCGCCCTGCTCAACAAAACTGCGCGCCGCAGCAGCGCCTAGTCCAGAGGCACCACCTGTAACCACAGCGACTTTTCCATCGAGTTTCATGTTCGCAAGCTCCTGACCTGCTATTGTCAGCTTTCAACTGCTCAAGTCTGGAGCAGCCTCCCTTCGATGGAAAGGAGGCTGCTACAAGACGATCAGAAATTTATACGGCCTTCGGCACCAATCACGCGCGGCTCTTCGATCCAGCCAACATACACGCCCGGGCTGAGTGGCGCGTCGACCGAGGCGGTATAGGTGGCTTCATCGGTTAGGTTGCGACCGAATACACGGAATTCGTAGCGGCCAAACTCCACCCCGACATGAGCATCGAATTTCGTATATCCTTCCTGAAACGCGTTCGGGTCGAGGTCGCCATCCAGGAACATCTCGTCCTTGAAGTTGGCTCCAATCCGGGCATTCAGATCGAAATTCTCGAAACTGCGATTGAAGGCGAGATAGACGTTACCACTGAACTCGGGCGCAAAGGCCCCGCGTTCGCCGGCAAGGTCCTTGGTACCCACACCTGCAGAATCCGGGCATGTGCCCAAGCCCGTTTCGATCACTGAACACCCTGCCCCTGGGAAGGACTGGAATTCGTGATCGAGATAGGCGAACGCACCGCCAATCTCGATTTCGTCGCTGAGAAGGAACTGGCCATCAAGTTCCAGCCCCTGCACTTGAAGTTCAGCCGCGTTCCCAACCACGAAGCTTGTCCCACTCCACGAGGTTACCTGCAGGTCTTCTAACTCGCTTCGGAAAATGATTGCCCCGATGCGAGCACGGTCACCCATGAACTGGTGCTTGATACCAGCTTCCCAAGCCGTGACTTTCTCATCCTCAAATTCATGACCCGGACGCGGGCTCCCATCCGGTTCCGCCGTGTCAGGACTGAAATTGTAACCACCAGATTTATAGCCAGTGGAATAGGAAATATAGGCCGACCCGTTGTCAGCATACTGCCAGCGCAGTTTTACAGATGGATCAAGATGATCTTCTGTTCGCGTATCGTTGAGGTCAGCAGCAAAGCGGTTGAGCAATGCGGCAAAAGTCGTTGCAGAGTTCAATCCATCTGCACCCCCAACAGTAGCGGCGGCGGTTAGATATTCGGTTAGATCGGCAGACCCGATCGTGTCTGCGGGTGTGACAAGGCCAACGAAGTCTCGGGGTGTGCCGGCTCCAACAACAACACTCTTATCGATGCTCTTCTCATCTTCGGAGTAACGCAAACCTAGTTCAAGTGTGACGCTGTCGGTCAGGTCAATGCCAAGCTCGCCAAAAAGCGCAATCGTTTCGGCTTGTTGATCGAAGAAAGTGCGTTGAGCAACGTTAACAATACCGCCGGGCAAAATCGATGTTGGCAAAACGCCAAATGTGCCATTGAACGCCGTTGTCTCTTCAATATAAGCATCCTGGTTTTCATAATACAGCCCGCCCAAGAAATTTATGCGCCCATCCCAGTCTGTGGCAATGCGAAGTTCCTGGCTAAACATGTCCAGTTCTTCTTCATCAAGATTGTGAATGAAGCTGACAGGCAGAAAATCCACATCGTGATGTTGAGCGAAATCGAAAGAGGAGTAGCCAGTAATCGAAGTGAGGGTAAAGTTATCGAACTCCCATTCTGCCTTCACAGATCCGCTCAATGATTCGGTTGTCTCCGTGTCGGAGATTGGAGGATCGCCGACACGGAATGCGGGATTGCCGCTGAAGCTGACATAAGCGGTATCGCCAGTAGAAACTCCAAAGTCTGGATGAAGCATTTGTGAGAGCGCTATCGTGCTAGGCGTCGGCAGGCGATCATCAATCGCATTAATGGTAAGCTCCTTACCGACCCCGTCCATTTCAAGATAGCTCAGTTTCGTCTCAACGTTTAAACTCTCCGTTGGTTGCCAGGCGAGCGTCGCCCGGGCGAACATGTCTTCGCGCTCGGCTTCGTCGCGATCAAAGACACGGTTCTCAACATATCCGTCAGTTGTCGTATAACGAATTGCCAACCGGCCTGCCAAATTATCCGCCAAGCCCGCGGAAAAGACGCCCGAGTAGCTTTGCGTATTGAATTCTGGTTCCCAGGTGACACCGACCCAACCATTGAGTTCCTCTCCGACTTCTGGCGAGGCCGTTTCAAGCTTGATCGCGCCAGCAACCGTGTTCTTACCGAATAGAACGCCTTGGGGCCCACGCAGAACCTCGACTTGCTGCAGGTCGAACTGGGACTGTGAGAATTGGCGGCTGCGCGGCTGATAAACGCCATCCACATAAAGGCCAACCGATTGCTCGAATCCCTTGTTGATACCAGATCCGACACCTCGGATAAAGATGTTCGAGGTTTGCGCTCCCCGACCGACCTGCAGGCCCGGCACGCGCGCGGAAATCTGCTCAAGGTTCGTGACCCCTTGCGCTTCCAGCTCTGCTCCGGAAACGGCGGTCACGGCCACCGGCGCATTGATCAGCGTCTCGTCCCGTTTACGTGCCGTAACAGTCACTGTTGTCAGTCTTGCTTCCCGCTCCGCTTCTGTTTCGGCAGGGACATCTGCCACTTGCCCATAGGCCGGCGTGGCAAGGGCAATGGCGATCGGCAAAATTGCTGCGCCGCTCAAATTGAGTCTAAACTTCTGGTTCATATATATCCTCCCAAGAGCCCTTTTGTGCTCCGTGTTTCCGTTCCCGCTATGATGCACAAGGACGCGAAAGTAGATTATGAACTCTGGTGAAAGATGGCTCTGTTAGAGTCATACCAGTTCACGCCAACAGATCGTCATTCCGCGATACGAGAGGGCCTTATCCTGCTCAAATCCTTCCATGCCCGACATCCGCGATCGTCCGACCAGATGACCTAGCCCCCTGAACAGCCTAGTTCTATAACTAAAACATGGCTGCAGTTCAGGGGGCTAGGTCACTCGGATATGGCGATATCACCCCTCAAGGGCATTACCCTCAAGCCGCCGCCGCGTTCGAGGCGGTCATTGGTGTTCTGTATACGGTAATATTGTTGTCTCGGTTGGTGGGCATGTACGGAACTCGCACCGCAACGAAACCATCGAGCCAGCGCCTGCTCGTGTGAAATGTATCCATACTTCCGAATCAAGACTTCTGAACCGAGAATTATGATGGGTCCATTTCTCCCGTCTAGGCGGCCGGCTCAGGCGCGGCAGACATTTTGCTGCTCACCTGCTCATTGAAATACTCCAATCGCCTCTGCCCCAGCGCATGCGCGATATCACGCTCCCCCTCAGGAATAGGTTCGGTCCGCGTAAGCCAATAGTACACAAAGTGCGACAGCGTGGCGTAAGTGTAGGCTAGGTCCTTTTCCATATCCGCCTGATGCTGATCGAAGGCGTCCATGCGGGCGAGCAAACGCTCTTCCAGCACTGAACGCGCTTCTGGATCGAACCATGCTCTCAGTGCGTCTTCAACGATCGCCGTTTTTGTCACCCCTGGCTTGTCAGCTGCCTCACACAGTTGCGCATAGAGCTTTGTTGAAATCCGTATGTTGACGCGCGGCTTTCCCATCGGCTCAGAACCCCGGAAGGACGTCAGGATCGCCGCGATCTGCCGCTACGGCGCGTCTTACGGTTTCCAGATTTTGATCGCTGGTCGGATCAATCTCATCGTCTATGTTGGCGTCAGCACTTGGCTCGCGTACGCATTTTTCACGCGTATCATCATTCGTGTACTCAGGTTCTCTCGTCCGTTTCAGTGACACACTATCGGGTTGTCCGATATCTTTCTTAGCCTCCGGCTCCTGGAACGGCGGGGCCGCAACAATGGATGTCCATTCGGCGTCACATGCTTGGCCGCTCCATTCGACTGGCGCTGGTGACAAGACGCGTTTGGTGAAATTTCGGTCCTTGAAATATCGCAGCTTCTGCGCGTGTGCGGGCGGCGCACCTGACACCATGACAATTTCATCCGATGCAGCCAGCTGCATGACCTCACCCGGCGTGATCAGAGCGCGCTGAGTTTCTTGTCGCGAAACCATCATGTGGGAGAGCCAAGGCGCTAGCCGATGGCCGGTATAATTTTTCTGGGAACGAAGCTCGGTAGTCGTGCCAAGGGCATCAGAGACACGTTTGGCTGTGCGCTCATCATTGGTCGCAAAGGCAATTCGGACATGGCAGTTATCGAGGATCGAATTGTTCGGCCCGTAAGCCTTTTCGATCTGGTTTAGGGATTGCGAGATCAGATAGGCCCGAATGCCATAGCCTGCCATGAAGGCGAGCGCACTTTCAAAGAAGTCGAGCCGTCCGAGCGCTGGAAACTCATCCAGCATGAAGAGGAGTTTTCGGCGGTTCTTTTCGGGCAAGTCTTCTGTCAGCCTGCGTCCAATCTGATTGAGGATCAGCCGGATCAGCGGTTTCGTCCGTGAGAGGTCTGACGGGGGGACGACCAGATAGAGCGATAGCGGGCTCTCCTCTTCGACCAGGTCCTCAATGCGCCAGTCCGACCGGCTGGTGATTTCTGCGATCACGGGGTCACGATAAAGCGACAGGAAACTCATAGCCGTGGACAGAACCCCGGAGCGCTCATTCTCTGATTTGTTGAGAAGTTCTCGAGCGGCCTGCGCAACTATCGGATGCACCCCTCTCTCCCCCAGATGAGGCGTTGTCATCATGATACGGAGTGTGACGGCGAAGGAGCGTTTCGGATCGGACAGGAACCGCACGCAGCCGCTGAGTGTCTTGTCTGCTTCTGCATAAAGCACGTGCAGGATGACACCGACGAGCAAGGCATGTCCGGTCTTCTCCCAGTGGTTTCGGCGCTCCAGCGAGCCTTCAGGGTCAACCAGTATGTCAGCGATGTTCTGAACATCGCGTACTTCATGCTCGCCGCGGCGCACGCCCATAAGTGGATTATATTTCGGGGATCGCCGGTCGGTTGGATCAAACCGCACGCATCGGGAAAATCCGGACCGCCAGCCAGACGTGAGCTCCCAATTCTCGCCCTTGATGTCGTGGATGACGGCGCTGCCGGTCCAGGACAACAGGGTTGGTACAACCAGCCCCACGCCCTTGCCTGAACGCGTTGGTGCAAACGCCATGACATGTTCAGGGCCGTCATGACGCAGATAGCGCTTTTGCCAACGCCCCAGGAACACGCCTTTATCCGCAAACAATCCGGCGCGTTTCAAATCGGGTGCGCTGGCCCATTGCGCCGAGCCGTAAGTGGTGACATGGCGCTCGTGGCGACTGCGCAAGACAGAACCAATGATCGCCGCCAGAAAGCCGAGCGCCGAACCGGAGACCGCGATCAGCCCGCCACGTGCGAACACTTCCGGCGCATAGGCTTCATAGGCGTACCACCATTGGAACAGCCGCCACGGTTTATAGATTGGTGTTTCGCCTGCGATGAACCAGGGCGCGCCAAGCGCTGCCTGATGGCCAAGCGCGTCAGCGGTCATTTGTGTGGCGAGCCAGACCGCTCCGATGATCAGCGCGAACACCACCATGATCTGGCCAATGAGTATCTTTGTGCCGGTCATGGCGTGCCTCCTTGAAAGAGCAATTTGTCGTCTCCCAAGAATGATTGCTGAGACTGGTCTTGGACCAGCGGGATTCTGCGCCAATTCCCGCAGCGCCTTGCAAAGCCATCCAAGCCGTCTAGCGAGACAGCCCTCTGGAACGCCCCATATCCATGCTCCAGCCAATACCCGACGCGGTGCGTTTTATGGTCAGTTCTCGTCCCATTTGCCGACCAAGACTGCCACGCCATGGCACCAGCGCGAATTCCTTTGCGTTGCCAATGATCGCCATACGCCCGGCTGCAAGGTCGACATGCCCTTCGAGCTTGCCCTCAAACCGATCCCCTTTCGCCAGCTGAACAGAGGTTCGGCCTGAAGCGACTGCGATGGTGTCCCGCTCACGCTTCAGTTCCAGAGCGCGCAGCTTGCTTTTCTGCTCTTCCATGAGTTCTGATTGGCCCGCACCCAGATAGCCTTGTTCGCGGAGCCAGATCTGCCGACTTGCTTTCAAGTCCTTCAAGGTTTGCTGCTGCGCTGCTGCATCCTCTGACAGGTCGTCGATCCATGTTTCGCCGAGGCGGTCGATCTGCATCTTCGGTGAAAGCCAGGACAGGACACTCAATTTGACGCCGCCGGATCGGCCCGCCTCATATGCCGCTGCGCGCTCCAGAAAGTCTTCGCCAATGTGCCATTCACCGGTCGCAAGGCGCTCCCCAATACCCACACGCCGCAAAGCTTCGAGCCGCCGCTTCAGTGTCAGATGATAGGCTGGTTTTGATCCGGGATCGTGGCGGGCGTGCAGGGCTTCCGACCAGATATCGCCGGTTTGCTCTGCGACCTCAGCAATGGCCTTGTCCGAGGAACGCGCCACGGCTCGCGCGCGGGAGAGCTCCACCACTGCGCCTTGCGGCGGGCGGGCGTGAACATCGACCGCTGCAGAAGGCACATGCCAGATGCCACCGTCAAAATCTTCAATAAGCAGATAGCGCGTATCGCGAAGTTCATCCTCCGGGCCATAAGCCTTCACGACCCCGCGAATGGGGGCGGCGTCTTTCGCGCGGTCCTGAACAAATCGAATGTCGGACTCTCGTTCGCCGAATTCAGCGGCAAGTGTGCGGATGATATCGCCGCGCCGTGCTCTGCGTTTTAGCTGCTCTTGCCAGCCCTGTTTCATTCGCCAGGAGAGCGTGCCGTCCTGTTCAGCCAGGCCAAGAGATTCAAGGTGCCTGATGCGCGCGAAGCGCAAGGACCGATCAAACCGCTCTTTGCTCGAGCTTGCATCACCTAGCCTGAATGCGCCGTTCTCCAATCGCGTTTCGATCTCGGAATCGAGCCCTGTCCAGCGGTCCTGATCCACCTGCTTCTGACGCGCACCCGCGATCTCCAATGTTCGCCTCGGTCCGAGCCGTTGCGTGGCGAGTTCTTCGGCAGCTTCTCGGAGGCCCTTTGTGAGATAGTCCCGCGCGATGACGACATCCTTCATCCGGGCGTCGCGACCCCGCACAACAATATGGGTATGCGGATGGCCTGTATTGTGGTGATCAACGGCGACCCAATCGAGACGCCGCCCGACATCCCTTTCCATTCTCGCCATCAGTTCGCGCGTGGCCTGTTTGAGGTCCCCCATACGTGCGCCATCTTCCGGCGAGACGATGATCCGAAACTGGTGGAGGTCATGCTCGCTACGCTCCAGAAATTCGCGGGGGCTGATCCCCTCCTGATCGCGATCATAAAGAATGCCTCCTTCTCCCTCGCGATCGACACCGTCGCGCTGCAGATAGCTGACATGGGCGCGAAAGAGTCCGGGACCTGCGCCGCGCGCTCTTGCGATATGCACTTTGACAATGACGCGGCGCATGTGTTGGCGAGACAAATGCCTATGGCGAGAACCACCGGTTCGGGCCGCGCCGCCCGTGCCATAACGCGCGCCTGTAAAGGCAGACTTGCGAGAGGCTTTGGAAAGTCTCGCTCCGGCCTTATTCAGCTGGCGTGACAAGCGCTTGCCTGCGGGCGCGCCTTGATCGCGTATACGTCCGAGCCGCGGCGTGAAGGGTCTTTCCTCGCTCATCGGAGGTCACTCAATCCGTGCACCAAGGAATATTCAGTAATTTCAACGCGTTTCGAGAAACGCATGCACCACAATGCTGTGCAAAGGGCGCCAAAAAACAGATGTGCAGACAAGGGGTTAGGCGCCATGTGGTGCCATAGCTTCAATCTTGCCCTACCGGGT
>Ga0209347_1001096_pt1 | contig 50133 bp, 42 predicted proteins | sample AutmiccommuBRH23_FD_187382 | JGI IMG/M metagenome (GOLD analysis project Ga0209347, IMG submission 187382) | Deep subsurface microbial communities from Mt. Terri, Switzerland - Autotrophic microbial communities BRH/23 (SPAdes) (version 2) | ecosystem: Environmental > Aquatic > Deep subsurface >... | reverse complement strand
CCTTAGGACTGTCAAGGCCGCCGGTCCCTCATGGAAAGTATAATCATAATTCATAGCTCTGTATTAAAATTCTATGTAATCAGGTGATTTTGGGATATAGACTCTAATAATAGGGGGTTAAACCGATTTTCATCTTCGCCTTTAAAAATAAAAATCTAATAACCGTCAATTATTTTTCCTACCGGAAAGTTTAACCCTTCGGACATGAGCGTATCCACAATCCTGTTCTCGGTGACCATGCCTTTCTGGGCCAGACTACGGTCAAGTACAATCACCAGATGAAATTTCTGCGGTATGAAGGAGCGGAGAATATCTCCCAATTCGGCGTCCTCCAGTGCCACCATAATCCCGGCGGGAAGCACCCCCGCAGCGTCTAATTCCTCTTTCTTTTTCATTATATGTTTAATGAACAGGTAGGGGGCGGCCATCTTTTCCCGAGTGGCGGCATAGTACAAAAACATCCCGGTAATCATCACGTCCAGGCCTGTAATCCCCAGCAGCAAACCCGCCACTCCCACCGCAATAATCAAGACCGCCCAGGCCTGGCCGTAACTTGCCGCCCTGTAGGAAGCCTTTTTTATACCCAGTTTACCGGCAAGCAAAGCCCGGTAAACCCTTCCCCCGTCCAGGGGGAGTGCCGGCAGAGTGTTAAAAGCCGCGATTAAAATATTACTTTGCAGGAAAAAGGGCCCTATACTCTCATCCCAGATACCATAATTTTTAAAGGCGAGGGCCACCAGCGCCATCAAAATATTGCTGGCCGGTCCCGCAACGGCAATATACAGCTCTTTGGCGGGTTCCAGCGCGGGGTCACTGCCCATCCTGGTCACCCCGCCGAAGGGCAGCAATTCCACCTCGGTAGCCTGAACCCCAACTTTTCTGGCCGCCATGGCATGGGCGAGTTCGTGCAAAAGCACCACCAGAAAGGCCACCAATCCTTTTTCAAGCACCCCGGCCACAAAAAACAGCGCGATCAGGGCAAGAAAAAAAGGGTTGACATATATACCAACCCCCAGTATTGTACCCAACTTCATTGTACCCGCCCCCTATTTTACCGGAGGTAATTGTATTTTGGTCAGGGGATCCACCAGGCTGTTTTTCTCCCTGAATTCAAAATGCAGCCCTCCGCCTTCCACATCTCCTTTTGCGGAAACCTCTCCGATAATTTCCCCCGCTTTGACGGCCTGTCCCCCGGCTACCATTACGTTGGTCAGGCCCGCATATAGCGTAAAGGTACCATCGCCGTGGTCAATCTGGATAAACCTGCCCAGCGTGCGGTCTTCGCCACTTCGTGACACCTTGCCGGCTAAAACCGCCTTAACGGGACTACCCGGTGATGCCGCGATGTCTATACCCGGGTGAAATCTTTCCATGTGGTCCAGCGGGTCAATGGTCCAGCCGTAACCACGCACCAGCTTGCCGGAAAGTGGTAGTGGAAGGTTTCCTGAGGCCGTTTTCCCCATAGTCTCCTTATAGGCCATTTCCCTGGGAATACCGCTGTCAAAGTTGTTCTCCCCACCGGCTAGCTGCAGTCCCAGTTGCACCACTTTCTCCACCGCAGGCTGAAAATTCCAGTCGGTGGTTAGCACATACCTGAGCCCGGTGCGCATTTCTTCCCCTACCGGACTTTCCCACTGCCTGACCGCCACCAGAACAATCAGAACGGACAGGGCCACCAGCAGTTTGTAGACAGTGCCCCTCTTTTTGATCCGGCGCTCAGGCTCCCAACCGGCGGACCATTTATTTCCGCCCGGCTGGGAATAATTGTTCCAGTCAAAAGAATACCCCCGGTTTTTTTGCTGGTCGAAATCGTATTTATAGTTTTTTTTCTTTTTCCAGGGTTTGTCCCAAAACATAATAAAACCCCCCTGTTCCATATACTGTCAATACACTATATGGAACAGGGAGGATAAATATGCCAGCCGGATTTAAAAAATAAGCTTTTGTCTTCTCACATATACGTTCATCAACACGCCTATGGCGGCGAGATTCATAATCATGTTGCTGCCCCCGTAGCTGAAAAGCGGGAGAGGTATGCCGGTAACGGGCATTACCCCGGCGGTCATACCGATATTTACCAGTATGTGAAATGAAAACATCGACACCACGCCCATAGCCAGCAGCCTGCCGTAATTGTCCCTGGCCATAACCGCCACCTGCACGCCACGGTAAAGCAGCACAAAATATAGCCCCAGCAGCACAAGCGCCCCCACGAAGCCAAACTCCTCTCCCACCACGGAAAAGATAAAGTCAGTATGGCGTATGGGTAAAAAGGTATAGTGACTCTGGGTACCCCCTAGCAGGCCTTTGCCCCAGACGCCGCCCGAGCCCAGGGCAATCCTGGACTGCCAAACGTGGTAACCGGCCCCTAGCAGGTCGCTCTCCGGGTCCATAAATATAGTCAATCTGGTCATCTGGTATTCCTTTAAGGTAAGCTTATGAAATCTTTCGTGATGGCGGTGAACTGTTTCATGTTCCCGGGAAATAATATTGTAATATTTCTGTAAATCCTTATTACTTGTGGTTAATTTATGTTTTTTTAAATCATTCATGATATCCTGGTTATTTTCAAGATACAGGGTATTCCCGCTCATGGCGTTTTTCACCTCTGTCATACGCTCCTCAAGGGAAATATCGGGCTTGTGGTAATACTCGTGCACTTCATACAGAGTAACGCCCATCAGCAGACCCAGCGCTACCAGTCCTGCCAGTAGCGCCGGGCGCGCCCCTGCAGCGAAAAGCATACCAAAAGTAATGGCGATGAATACCAGCGAAGTACCCAGGTCCGGTTGCATCAATATCAACAGCATCGGTACCCCTACAAAAACAAAGCAGGGGATAAGATCCCTGAGGCGGTTCAACTTTCCCTCCCTTTTAACTAAAAAGTCGGCAAAGGTGATGATAATTATTAGCTTTGAAAACTCGGAGGGCTGAAACTGGAAAGGACCTATGGGAATCCAGCGCTGGGCGCCCAAGGCTGTCTTGCCCATGAATATTACCGCCAGTAGCATCATCAAATTTAATATATAAAGATGTTTTGAATATTTACCCATATCTTCATAATCAATGTACAGAATGGCTATCAGGCCAATTATTCCCATAATAATCCAGACAACCTGTCTCAGCACAATGCTATAATCGAGCCTCAATAGTCGCAGCAATATGTTCAAATCCTTCAGCTCGGTGAAAGAGGCATCGGTAAATTCCAGGGTGGCGCTGCCAATGACAATAAGGCTGAAAATAATTGCTATTAAAGACGATATGCCTATGGTATAATCAATATTTTTTACTATCCTTTTTAGCACCTGTATTCGTCCTTCCTGTCTTTACACATCAAACACCATCTATTATATAACTCTTTTTATGTCTTTTCGAGGGTGACTTAATTCCTCCGGTAGTATATTACTCCTGTTTCACAGGGGATACCAAAAAGCAACTCCGCGCTTTACCAGCCATAATAACAAAAAAGGCAATAATTGCCACAATTTAAGTTAGCTTAAAACGTTTGGATAGTTCATCCAATTCTTCCGACAATCCAGCCAGGCTCTGCGTAGTGGAGGCAACCTCCTCCATAGTGGCCGTCTGTTCTTCGGCTGCTGCAGCCACATTTTGTACCCCTGAATTCATCTGCTCGGTTGCCGCTGCCACTGACTGTATTTCTAACGCCAAACCTTGAACAGCGGTAATAATCTTTTCTATGGTTTCTCTTACTTCCCGTACCACCTGTGCCCCGGTTTCCACTTGGGTTCCACTTTGCTTCATGCTTTCAACGGCCTCTTGAGATTTATGTTGGATAGAGGTTATGAGAGTGTAGATTTCCTTGGCCGCCCCGGCAGATTGTTCGGCTAATTTTCTCACTTCTTCGGCCACCACTGCAAAACCCCGACCGTGTTCACCTGCACGGGCTGACTCTATAGCCGCATTCAAGGCCAGTAGATTGGTCTGGTCTGCAATGCTGGTGATAAGCTCGACAATCTGAGTGATCTTGCCGGCAGATTCACTTAGACCGCTGACAACTTTCCCGCTGGTAGATGCCGACTCTTGTATAGCGTCCATTTGTGAAACGACGTTCTTAAGGCCTTCGTTTCCTTCTTTAGCATAGGCAGCAGCTTGGGCAGAGGCATCGGCGATACGCTGGGCGTTAACTGTAACCTGTTCCACAGTGGATGCAACTTCGCCAATGGAGGAGGCAGTCTCGCTAGCTGCTGCTGATACATTTTCAGCACTGGCAGATAGTTCAGCTGCAGATAAAGCAACATTCCGCGACTTTTCTTGAAGCTGGCCCGTAATATCTTTGAGGTTATTCAACATATTGTTGAAAGATTCAGCAAGATGACCAGCCTCATCTTTTGATTTTACTGTGATTTCTTTACCTGTAAGGTCACCGGCAGCTATTTTGGCTGCCTCAACATCAACTAAGCGGACAGGGTTTGCAATCATGCGAGCAACAAAAATTGCAATTAATAAACCAAGAATTATTATAACAACCGCGATAATCATTGAGAACATGACGATTTTATCCGCATTAGCTGAACTTTGTTCTTTACCGGCATCTAAAAGCTTTGCTTGACGGTCTGAAAAGGCAGCAGTTGCGTTATTTAATCCGGCGATAATTCCTTTATTAGCTTTGAAGTAGTCCATAAATCGTTTTTCTGCTAGTGTACGGTCAGCCCCCGAGGCAGTATCGCGTGTCTTAACCAGGGTAATTATTTGTTCAGAATAATTCTTAAAGGCATCAGCTTTATTTTGAATGTCTCCATATAATCGTTTTCCCTCATCGGTTGTCACCAATGAGCTAATTCTTCTAAGTTTTTCATCTCCATCGCTAACGGCTTTTTGCGTCTTAGTTATATAGTCCTGGTCTCCATCTATTATAAACGCTCTTAAGTAGGCCCCTGCCTTAGAATAATCACCACCAATCGCTTCTGATAAAGCGTAACCATAAGCTCTTTTGTCTATAAGTGCACCGTATTCAGCATTCATACCTTTCATTCCCGAAATAAGATACAAACAAGTGCCGAGCATTAATAATAAAACTAGCCCAAAACCCATTAGGATTTTTCCCATAATATTGAACTTCATATCGTCACTCCTCAGAATTTTTCATGAACAATTAAAATATTATTAAGCTACTTCGGATAAGTTCAATACCAGCCATAAGTTTTCTTTCTTTTTTACAATACCCTTCAGGAAAGTTGCGTTGGTACCGACAACCAAAGGATTTTCTATTTCTTCGCTGGTGTAGGTGCCAACCTCCAATACTAAATCTACAATAAGGCCAAGTTTTTTCTCGTTTGATTCTACTACAATCACACGGGTGTTCTGATCTTTTTCTTTCTCGGGCAGACCTAGCCGCCTGGCTAGGTTAATAATCGGTATAATCTGGCCACGCAGGTTGATAACTCCTTCCACAGCTATGTTTGTTTCGGCCACCGGGGTTACTTCAACCATACGTATAATCTCTTGAACCTGTAGGATATCTATACCGTAGCGAACTCCAGCCAAATCAAAGATAACTACTTGACTTTCCGCCATGTTCTCACCTCCTCTCAGGCGAATATATAGTTCTTAATCTTCTGAAATGGGAAATAAAAAAAGTGTGTAGCTGCTACACACTTATGTAAAATACCCACAGTGCTTGCAGCTTGGCGATCATAGTATTGCTACCTTAGACCCACAGCTTTGCGCCCCTGTCTTTCGTACAGGTTTGCCCTCAACACTTTTTGTACATTATTGTACGAGTTTATTTTATGCCAAATTTTTCACGAAGTAAAGCCGTTTATACAGATTTTTCACAATATTCTAAACAATCATCATGAATTATTTATTCACCAACCTATCCATAACAGCCCTCAATGCATAAAAAAGGGAGGGCTGCCACCCCTCAGGACTAATCGATCCTTCACCCCGCATTAAGATGAAAGGGGACACACCTCTCTTTGGAGCCTGACTCTGGGTCGGAGGAATGTCCCCGATGGAATTTCCCCAAATATTATCCACTTAGATGATTTCCTATCTCTCAACAATTCACCCTTCGGGCGGCGACTCTAAAATATCATCTATGCTCATCATGTCGCCGGCTTTAACCATGTTGTAGCGGAGACGGTTGAATAATCATGTAACAAAATAAGCAAAATATTATATAGTATTTCTAGCCTTTGCAAGACAAAACCCTCATATTGTTTTTATAATACATAGTGTGATTATTTTGAAATTAGTTGAGGGTATTTGTTATAAATCCATGCATACCGTATGCATGGATTTTGTATTCATTTGCTAGGTATTATTATGTATAACACATATCTTTATAAAAAATAACGTCTTGTATATATACCATACTGTTTTTCGTCAATGAATTGTATTATGCATTCTGTTTAATATATTCTTTTGCATTTATAAATATTTTGTATACTTCAAGTTTTTCTATTTCAATAACAAATCTAATCTATATAATATTATAAAGTGAATATATGATTTCAGGTGGTGGTTAAATGCATTCAAACAGAGCGGTAAAACAATGGGTTGAAGAAATGGTCAAACTTACCAAACCGGACAATATTGTCTGGTTAGACGGCTCTGAGGAAGAAAGAGAAGGATTAACAAAACAGGCTCTGAAGACGGGAGAGATGATCGAGTTAGATCAAGAAAAATATCCAGGGGGTCTTTATCATCGGACAGCGATTAATGATGTTGCCCGAGTTGAGCATCTGACCTTTATTTGTACATCAAAAAAAGAGGATGCCGGTCCTACCAATAACTGGATGGCTCCATCTGAAGCTTATGAAAAGCTTGGTAAATTATTTGATGGTTCAATGAAGGGTAGAACAATGTATGTGATACCTTATCTGATGGGGCCCGCGGCTTCCGGTTTCAGTAAAGTGGGAATAGAGCTTACCGATAGTATTTATGTTGTTCTTAATATGCGGATTATGACCAGAATGGGAAAAGTCGCTATGGACTACCTTGCGGATTCAAGTAACTTTGTTAAAGGCCTGCATTCGAAAGGCGAACTGGATCCGGAAAAGCGCTTTATCTGCCATTTTCCTGAAGATAATACCATATGGAGCATTGGTTCCGGGTACGGCGGAAACGTTCTTTTGGGTAAAAAGTGTTTCTCGCTGCGTCTGGCAAGCTATATGGGCAGGCAGGAAGGCTGGTTGGCAGAACACATGCTTATATTGGGTATAGAAAACCCCAAAGGGGAAGTTTCATATATTGCCGCTGCATTCCCAAGCGCATGCGGAAAGACCAACCTGGCTATGCTGGTTCCTCCAAAGTCTCTGTCAGGTTACAAGGCATGGACTGTTGGAGATGATATTGCCTGGATGCGGGTAGGTGAAGACGGAAGGCTATGGGCAGTGAATCCCGAGGCAGGCTTTTTTGGTGTAGTGCCGGGTACAAACATGAAATCCAATCCGAATGCCATGCTTACCACAACAAAAAACACCATATTTACAAATGTAGTTTTAACACCCGAGAAAACCGTATGGTGGGAAGGTATGCGCGTTGAACCTCCTGAGTACGCTACCGATTGGATGGGTAATCCCTGGACCCCCGGAAACGGTAAAAATGGCGCTCACCCGAACTCCCGGTTTACTGCGCCGGCCCGCCAGTGTCCCTCAATATCCCCCGCATGGGAAAACCCCAAAGGTGTACCTATAAGTGCAATTTTGTTTGGCGGCCGCCGCGCCAGGATTGCCCCGCTGGTATACCAGTCCTTCAACTGGGAACAAGGTGTCTTCGTCGGTGCCACGATGGCCTCAGAGACCACTGCGGCTGCAACCGGCGCTGTAGGGGTTGTCAGGCGTGACCCCATGGCCATGCTTCCTTTCTGCGGCTACAATATGGGAGATTATTTTGACCATTGGCTAAAGATGGTCAAAAAGACCCCCAACCCTCCGAAGATATTCAATGTAAACTGGTTTAGGACCAGTGAAAAGGGAGAATTTCTCTGGCCGGGGTACGGCGAAAACCTCCGCGTGTTGAATTGGATACTTTCCCGCTGTAATGGCGAAGTAGGTGCTGTAGAAACTCCTATTGGTTATTTACCTGAGGTTGATGACATTGATATAAGCGGTTTGGAGGGCGTTTCCCGGGACATGGTGAAAACCTTGCTAAATGTCGACAGGGAGTCATGGAAAGAGGAGGTCAAGGACCTGGCGGATTTTCTTGGAAAATTTGACAGGTTGCCAGGCAAGATTAAAGAAGAATATGATTCTCTTATTAAAAGATTTGAATTTTAACTGTAAAGGATTTACCACGAGATGGGGTACCTTGCCGGAATACCCCATCTTCTAAACATACTTTATTTGTTACTATTCAGGTAGTCAGAATACTTCGAAACGATAATTCGAAACGATAAACCGTTCTCTCATTCTGACTCCTGAGTAGTTACCTTTAACTGCAAAAAAGCTCCCGAAGGAGCTGGCAAAAATGTCACTACATCCGTGCTGTGTTATTTAAGTATCAAGCGCCGGTGGGTGCAACTTTCCCTGAGCGCTTCATACCCTTGACAGGAATATTGGCCACCAGGGCTATCTGGTTCTCACTGCTGTCCAGGCTTACTTCCAGGGCGGCTTCATCAATTTCCATGTAGTTTGAAATGACCTGTATCAAATCTGTTTTCAAAGCCTGCATGAGTTGAGGAGAAATATCCGTCCGGTCATGCACCAACACCAGCCGCAGCCTTTCCTTGGCCACGTTCTTACTGGGAGAGCTATCCTTGCCGAATATTCTTGATATAAACTCCAGCATCGTGTTCCCCCCCTTTTTATTATTTCATGCCCATGAATTTCCGCAACTTTTTCAATATGCCGCCTTCTTGTAAATCCATCAGGGGAACTTGCTCACCATTCATACGCCGGACTATGTTCCTGTAAGCCTGGCCGGAGCGGGACTTGTCGTCCTGTACCACGGTTTCCCCACGGTTGGTGGTGATCACCACCATCTCGTCTTCCGGCACTACACCCAGCAGCTCAACGGCGAGAATGTCTAAAATATCATCTATACTCATCATGTCGCCGGCTTTAACCATGTTGTAGCGGAGACGGTTGACTATCAGTTTGGGGTCCCTGAGTTCGTTGGCCTCCAGCAGACCGATAATACGGTCGGCATCCCGTACCGCCGAGACCTCCGGGGTAGTTACCACGATAGCCCTGTCGGCTCCGGCAATGGCATTTTTAAAACCCTGTTCGATACCCGCCGGGCAATCAATAATAACGTACTCAAATTCCTGTCTTAAGTCATCGCACAATTCCTTCATCTGATCCGGGCTGACCGCTGTTTTATCCTTGGTCTGTGCAGCTGGAAGCAAAAATAGGTTTTCGTAACGCTTGTCCTTGATGATAGCCTTTCTATATGGGATTTGCTTATCAGTCACATTAGTTATATCATATACAATTCTGTTCTCCAATCCCAGCACCACGTCCAGGTTGCGCAAACCGATATCGGCATCCACCAGTACTGCTTTGTGTCCGGCGGCAGCCAGGCCCGTGCCGAGATTTGCGGTGGTGGTGGTTTTGCCTACACCACCCTTGCCTGAAGTAACAACAATTACTTCACTCATCATTTTGTCCTCCCTTAACCTGCTGTGCATTTGATAATATGTCTGTTACCTGTGCTGCCGGTCGATACTGACATTAAACAGTTCAATAGTAACTACGCCATTTTTTATACTGGCAATTTCCGGGCGGTCAGTTTCCTGAGTATCGCCGTCGGGCGGCCTGGTAATATGATTGGCGATCCTTAACTGGGTAGGAGCCAGACGAAAAGACATAACGATGGCCTTTTCATTTCCGCCCGCTCCCGCATGAACTACACCGCGCAACTGTCCCATAACTATTATATTACCCGAAGCCATTATCTCAGCCCCCGGGTTAACATCGCCCATGACAACTACATTACCGTCATAGTGAAGCCTTTGACCGGAGCGCAGGGTCCTTTTGATCAGTATGGTATTTTCATCCCCCGCGGTTTCTTCAACGCCGTTGGAGTGACGGTCCTGATTTTTATATGAGTTTTCCAAGGACGATCTCCCTCCCCTGCAAGATTAAATTTTCTACAATCAAATAACCAAATCCTGCTAATGATGTAAAGAAAAAAAAGAAAAGCAGGTGAAAATTTTACCATTTACCACCGGCTCCCAATATTCTCAGCAATAAATCAAATCTCACCGGTAATCTAACCATCTCCGGCGCTCCCTGTTGGAGCGTCACCACCGCTGTCCTGGCCTGGTGGTGGCGGCGGAACCACTCCTCCCTCCTGGCCTGATCCCTCACCAAGAGGAGTCGTGCCTTCCGTAGCCCGGGAGCCCCCGGGCAGGGCTCCCGGCTGAGTACCGTTCGGCTGCACATTCCCCGGAGTTTGTGGTACTGCGGGTGTCCCGCTGTTGCCAGGGCGCCTGGTTTCCGCTCCCGGCGCCTGGTTGGCGCCGCCGGAGACATTTGCGGACGGGGCGCCATCATTGCTTTCCTGGTTGGTTTCCTGTTTCTGTAGCTTTTTAAGGTTAAAATAGGTATCCATAATCTGCCTGGCCACCGGGCCGGCAATACCGCTGCCCTTACCGCCGTATTCGATGATGACGGAAACTGCAATCTCAGGGTTTTCGTAAGGAGCATAGGCCACAAATAGGGCATGGTTGTTCTTGGCCGCATCCCCCACCTCAGCCGTTCCGGTTTTGGCCGCCGCAGTATAGTTAGCGCCGGCAAAAACCCCGGAAGCCGTTCCGCCGTTAATGGTTACCTCATGTATTCCTTGCCTTATCAGGCTTAGGGTTTTAGCCGAAACCTCCACCTTACCTATTTCTTTAGTAGTATTTTCCTGCAACACCCTTCCATCCGGTGAGATCACCTTATCCACCAGATAGGGCCTGTATAATATGCCCCCGTTGGCAATACTGGCCATGTAATTTACCAGTTGGATGGCAGTAATCTTAGTCTCCTGCTGACCTATGGCCATATCCATGCTGTCATATTCATGCCATTGAGATTCCCATTCCCTGACCCTGGGGTCCGGGTAGTTTTCCCAGTGCTTTTTCTTGACCTCCGGAGAGGCAACATCCCCTTCCTCTTCGCCGGGCAAATCAACCCCGGTAAGCTGACCAAAGCCGTATTCTCTGGCATAATGGTTAATGGGGCTGGGCCCGGCTATGGCGCCGAACATATAGAAAAATGTATCGCAAGATTCTTTCAGGGCTTTTATTATATCCACCCTGCCGTGGCCGCCCGGCTTCCAGTCATGTTTGTATTTGTAATAGCCCGGGTCGCTAATAACGGTGGATGGGGTTACTATATTTTTTTCCAGCAAGGCCGTGGCCGTTGCCATCTTAAAGGTGGAGCCGGGTGTATAGATGGACTGAATAGCGTGGTTTCTCAAAGCGCCGCTTTTAATTAGATCGCTGTACACTCCGGCGGTAAGATTGCCGGAAAAGATATTCAGATCGTAGGACGGCAGGGTGGCCATGGCCAGTATTTTACCGGTTTTGACATCCTGCACCACCGCAGCCCCGCTGGGAGCCTTCCCCGGGGGAGGCTTGGCGTATCCGAGCTGCTTTGCCCTGGCCAGGCCGGACTGCACGGCGTCCTGGGCGGCGCGCTGCAGGCGGTAGTCAACTGTTAGAACCAGGTTGTTCCCGGGTACAGGCTCTTTAATGCCCAGATCCCGCACTGGTCTGGCCTGAGAGTCAACTTCCACCAGGCGGGCGCCCCCAACCCCCCTGAGCTGATCTTCGTAACTTTTCTCAATGCCCACCTTACCAACCATATCGCCCATGCTATAATGATGTTCTTCGGTGGTAAAATTCTGGGAATTTTCCTCTATTTGTTGCTTTTCCAATTCTTCCGCAGTTATTTCCCGGACATAGCCCGACACTTCTCCCATCAAATCCTTGAAAGGATAATACCTTACGGGCTCCACGTCAATGGATACACCGGGGAGTTCCAGTCGCTGTTCCTCAATGCGGTTTACAGTTTGCTGGGATACATTGGAAGCCACCTTCACCGGCTCGTACAGCCGCTGGTGATCCTTTAGTTTACTCTGCATATCTTCCTTGATCTGATCTGCCGTCACACCTTTAAATGATTCTTCCAGTGACAATAACTCGGCCAGCCGGTTAATCACGCTGTCGTTATTCTTTAGCCCCAGATAAACCAGGGATACCGTATAAACAGGTTTATTGGAAACTATACGGACACCGTTACGGTCCAGTATCTCACCCCTTGGCGCTTCCACCGGTATTAGCCGCTGGTGGTTTTGGGTGGCCAGGGTGCGGTACCTGTCGGCTTCCAGCACCTGCATATAAGCTAGCCTGAACATGAGCAGGACTAACAGCCCTGCCAGCAGTCCAACAAAATATTTTGCTTTTTTTTCAAATTTTTTTCTTTCCACTGCCATACCCTCTCTGTCTTATACCTCTCGTCCGCGCAACAATCCTTTTTGATTGGAACTATAAAATCTTTTATAGGTAAGAGGAACCAGCAGAGCAGTATATGCAGCGGTGGGTACAATCACCCTGACCAGTGCCACAAGGGGTGAAATGGTCACCCCTGTGTAGGTCATTAAAAGGTAATAAAGGAACTGCTCCCCGGCAGAGGCAAACCAAACCAGGGCCATCATTATAAGAGAGCTGTCTTTATACAGCTTGGCTTCGGTCATACCCACAAGGTACCCCACTGTCATATAGCTCAAAGCATTTAGGCCTATATAGCTGCCGGTATAAATATCCTGTATCATTCCCCCGCAAAACCCTACAAAGGCACCCTCCCGGTGCCCCCGTAAAAAAGCGTTGTAAACAACCAGGACTAATACAAGATCCGGTTTTATACCCCAGATATGAAAAGAATCAAGAAAAGCGGACTGGACGATTAGAGAAACCACGATCATGGCCACTAAGAAAAGCAGGCGCAACGGTCAACCCTCCAGTACAACAACAGATATCCCCGAAATGATATAATTAAAATATAAGTGGGCCTTGGGTTCGGAAGGATTATTCTCCTATCGGACCCTTAGAGCGAACTTAAAAGTGAAGCTCGAAATCTCTGATTTCGTTAGCTGAACTTTCATACGTTGGGGACATTCCTCCGACCCTAAAGCCATGCTCCAAAGAGAGGTGTGTCCCCTATCCTTAGTAGTTTCGAGCTTTACAGTCTGTTGATCCCTGACCTTCGAGGAGGGGGTCTTACAGGCTGTTAGCGAGATAAAAAATGGTCAATTATCTCCTGTGCCATTACCAGGGCCGTATGCCCGGGGACTGGTTTGTCCGGCAGGAGGGGTCTGTGTATCAGGTGCGGTTGGTAAAACGTTTCCGGATGGTGGCACGCCTCCCGGCGAAGTATTATTGGGTATCCGGGGTTGCTGTTGGACAGGTCTTTGTTGTACATGTTCGTCAGATAAAGGCTGGGCAGCAGGCTGATTACCGTTAGCTGCGTTTTCCAGGGGCAGATCTCCAGCCCGGGTAGTACCTGGGGAACTACCGTAGTGCCTGGCAGTCCCCCACGGAGGTTGAATATCCGCCAGACTGACTTTTGGATCGGGATTTCCTACAGTGGTTACCACCATTACCTCTTCCAGCCGGTCGAAATCCACAAAGGGTATTAAGGCAGCGCTCATAAACAAGCCGGTGGACTCCCGGCCGACGGAAGTCACTGTACCTACAGGTATACCCTTCTGGTAGAGGCTTCCCAGCCCCGAAGTAACCACTGTCTGGCCCTTTGCAACCTTTGAGCCCGTTGGTATATGCACCACCCGTACCTGTCCTGAGGCTGTGGCAATCCCCTCGACCAAACCCGGGGTTCGGTTTTCCTGAATCAGAGTCCCCACGCCGCTGCGAGGATCGGTAATCAATAGGACTTCCGCTGAAGCGCTGCTGACCGAGGTTATCCTGCCCACAAGTCCTTCCGGCGTTAAGACAGTCATATTCCTACGGATACCGTCTGCAGATCCTTTGTTTATTCTAATCATGCCGAACCAGTTTCCGGGATCCCGGCCAATAACGACTGCGCTTTCCAATTCCAGCCCCATGGCTCTGGCCGTGCTGGAATTAAAATTAAGGAGCTTTTTCAGCCTCTCGTTTTCCTGGCGGTATTCCTCCATCTGCCTCAGTTGACCCTCTACATCCTTGAGCCTCTCACTGAGTTCGTCATTGCGCCTGGTCATTCCCACCACTTCAAAAGGAAAGGACACCAGACCTTTTATGCGGTGCCCCACCTGAGTGGCCAAACCCTGAACGGGTGATAATACATCTCTGAGTGCCGCCTCCACAGGTGAAACGGAAAGCCTGCCAAAGGCGGTATATTTAACCAGCACCAGCGAAGCCACTACCAGCACGGCCAGGTAAAAAGCCTTTTTATAGGTAGCCCTGCGAGGCACTCCCTTCACCTCCGGTTAACGATTCGGTATACAGTATTACTCATATATTTTATAACTCCCGTACAATAAATGCACCAGAAAATTGTTTACGTGATAACCAATATATACTTCATAGCAGGGGGTTCCCCGTCCATTGACAATACAAATATCAATATAACTGGTTACTGAAAAATTACCTGCATTTACCTAAAAACAAATGCGCAAGGCGGGAGGACGCTTAGCCGCCGTTCAGGCCAATCTCTTGGGCTGAATAAGCACCCTGCGCAGTATATCTATATTCTCCAGAACCCTCCCAGTACCATAGGCTACCGCCAGTAACGGTTCGTCAGATAGGTGTACTGGCATCCCCGTCTGCTCGCTTACCAGGCGGTCAAGCCCCTTTAACAGGGAGCCACCCCCGGCCATTACAATTCCCCGGTCCATTATGTCGGCCGCAAGTTCCGGCGGCGTCTGCTCCAGGGTAGCCTTAATGGCATCCAATATGGAGCTTACCGGCTCGGAAAGAGCCTTTTGTATTTCCTCCGATGTGATCTTAACCGTTTTGGGGAGACCGGTGATCAAATCCCGTCCCCGGATGTCGTAAACAGCAGAAGTATGCTTGGGACAGGCAGTGCCTATTTCAATTTTTATATCTTCCGACGTTCTCTCCCCGATCATTAAACTATATGCCTTCTTAACATGCTGGATTATGGCATCGTCCATTTCATCCCCGGCAATACGAATGGAACGGCTGGTTACTATGCCACCCAGGGAAATAACCGCCACCTCCGTTGTGCCGCCGCCTATATCCACCACCATATTTCCAGTGGGCTCGTGCACAGGCAGGCCTGCACCGATGGCCGCAGCCATGGGCTCTTCAATAAGGTAAGCCTCCCTGGCCCCGGCCTGAATGGCAGCCTCCCTGACGGCCCGCTCCTCCACTGCGGTAACACCGGAGGGAACCGATACAACCACCCGGGGGTGTACCAGAAACGTCCTGCCCCTCAGGGCCTTGCTGATAAAATATTTAATCATGCTCTGGGTAACGTCAAAATCAGCTATTACCCCGTCTTTCATCGGCCTGATGGCCACAATATTCCCCGGTGTCCTGCCAATCATCTGCTTGGCTTCCTCGCCCACCGCCAGAACTTGGCCGCTGTCTCTCTGGATGGCCACCACAGACGGCTCACGCAGCACGATTCCCTTCCCTTTTACATACACCAGTGAATTTGCGGTACCCAAATCTATTCCCATATCCTTGGAGAACAGCCCTATGCGCATCTCCCGGCCCCTTTCTTTTATAGGTTCACAACATATCCTTGGCTTTAAAACTGATAAACTTATTATCCCCTATTACTATGTGATCTAATATTTCAATGCCTACAATTTCCCCGGCCTCCTGCAGGCGCCTGGTAACATCCATATCTTCCTTGCTGGGTGTGGGATCCCCGCTGGGATGATTGTGCACCAGTATTATCGCTGCCGCACTGCGCCGGATGGCTCCTTTGAATAATTCCCTGGGATGTACCGCCGAAGAATTCAAAGTGCCTATGGAAACGGTTTCCCTGGCCACCACCTGGTTTTTGGTATTTAGCAGCAGGGCGCTAAAATATTCCCTATCAAGGTGGCGCATTTCTTCCATTACCAGGAAGGCAGCGTCCTCCGGACATCTGATATAGGGGCGCTCTTCAATCTGGGTGGCAGCCACTCTCCGGCCCAGTTCCAGAGCAGCCTTTACCTGAGCGGCTTTGGCCAGCCCGATGCCCTTTACGGCGGATAGCTCTTCCGGGGCGGCCTGCACCAGCGCCCTGATCCCTCCGAAATGGCTGATCAAATGTGTGGCCAGATCCAGCGCACTGGCCTCGGCTGTTCCTGTACGCAGCAGGATAGCAAGCAGTTCGTTGTCAGCCAGCATACCCGGGCCTTCCCTTATTAATCTCTCCCTGGGCCTCTGTCCTTCCGGTAAATCCTTGATGGCAGTACGGTACAACACGGCATATCTCCTTTGCCGGAAAACGAACGCCTGTCCATCCTGACTTCAATCAATTTAATCGCTTTCCAATACATTAACACCAAAACATTTAAATACTGAAGCAAGTTTAAAAAGTGGCAACCCTACAACATTGGCATAGCAGCCCTCTATGCCGGACACAAATACTGCTCCCAGTCCCTGTATAGCATAAGATCCGGCCTTGTCCATCGGCTCACCGGAGTTAACGTACAGTTTCAATTCGTCATCCCCGGCCGGACGAAAAATAACTCTCGTGCGCTCATGGGTGCAGACCATCCTGCCGTCTGTGGCATCAACCACAGCCAGGCCGGAGTATACGTAATGTTCGCTTCCCTGAAGACACCGCAGCATGCGCAGCGCATCCGTCTCATCCGACGGCTTCCCCATTATTTTTCCCCGCCAGACCACCACCGTGTCGGAGCCTATAACCAGTCCTTGGTTCAATTCCCGGGACACCGCCAGGGCCTTCCTGGCGGAAAGGGCCTCCACCAACCCGGCTGGCTCCATATCTTCGGCTACGGTTTCGTCCACTGGCCGGGAAATAATGTCAAAACGCAGACCCAGCTGCTCCATCAGCTCCCTGCGGCGGGGCGAGGTGGAAGCCAGATATATCGGCAGCAAAAGCAGATCAACTCCCACGGTTAAATTCTTCTGTAAACCCAGTAGCCAACAATCAAACCCAGGACGGTTAAAGGCCCCAGGGCAATATTAATACCAAAAGTGATCTTCAAAAAATGCAAGTCAAGCGTGGTAGGAGACAGGCCGAAACTTTTAGTTGCCTTAATTAGCGGCAAAGCGGGCAGGGCCTCCGCCAGGGCGCTTCCGGCCAGGGCGCCGGCAATAAGCAGCAACAACAGCACCCACGGACTTTTCGGGCTTTTTAAAGATTTCACCATTATTTCACCCGCGGGCTCTAAAAATTATCTTTCCCTCGCCAGGAAAAACCAATACCCGCATTATTTCCAGTTTAACATCCAGCCTTCGGTTATGACAAGCTTTTACATAAACATCTCTCTGGCCTCGGCTACCATGTACAGTGATCCGGTTATGCAGACCACGTCCCCCGGGGCGACCAGTTCCAGAGCCGCCCTGACCGCCCCGGAAATATCCTCAACAGTCAACACTTTTTCAACATATTTGCCGGCCTCTCCGGCCATGCTCTGCCAGTTGCCGGCCCTGGGGCTGTTGGGCCGGGTGATCACCACGGCTCTGGCCCGGGGCGCCAGTTCCGCCACCACCCTGGAGCGCTCCTTGTCTCCCAGCATCCCCAGCACCATGACGATCCCTCTGCCGGGAAAATAATCTTCCAGGGCTCTGCCCAGGGCCACCGCCCCATCCATATTGTGGGCGCCGTCAATTAAAACCAAAGGGTCCCTGCTTACAATTTCCATCCTGGCCGGCCAGACTGTGCGGGCAATACCGCCTGCAATGTCATCCGCGGTAATTTTCGCCCCGGTTTCCACCAACACCTCGGCCAGGGCCACCGCCGTGGCGGCGTTAATTTGCTGGTGCCTGCCCATCAGCGGCACCGTTATATTCCGGTAATTTCCTAACCTTCCGTCAATGTCGATTATTTGCCCGCTACCGGTAATTTCCCTCTCTCGCCAGATAACATTCCTACCCACCAGCAGCAGGGGAGCATTTTTTTCCCGGCACACCCCTTCGATTACCTCCAGCGCCTCGCCGGCGGCCGCAGTAACCAGGGGCACCCCTTCTTTTATGATGCCGGCTTTAACCGTAGCAATCTCTTTTTCGGTGTTACCCAGGTAATCCATGTGGTCCATGGCCACATTGGTTATAGACGCCACAAGTGGTATAACCACATTAGTGGAATCTATGGCCCCGCCCAGCCCCACTTCCAGCACCAGGTAATCCACCCGCTGCCTCTGAAAGTAGAGGAAGGCCAGGGCAGTGCCCACTTCGAACTCGGTGGGATGCTCATACCCTTCCCGGACCATCGCTTCCAGGTGGGGGCGCAGTTCGGTGATCATTACGGCCATATCGTTTTCGGAAATTTCTGCTCCGTTAATACGATATCTTTCGGTATAGGAATGGAGATGGGGAGAAGTAAAGGCGCCCACCCGTGAGCCTGACTGCTGTAGTATCGCCCCCAGCATGGCGGTAGTGGAGCCCTTGCCGTTGGTGCCGCCGATGTGTATGATTCTCAAATCAAGGTGGGGGTTGTCCAGCCTGCGCAGCAACTCTGTAATTCTCCCCAGCCCGAAATTAAAGCCGAATTTGGTGAGGTTCTGCATGTATTCTAATGCCTCTGGAAAATTCAAACCGACACCCCTTATTAAGGTAAGGGGACACACCTTCTGTGTTTCCCATCATTCCTTACCTTATAATAATATCGCGAAGGAATGTCCCCAACTTATGTAAGGGGACACACCTTCTGTGTTTCCTTTTATTCCTTACCTTTAACAATTTCACGAAGGAATGTCCCCAATAGACTATTGTTCCAGCATCTTCAGGCGCTCCTCAATGGCCTTCTTCTTGCCGGCCAGCTCAGATTCCTTGGATTTTTCTTTGGCCACAACTTCTTCCGGGGCTTTGTCCAGGAAGCCGTGATTAGAGAGTTTCCCCTGTATCCTGATCAGGTCTTTTTCCAGAGTCGCCAATTCCTTGGACAGCCTAGCAACTTCCCGGTCTATATCAATAAGCCCCTTCAGGGGAACATAAATCTCCATCCCCCGGGCCACTGCCTGGGCGGCCTGTTCAGGTGCTTCAGGCAGTGTGGCATGTATGCTTACCCTGCCGGCTGACAGCAATTCAATATAATTTGCCCACTTTTCCACCAGTTTCCTGGTTTCCTCTTCGGGTATCGCCAGCACTATGTCCGCCTTTTTACCCGGCGGAACATTCATCTCGCTACGAATATGCCTGACCGCGCGGATTATTTCCATTAGTATCCCCATCTGGTCTTCCGCTTCCCGATCTGCAAGCCCGAAGGTTGCAACTGGCCAGGTAGCTTTCATGATGGTCTGCCCCCGGTGGGGCAGGCGCTGCCAGATATCCTCGGTAATAAAGGGCATGAACGGGTGCAACAACTCCAGCGTCCCTTTTAGGGTCTGGGCCAGCACATACTGAGCCGTGTAGCGATCATCCCGGTCCTTGCCGTACAGCCTTGGCTTGGCCAGCTCAATATACCAGTCGCAAAACTCGTTCCAGGTGAATTCATACAACACCCGGGCCGCCTCACCCAGTTCGTATCTGTCCAGGTTCCGGGTGACCTCAGCCGCAACCTCCTGGAATCTGCTCATAATCCAGCGGTCGGCCAGGGTCAGCACCTCCCGGCGCGGCTCCGGACCCGGGGTGAAATCATTTAGATTCATCAGGGTAAAGCGGGAGGCGTTCCATAATTTATTGGCAAAATTCCTGGTGCCCTCCAGCCGCTCAAAATGAAAGCGCAAGTCATTACCCGGAGTGTTTCCGGTCACCAGCATAAACCTGAGGCTGTCCGCCCCATGACTCTCGATAACATCTATAGGATCCACCCCGTTGCCCAGGGATTTGCTCATTTTCCGCCCCAGGGCGTCCAGGACCAAGCCGTGGATGAAAACCTCCCGGAAAGGCACCTCATCCATGAAGGCCATACCACTAAAGATCATCCTGGCCACCCAGAAGAATATGATATCCCTGCCGGTGACAAGCACCGAAGTAGGGTAGTAATAGGCTAAATCCACCGTCTTCCGGGGCCAGCCCAAAGTAGAAAAGGGCCAAAGCGCCGAGGAAAACCAGGTGTCAAGCACATCGGGATCCTGCTCCAGTCTGCTGCCGCCGCATTTTGTGCACTTCGACGGAGGGGTTTTGGTAACTATAATTTCCTCACAGTCGCCACAATACCACACAGGAATTCTGTGCCCCCACCAGAGTTGCCTGGATATGCACCAGTCCCTGATATTTTCCATCCAGTTGAGATATATCCTGGTAAAACGTTCCGGAACAAAGCGCAACCTGCCCTCCCTGGCGGCCTCAATGGCTGGTTCGGCCAGGGGTTTCATACGCACGAACCACTGTTTGGAAAGCATGGGCTCGATAACCGTGGAGCAGCGGTAGCAGTGACCTACGGCGTGGGTATGGTCATCCACCTTGATCAGGTAGCCTTTACTATCCAGTTCCCTGACCAGTTGTTTGCGGCATTCCCAGCGGTCCAGCCCCTGGTATTTGCCTGCTTCCCCGGTCATCACCGCATCCTTGTTGATAACCTGCAACTGAGGCAGGTTATGGCGCTGGCCCACCTCAAAGTCATTGGGGTCGTGGGCCGGGGTTATCTTGACTGCGCCGGTGCCGAATTCAGGGTCCACGTAATCGTCAGCGATGACCGGTATTTCCCTATCCACCACCGGCAGTACCAGCGTTTTTCCCACCAGGTGCCGATAGCGCTCATCCTCCGGGTGAACCGCCACCGCCACGTCGCCCAGCATGGTCTCCGGGCGGGTGGTGGCTATGGCAAGATACTCGTTGCTGTCCTTCACGGGGTATTTTATAAAATAAAAGTGGCCCGGTTTATCCAGATGCTCCACCTCTATATCCGAAATGGTGGTATGGCATTTGGGGCACCAGTTGGTAATGTAATGACCACGGTAAATGAGACCCTTTTCATAAAGTCGTACAAACACCTCCAGCACGGCCTCCGAACAGCCCTGGTCCATGGTGAAACGCTCCCGGTCCCAATCGCAGGACGAGCCCAGGCGCCTTAGCTGGTGGGTAATCCTGCCGCCGTACTGTTCCTTCCACTGCCAAACCCGCTCCAGAAATTTATCCCGGCCCAGGTCGTGCTTGGCAAGACCCTCTTTGGCCAGTTGCTCCTCCACCTTGGCCTGGGTGGCAATCCCCGCGTGGTCGGTGCCGGGCAGCCAGAGGGCGTTATAACCCTGCATCCGGCGCCAGCGGGTCAGAATATCCTGCATGGTGTTGTCCAGGGCATGCCCCATGTGCAGCTGGCCGGTAACATTGGGAGGCGGCATTACAATGCAGAAAGGCTCCTGCTCCGGGTTCACCACGGTATGAAAAAAATTATTTTCCTCCCAGTATTTATACCACTTTCCCTCCACCGCTCCGGGATCGTAGGCGGGAGCCATGTCGGTTTTCGGGGTTGCGTTAGCTGACACAACAATCATCCTCCTCATGCAAATAAAAAATAATAAAACCCCTTCCGTATATAAGGACGAAAGGAGTTTACTCTCCGCGGTACCACCTTAATTCCGCAACAGCGGCAACATCTATTGTCGCCTTGTATTGCAGCACTTTAACAGCTGTAACGGGCTAACCCGGCTATGGCCTAACAGCGTTTGCCTTCGACCATGCAGCTTCCGGGGCGACAGTCCAACCCGCCGGGCGGGAAATCTTTCAGCCTGCCGCTGCTAAAAACGCGGCGGATCTCACTCTCTGGACTCCTTGAAAGGCTGGCCCTCCCCATCACCGCTTTATACGGTATGTCAAAAATATATTATCCCTTTGCATTGCCGTTGTCAATGCGCGAAATACAACCGCATGCAGCCGTCTGGTATCTGACCTCTCCGGCTCATTCTGCTAATTCGTTAAATCAAAATCAAATCCGAAGCAATCAAAAGTCATTAAACTTAATAAACGAAATATTAATTATAATAGTCTCCCGCACAAACAAAGTGCGACAGTGGGGACGGTTCTCTGTCGCATTAAGCCCGATGATTAACATAACCACCTGGTATACCGCTCATACTGCGTCAGACTTGGGATTGGTGGCCTGACGCACGGCTTTTGACCGGATTCTCCGAATTATTACTATAAAAGATTTCTATACACCACAGGAGGGTAGACCATGAAGAAACCTCTTAAAACCCTGACAATCCTTTTATTACTTATTATTGTCCTGGCAGCGCTGTCCCTGCTGGCCCACCACTGGTTTCTGGCCGGAGAAAAAACCGTAACCATTCGGGTGGCCGAAGGAGCCGGCGGCGCATACCACTTTCCCTTCCACCTGGCCGGAGAAATGAAATTTTTCAAACAGGAGAGCATAGCCGTTAAAACCAAAAGGTATAACACCGGGGACGAGGCGATGGACATCTTACTGGCAGACAAGTCCGACGTAGCCCTGGTTGACCTGGAGGACTTTGTCAGGGCCGGGGCCCGCCGGCTGGACGATGATTTTGATGCGACAGGCTTTGCCGCTATCACCTGTATAAACGACTCTTACCTGCTGGCCCCGGAGCCCGGGCAAAATTTTGCATGGGTCGGAATGAAAGACAAATCTGTTATCTGTGGCTCCCCCGACAGCATAGAGACGGTGGTGCTGGAAGAAATACTGAGGCGCCAGGGGCTGGTTCCATACGAAGACGTGACCATGATGACAAACATACCGGACGATTTAAAAATAGGCGCGCTTAAAGCTGGCATCGGCAATTATTTGTTAGTACGGGGTCCGCTGGCTGCAGCAGCCGAGAAAGGCGGTGCAGCAGTGGTTATCGCCTCTCTCGGCAATGAGCTAGGCCCTTACCCCGCCGCAATCTGTGTGGTTAATAAAAATTTTTTATCCAAACACAGCGGTGAATTACAAAAATTCACCAACGCCATTTACAAAGCACTGATCTGGATTAAATATCATACGGATGCAGAAATAGGCAAGCACCACACCGGGGCAGCAGAAAAAAAGGACCGGGAATTGTATTCGATCATGCTTAAAAGATACGCCAGGGATAAGGTATGGCCTGAAAATCCGGTAATTACCGGCGATTCCTTTGACGGCGGGATGGCAATGTTGGCCAGGGCCAGAGAGATTCCCAGGGAAGTAACATATGAGGGTATGGTAAACAGCATTTTTGCCCGCCGGGCTGTGGACACTGTAAAATACATTCCGGAGGACAAAATGCCTAAAAAAAGGTTCCCCTTTAACATACTTAGCTTGGCTGATGATAGATAGGATGGATCAGTAAGGAGAAATAAGCTTGAGCCGGGACTCTACTACTGCTGGAAATGCAGCTGTCCCGGCTATCTGCGAAATCAAGCCGGTGTACGGACACGGATTTAAAGGAAGAGCTAAACAACAAATTCGTTCAATTGGCAAGGCAAATCCGCAGGATGAAACAGTCAGTCCTGTAAGTTGCTGTCCGGCTGCTCGCCGATCATACCTTCAATTATCTGCCATATCTCGTCCCGGCCCTGCCCTGAAAGAGAGGAAAAAAGCAGCAGGGTATCTTCCCGGCCGAGTTCAAGGGTGGTTTTGATAATCTTAACCTGTTTGGCGGCCTGGTTTTTTGAAAGTTTGTCGCTTTTGGTGGCTACCACCAACGCAGGAATGCTGTAATGTTTCAGCCACTGGTGCAACTGGATGTCCTGTGCGCTGGGCTGGTGGCGAATGTCCACCAGTTGAATGACGCCCTGCAGTTGGGTCCGCCCCTTGAGATAATTTTCTACCATGGGACCCCACTTCGCCCTTATTTGGGCAGGAACCCGGGCATAGCCGTAGCCCGGCAGGTCCACCAGGTAAAAGCTGTCGTTTATCAAGAAGTAATTAATACCCTGGGTCCGCCCCGGGGTATTGCTGGTGCGGGCCAGGCTTTTTCTGTTGACCAGCTTGTTCAGCAGCGACGATTTCCCTACATTGGAACGCCCGGCCAAGGCGATTTCAGGTCGCTCTCCGGCCGGGCAGCTTTTTAAATCAACTGCTGTTTTGACGAATTCAGCGGTAGCAATTTTCATCTTCAACTATTCCTCTGCGGTTCTCAGGAAAGGATCTGGCCTCCGCCGTCCTGAACCACCGGCTGGTAGGCCACCTCCGGATTCACCACAGCAGGCGTTCCACCCAATTCGGCAGCCTCCGGCTCAAATTCCTTTTCCATTAAGGCTATTTCCAGCACATCGTCCATGAGGTCAACCAGTTCAAAGGTTAAATTCTTTTTGACATTGGCCGGTATCTCGTCCAGATCCTTTTTATTATCATTGGGCAGTATGATAGTTTTTATACCACCCCTGTGGGCCGCCAGTACTTTTTCTTTTATGCCGCCCACAGGAAGTACCCTGCCCCGGAGGGTAATTTCCCCGGTCATGGACACGTCATGGCGTATCTTACGGCCGGTAAGGGCCGAGGCTATGGCACAGGCCATGGTTATACCGGCGGAGGGACCGTCCTTGGGTATAGCTCCCTCGGGTATGTGCACGTGGATATCGAATTTGTCAAAAACATCCTCGGAGATGCCGAGTTCCATACTCCGGCTGCGTACATAACTGTATCCGGCCTGGGCTGATTCCTTCATCACGTCCCCCAGTTTACCGGTGAGGGTAAGCTTGCCGTTCCCCTTGTAAACCGTTACCTCGATGGCCAGTGTGTCACCGCCCACTTCGGTCCAGGCCATGCCGGTGGCAACCCCCACCTGGTCATCCTGCTCGGCCATACCGTAGCGATAACGTGGTGTCCCCAGGAATGACTCCAGGTTTTGTGTGCTGATTTTCACCTTCTGTGCCTTGCCCGCCACTATTTGTTTGACTACCTTGCGACAGAGCGATGCGATATTCCTCTCCAGGTTACGCACACCGCTTTCCCTGGTGTATTCCCTGATAATCCTGCGAATGGTGTTTTCAGATATATGCACTAACTTATCGTTTAGCCCATGCTCCTTAATCTGCTTGGGAGCCAGGTGACGCAGCGCTATCTGCACCTTTTCTTCCTCGGTATAGCCGGAAATATGAATAAGTTCCATCCTGTCCAGCAGCGGCCTGGGAATATTATGCTGGACGTTAGCGGTAGTGATAAACATAACATTTGAAAGATCAAAGGGCACCTCAATGTAATGGTCGCTAAAGGAATTGTTCTGCTCCGGATCCAGCACCTCCAGCAGCGCTGAGGATGGATCGCCCCTGAAGTCCATACTCATCTTATCAATTTCGTCCAGCAGGAACACCGGGTTTTTAGAACCGGCGGTTTTCATGCCCTGAATAATCCTACCCGGCAAGGCGCCCACGTAGGTGCGCCGGTGACCGCGTATTTCAGCCTCGTCCCGAACCCCACCCAGGGAAATGCGTACAAATTTGCGCTCCAGCGCCCGGGCAATGGAACGGCCCAGAGATGTTTTGCCGACTCCAGGCGGCCCCACAAAGCAAATTATGGGCCCTTTCATTTTTTTGGCCAGTTTGCGGATGGCCAGATATTCCAGAATCCGCTCTTTGACGGTTTTCAGCCCATAGTGGTCAGCTTCTAAAATGGCTTCAGCAGCGTTAATATCCAGGCGGTCCCTGGTACCCTTGCTCCAGGGCAGGGCCAGGATCCAGTCCAGATAGTTGCGTACCACGGCAGACTCGGCGGCCATGGGCGGCATTTTTTCCAGCCGCTCCAGTTCCTTGATGACCTTCTCTTCCACATCTTTGGGTAGCTTGGCACTGGCGATTTTTTCCCTGTATTCCTCCGCCTCGGCCATCCGCTCATCCTTTTCGCCCAGTTCCTTCTGGATAGCTTTGATCTGCTCCCGAAGGTAATACTCTTTCTGGGTTTTTTCCATCTGCTTGCGGACACGGATATTGATCTTGCGTTCAAGCTCCACAATTTCCAGTTCCTTGGCCACCAGGGCGCAGAGTTTTTCTATGCGTTTGACGATGTCCGTCGTCTCCAGCACTGCCTGCTTATCCTCAATGCGCAGGGATAGGTGGGATGCAATTATGTCCGCCAGACGTCCGGGCTCCTCCAGGTTGACCACCGAAACCACTGTCTCCGGCGGGATACGCTTGGACAATTTGACATACTGCTCAAACTGGTATACCAGACTGCGCATGAGAGCCTCAATTTCCGCAGTCTTTTTAAAATCCTCGGAATACTGTTTGATCTCAACTTTGAAATATGGTTCATCGGCCAGGTACTTGTTGATTCTGGCTCTGGACATACCCTCAACCAGAATTCGGATGGTGCCACCCGGCAATTTCAACAGTTGTTTGACCTCTGCAACGGTTCCGATTTGGAAGATATCCTCCTCACCGGGGTCATCAGTTTGTGCTTCCTTTTGGGTGGCCAGAAAAATCATACGGTCCCGTGCCATGGTTTCTTCGATGGCCTGCACGGATTTATCGCGGCCTACGTCCAAATGAATTACCATGTATGGAAACACCAGAATACCCCTGAGAGGCAGCAATGGCAAAACCTTTACGGTTGGTTCCACAGCTGAACCTCCTTATCTAATGTATTGATTAATCAGTTACTCAGGGCAGATGCGCATACAACATTCTATCACACCAGTTCCGCCGACTGCTATAGTAATAACTGTCAGAATTGAAGAAAAAGCAGTAAAAATCACATATAAAACCAGTATAACGTAAAATTCAGCTCTCTACCGCCTGTATATTAAGTATTATGCCGAAAATCAAAATTATCCCGAAAAATGTTACAATAAAAAACACTTCTGTCACGGATCACAGGACAGGCCCGAATTATCCGGGCCTGTCCAATTGAACAATATTTTCAGTGGCAGTTTACCCCCTGCACCCCTGCAGCCACCAGAACATCCGCTTTTACCACCACCGGGGCGGGATTTGTTAGGCCCGGATCCTCCACCAAAGCGTCTTTTAAAACCTGTTCCAGCCGCGTTACAGGCAAAACTTTTACTCCTTCCAGGTCGCGGAATGTTTCCTGATAATTTTCAGCCGGTATCAGCACCCTGCTAGCCCCCGCCCGGCGGGCGGCTTCAACCTTGGACACTACTCCCCCCACAGGCAGCACCAGCCCCCGGATAGAAATCTCACCGGTCATGGCCAGCCTGTTATCCACCGGTATGCCTTTGATGGCAGAATAGACCGCAGCGGCCACAGCCACACCAGCGGAAGGTCCGTCTATGGGCACACCTCCCGGGAAATTCACATGAATGTCATAATCCGGAGGATTTACATCACTAACCCTGCGCAATACCGTCAAAACATTTTCAATGGATCCTTTGGCCATACTCTTCCTCCGGATGGTGCGCCCACGGCCGCCTATTTCTTCCTCTTCCACCACACCGGTTACAATTACCTTACCCTGCCCCCGGGCCACCGGTACTGCGCCCGCCTCGATTTCAAGCAGCGTGCCGGTGTTGGGACCGTAGACCGCCAGCCCGTTTACCAGGCCAATTTGGGGTTGCGAGGCCACCTTTTTTTCAGGTCGCGGAGAATACTGCCCGCTGTTGACCACCCACTCCACGTCGCAGGTGCTAATGGTTTTTCTACCCTCGGTCATGGCAATACCTGCGGCAATTTGAATAATATTAACCGCTTCCCGGCCGCTGGTGGCATATTTCTTAATAACCTCCAGACAGCCGCCTGCCATGGGAAAACCTACTTTCTCGGAGGCATTGGCAGCGATTAATTCAATCTCCTCGGGCTGCAGAGGTTTAAAAAAAACCTCCAGGCAGCGGGACCGTATGGCCGGGGCTATATCCTCGGGGGTTCTGGTGGTAGCTCCCACCAGTCTGAAATCAGCAGGCAGGCCATTCTGGAAAATATCATGAATATGGCCGGGGATGTTGTTATCCTCAGAACTGTAATAGGCGCTCTCCAGCAATACCTTGCGGTCCTCCATTACTTTCAGTAGTTTGTTCATCTGGATATGGTGCAATTCACCTATTTCATCCAGAAAGAGCATGCCGCCGTGGGCCTTGGTTACCGCGCCGGCCTTGGGCTGCGGCACACCGGCCATTCCCAGCGGACCGGCGCCCTGGTAGATGGGATCGTGCACCGATCCGATCAAAGGGTCGGCAATGCCCCGTTCGTCAAACCGGGCGGTGGTGGCATCCATCTCAATAAATTTAGCATCTACCTTAAAGGGGGAGGAGGTATTTTTTTTGGCCTCCTCCAGTACTACTCTGGCAGCCGCCGTTTTGCCCACCCCCGGGGGGCCGTAAATAATGACGTGCTGGGGATTTGGCCCGCAAAGGGCCGCCCGCAGTGATTTCAAGCCCTCGGACTGGCCGATTATTTCCTTGAAGCTGGTGGGCCTTGTTTTTTCCGCCAGCGGCTCCGTCAGCGATATGGCCCGGAGGCGCTGTAACTTCTCCAGCTCCTTGCGGGACTCCCGCTCCACAGCGGATTTATTCCCCTGCTGGGCTTTGAGCATATTCCAGAAATACATACCGATAATTACTGCGAAAAACACCTGTATAAAAGTAAGAAAACTGCCGATTCCGATACCGGCCTCTCCCATCGGCGATTCCTCCTCATTCAGTTTTCCTACTATTATTGCTAACTTTTGTATATTTTATCCCTTTTATTAAAATAGGGGCTGCCGCCGCTTTAGGACTATCGGTCCTTCACCCCGGAGTAAGGAAGGGGGACACACCTCTCTTTAGAGGAATGGGGACACACCTCTCTTTAGAGCTTGGCTCTGGGGTCGGAGGAATGTCCCCGATTGGAATGGCTCTGGGGTCGGAGGAATGTCCCCGATTGGAATGGCTCTGGGGTCGGAGGAATGTCCCCGATTGGAATGGCTCTGGGGTCTGAGGAATGTCCCCGATTGGAATGGCTCTGGGGTCTGAGGAATGTCCCCAACTAGTGTAAGGGGGTTAGCAAAGAGCTCCGGACATCTCTGCCGGAACTCTTTGTTCTCTGCTATTGCAGTTGTAATTGATTCGATGCAGATCCCCTTATTTATTCAGGATAGCTGCCAGGTCCTGTTCCGGTGTAGTGATGGGCATAATGTTGAAGTTCTTCACCAGCACATCCAGCACGTTGGGTGTTATGAACGCCGGCAGGCTGGGGCCAAGGCGAATGTTTTTAATACCCAGGTGCAGCAGGGTAAGCAGTATGGCCACCGCCTTCTGCTCGTACCAGGAGAGCACCAGGGAGAGAGGCAAGTCGTTTACACCGCAGTTGAAGGCGTTGGCCAGGGCCACGGCGATTTGCACGGCGGAGTAGGCATCGTTGCACTGGCCTATATCCAGCAGGCGGGGTATGCCGCCGATATCACCCAGCTTTTTGTCAAAGAAGCGGAATTTGCCGCAGGCCAGAGTCAATATAACGGAATCATTGGGCGCCTTTTCCACAAATTCGGTGTAGTAGTTGCGACCCGGTTTGGCTCCGTCGCAGCCGGCCACCAGGAAGAAATGCTTAATGTCGCCGCTCTTAACCGCCTCTATAACCTTTCCGGCCACACCCATTACCGCATTGCGGGCAAAACCCACCATTACGCTGCCGTTATCTTCGTCGGATGCAAAGCCGGGCATGGCCAGGGCTCTTTCGATAACCGGGCCGAAGTCTCCGTTATTAACGTGTTGCACTCCCGGCCAACCTACCAGACCGGTGGTAAAGATGTTGTCCATGTAGGCCTGGGGATCCTGGATGCAGTTGGTGGTCATGAGTATGGCGCCCGGGAAGGCGGGGAATTCTTTCTTCTGGTTCTGCCAGGCAGTGCCGTAGTGCCCGTAAAAGTGATTGTATTTCTTTAGTTCCGGGTAACCGTGGGTGGGCAGCATTTCGCCGTGGGTATACACATATATCCCCTTGCCCTCGGTCTGTTTCAACAATTCGGCCAAATCTTTAAGGTCGTGGCCTGAAATCAGTATACACTTGCCTTTTTTATGGCCCAGAGGCACCCCGGTGGGTACGGGATGACCGTATGTGCCGGTGTTTCCTGCATCCAGCAGTTCCATGACGCGCAGGTTGACCTCTCCGCATTTGAGTACCAGGCCGATCCAGTCGTTGATGGTTAATTCCCTGTTGGCCAGTGCGGCCATGCCATGATGGATAAAGGCATATACGCTGTCGTCCTCCTGGCCCAGGATACGGGCATGGTCGGCATAGGCGGCCACACCTTTGATGCCGTATACCAGTATTTGCTGCAGTGATTGAATATCAGTGTCAGCAACATAGTCGGATACTATACCCACAACTTCACCCTGTGTGATTAACCCGGCCAGGTCGGCGGCGGGCCTGAAGTTTGCCGAAGGGTCACTGAAGCTGGTTTTACCACCTGCGGCAGAAACCCTCTCCCTCAGTTTTTCCCTGTATTCAACACAACGGTTAATCATGGGCTGGAAGCGCTCCGGGTCGAAGTTTACGTTGGTCAGCGTAGAGAACATAGCCTCACTGGTGAAAGAGTTCATCTCAGAGTCCGTAACACCGACCCTGCGCCCTTCCTCGGCGTAAAGGGATAACCCTTTCACAGCGTGCAGTAACAGATCTTGGAGAGCAGCCACCTCCGGCTTTTTGCCGCATACTCCCATGGCGGTGCAGCCTTTTCCCCTGGCGGTTTGTTCGCATTGATTACAAAACATTGTTATTCCTCCTTTTTTATGATTAATTAGACCTTATATATCCACTTTAAGGCTATAATTGCCCCTTACACCAGCACAATCTATCCCTCCATTGGCATTCCGCTCACTATATCCGCCAGGGTTTCCCTGGTCAATTCCTTTACCAGGGCTGCCTGCGCTCTTCTTATAATCCGGTGTACCCGGCAGGTAGGGCGGTTATGACACTGGTAGTTTTCTCCAAGGCACACGTTCAGCGCCAGTGGACCTTCTATGGCTACCAGTATATCGGCCAGGGTAATTTCGTTGCCCGGCCTGGCCAGCCTTACCCCTCCCTGGGAGCCCCGCTGGGTTATCACCAGCCCGGCGCGGCTTAAAAGCTGGATTGTTTTTTTCAGAAATACTTCCGGTATGCTATGGCGCTCGGATATGTGCTTGGTTTGGATAAACTCTCCAAAGGGGGCTGTGGATAGTTCCAGGGCAGTTCTTATAGCGTATTCTGTTTGTCTGGTGATTTGCATAATAACTACCCTTTCAGTACTAAGTGGATAACTTTTATCTTCTTTAATTATACTTACAAAATTTCCTCTGTCAACCCCTTAATAGCAAAAATTTAAAAAATTTTATAAGATGAAAGGAGACACACCTCTCTTTCAAAGGAATGGGGACACACCTCTCTTTAGAGATTGGCTCTGGGGTCGGAGGAATGTCCCCGATTGGAATGGCTCTGGGGTCGAAGGAATGTCCCCAACTAGAAAAAGGCACCCTTTAAAGGGTGCCTTGCTTGACGTTGTTTTATGCGGTTTCTTCCTTTTTCTTTTTGCGGTCCATGGTTATTATGATCGGTTTTTCTTTTTTCAATATGGTTTCCCTGGTAATTACACACTTTGCTATATCTTCCCGGGAAGGAATTTCGTACATGGTGTCCATCATTATTTCCTCCAGGATAGCCCTCAGGCCCCTGGCCCCTGTCTTGCGTTTCAGTGCCTCATGGGCTACCGCCTTCAGCGCTTCCGCCTGAAACTCCAGAGCCACCCCGTCCAACTCGAACAGCTTGTCGTACTGCTTAACCAGGGCGTTCCTGGGCTCGGTGAGAATACGCACCAGAGCTTCCTCATCCAGGGCATCCAGGGTTACGATGATGGGCAAACGGCCTACAAATTCGGGAATCAGACCGTACTTGAGCAGGTCTTCAGGTAAAATATGGCTTAATATTTCCCCAATACGAATTTCTTTCTGGGTCTGAATTTCGGCTCCAAAGCCCATGGTTTTCTTACCGGTACGGCTTTGAATTAATTTTTCGATACCGTCAAAGGCCCCGCCGCAGATGAATAAAATATTGGTGGTGTCCAGTTGAATGAACTCCTGGTGCGGGTGTTTGCGCCCGCCCTGGGGAGGCACACTGGCCACCGTACCCTCCAGTATTTTCAAAAGCGCCTGCTGCACTCCCTCGCCGGATACGTCCCTGGTGATGGAGGGGTTTTCGGATTTGCGGGCTATCTTATCTATTTCGTCGATATATACTATCCCTTTTTCAGCTTTCTCCACATCATAATCCGCCGCTTGTATGAGCTTCAGGAGAATGTTCTCCACATCTTCACCCACATAACCGGCTTCAGTCAGTGAAGTGGCATCAGCAATGGCAAATGGTACATTAAGGAGGCGGGCTAAAGTCTGGGCCAGCAGGGTTTTACCACTGCCTGTAGGTCCCAGCATAACGATGTTGCTCTTCTGAAGCTCCACATCGTCTATTTTGCCGCCCAGATTAATCCTCTTATAGTGGTTATAGACTGCCACGGAAAGGGATTTCTTGGCTTCTTCCTGGCCGATGACATACTGGTCAAGGATGTCCTTGATTTCCTTCGGTTTCGGAATATCCCCCAGGTCAAGCCCCAGGTCCTCGTTCAGTTCTTCCTCAATGATCTCATTGCATAACTCAATGCACTCGTCGCAGATATATACCCCGGGGCCGGCGACCAGCTTTTTAACCTGATCTTGCAGCTTGCCGCAAAAGGAACATTTTAGCTGACCCTTTTCGTTAAACATTATCCCACCTCTTTTACCTTTGCTTCCTGCTCAGGAACACTTCATCCACGATACCATATTCTTTTGCTTCCTGGGCCGACATAAAGTAATCCCTTTCTGTATCCTTTGCCACCTTCTCCACGGGCTGGCCGGTGTGTTCGGATAGCAGACGGTTTAATTCATCTCGCATGCGCAATATCTCCCTGGCATGAATATCTATGTCGGTGGCCTGGCCCTGCATGCCACCGGAAGGCTGGTGAATTAAAATCCTGGCATAAGGCAGGGCAAAACGCTTTCCTTTGGCTCCAGCCGCCAGTAAAAAAGCACCCATACTGGCAGCCTGCCCAAGACAGATGGTTGATACATCCGGCTTGACATACTGCATGGTATCATACATAGCCATGCCTGCGGTCACCACGCCGCCCGGAGAATTGATATATATATGAATATCTTTTTCCGGATCCTCCGCCTCGAGGAATAAAAGCTGGGCTATTACCAGATTAGCGATATGGTCGTCTATGGCGCCACCGATAAATATAATCCTATCCTTTAACAGCCTGGAGTATATATCGTAAGCGCGCTCTCCACGATTGGTCTGCTCAACTACAATAGGTACCAGTCCGGACACTTTACAGAACCTCCCAGAAATTTTTTGTAATACATTGTTTTGCTTTGTTTATCAAACTATTCCCCCGCTGCCGGGTTTGTTCCCTCTGTTAATACAGCATTATCCACCATGAACTGGGTTGCCTTATCCCTTATAATGCTCTTTTTAACGTAATCCAATTGATCCTGACCTTCCAGTACCTTTTTGATTATTTCAGGATCCTGCTTCATTTCCTCGCTCATTTTTTTAATTTCTTTCTCCAGATCCTCATCGGTGGCTTCGATATTTTCCGTCCTGGCAACGGCATCGGTAATGAGCATCTGCTTGATATTTCTCTCGGCATCCGGCCTCAGGTTTGCCCTCATATCATCTACATTAGAATTAGTGTATTTAAGGTAATTTTCCAGAGAGACACCCTGGGACATAAGACGCTGTTCCATGCTGCCCAGCATCTCTTCCACACGGCCTTCCACCATTTCCGGGGGAATATCTACCTCGGCGTTTTCCACCGCCTTGGCGATAACCTCGCTGCGAAGCTGATTTTTTGCCCTGTCCCCGGCAGCTTGCTTTAATTTATTCGCGAGATCAGCCTGTAATTCCTCTAAGCTGTCAAACTCACTGACATCCTTGGCAAACTCATCGTCCAGAGGAGACAATTCTTTACGTTTGATAACTTTAACCGTTACCGTAAATACTGCCTCCTTGTTACCGAGATCTTCCCTGCCGTAATCTTCCGGGAATGTAACGCTGATATCCTTTGTTTCCCCTATCTTCATGCCTATTAATTGCTCTTCAAAGCCGGGGATGAAGGTACCCGATCCGATTTCCAGGGTGTAGTCGTTGGACTGCCCCCCCTCAAAGGGTACACCTTCTATTTTACCCTCAAAGTCAATGGTAACCAGATCCTTTGCTACCACGTCCCCCTCTTCCAGGGTTTGCAGTTGGGCGTGACGGTTCTGCAGACGCTCCAGTTCCTTCTGAATTTCCTCTTCCGAAACGCTCTCATCCGGCCTGGCAACTTCAAGTCCGGTGTACTGACCAAGCTTCACCTCGGGCTTCACCACGACTTTGGCCTTGAATACCACCGGTTTTCCTTCTTCCGCCTGGACCATTTCCAACTCGGGCTGGGCAACCGGCTCGATCCCCGTATCCTCAACCGCCTTCATATAGGCCTCGGGCAAAACCATTTCCACCGCTTCGTCGTAAAGCGCCTGTTTACCTATGTATCGTTCCAGGATCGTTTTCGGAGCCTTACCCTTTCTAAAACCAGGAACGTTAACCTTCTTTACCAGCTTTTTATATGCCTTTTCTATGGCGCTGGAGAACTGCTCCTGCCCCACTTCCACTTCCAGAAGTACGGTGTTCTTTTCTATCCTTTCCGCTGTCGCCTTCATAATTGCAATGCTCCCCCTTGAATTTAATAAAAATATTGTTGCCATTTATTTGTAGAGATATAATACGTGTCTCCAAAATAAGGGCTGACTACCTGATAGTTTCAGGTTGCTTAAAATGTTCCGGATACCGGATCTATTCTACGGCCCACTGTTATTTCCTCCAAAAACTTGGTATCACTTTCCGGCTGCCAGACACAAACACGCCCGCCCTTCGGGCAGGCACCTCCATAATGGTGTTGATACGTTATTTTACCCTAACGGTGAGTCTACAGCAACAATAATGTGGTAAAATTTCTCGCAGTTAAGTAAAAATATAACTGTATACAAACGCATCCATGCATTCATATTAGCGAGAAATATTGTATACTTTTACTGATCCCGATTGACCATTTTTTGTTGTTGTGCAATAATACATAATATATCCAGAAAGGTTATTATTCTTTTCATGCGGGCATACTAACAAGACCGTAATATTTTCCTTGTAGTAATAAATCCCGCATAAAATAATCATAAATAATTTGAGGAGGTTAATGCATGAGTGTTCCGGTAAATGCTCCTATGGTGGGCAAACTGATCTCCATTGATGTGAAGATTGGGGACAAGGTCAAGCAAAACGATGCGGTGGCAACCATCGAAGCTATGAAAATGATGGTTAAAGTATTCTCACCCGCAGACGGAGAGGTAAAAGAGATAAGTGCTACCCCCGGGGATGTGGTAAGCCCGGAAAACGTAATAATGACCCTGGGCTAAAACAAATTAGCAAGTCCCATTTTATATAGCCCGGATAAATGTGACAATCCAAACCGCCTGTAGAGGCGGTTGTTTTATTGTCTGGGCAACTGTTGTATAAACAGGATTGGGCCTGAGAAAAATATAAGTGAGCCTTGGATTCGGAAGGGGTTATTCCCCTACCGAACCCTTAGAGCGAACTTAGTTCGAGCTTTACAGCCTGTTGATCCCCGACCTTCGAGGACGGGATCTTACAGGCTGTTAGCGAGATAATACCGGGGTGATATACGTGGAGATGGAAACCGAAAGTACGTGGCATGAGTGGAAAAACATGCTGGGTAGAGCCGTAAACCTGGGCAAAGCGGTGGGACTGTCGGATGATGCAATCCACGACACGGCTTACCGCATCGGCGAATTCTTTGCAAATCATTTCGACCCTGCTAACAGGGAGCAAAGGCTGTTAAAAGAGCTATGGGAGCAGGGCAATGCAGACGAGAAAAAGGCACTGGCGGGGCTGCTGACCAGAATGGTGGACAGCGGGCAGACCCGTTAAAGAGGCGCAGGTTCCGCCAGGAAATCTGCGCCTCTTGGCGCTGCTAGATAAATAAGTCACTGCCCTGGCGGGGTCCGATGAAGCAAATATTCCGTTCCCTATGATACGACTTCCGTTGATAACCCACAGGATAAAGATTATAATATATAATGTAAAATTTATGTGGATAGTGATGGAGGTTTTTTACATTGGAATACCAGCATGTTATTCAAAAAATCGCGGAAATGCTTTTCAATTTCGGGGAGCCCAAAAGGGATTTTGATGATTGCCTTGATTACGCGGACAGCGTCTATCACGACCTGGGAGCGGAAAATTTGTCCCAGTACGCCGGTCTCGTATTTATTGAGACTGAAGAAACCATAGAGGTAAAAAGGCAGTCTGACGGCACGGTGGTGGGCACTATCGACCTGACCGGAAAACCGCCCGCTCCCCCTGCCCAGTAGCGATTGCCGAAATGTTGAAATCAAATTATCAAAAAACTTATACGGATGCTAAAAACCCTTGTATCCTGTGAAGATACAAGGGTTTTTGTATTATACGCTGGTGGGTGCAGTAGGAATTGAACCTACGACCCCTACCGTGTCAAGGTAGTGCTCTCCCCCTGAGCTATGCACCCTTAAACCCATTTCGCAGATATCATTATGCCCTATACCCGGCTAAAAGTCAAGAGCGTTGTATATCCTGGCCAGCACCCCCGGCTTCGGCACATCCTGGGCGGAGACCAGTTCCACCCTGGCCAGCTCGTTGCCCTCCAGCTTGTATATAGCCTGTCCCAGTCTCTGTCCACGACGCACAGGCGCATGGAGAGGTGCATCCAGCTTTATTTCTTTCTTTATACCGGCAAGTTGTTCCTCCGCCAGGAGCACTTCCACCTGTTCAACAGTAACAGCCGGAACCTCGGGCAGCACGCCGCCGGCAACCTGTGGCCGGTCCATTTCCTCCGCAGCGCGGCAAAGGGAGACCCTGACTACATGGTTGAACCCGTAATCCAGCAGCCTTACCGTATCCTGGTAACGGCTCCGGCTGTGCAACACTACGGTAATCAGATTCCTTTCCCCCCTGCCCGCCGCAGTGATCAGGCAGCCCCCCGCCCTGGGCGTAGTGCCCGTTTTGACCCCGTATACTCCCTGAAAACTGCCGTCCCGCAACAGCCCGTTGGTATTGCGGATTACCTTTTCGCGCCCGTCCTCCCAGCGCATGGTAGTCTCTTTGGTGCCCACCAGTTCCCGGAATTTCCCGATACCCAGAGCATAACGGGTAATCAGGGCCAGATCCCTTGCGGTGGTGTAGTGGTTGGGGTGGTGATAGCCGTTGGTGTTGGCAAACCGTGTGTTATACGCCCCCACCAGCAGGGCCTTGGCATTCATCATATGGATAAATTCCTCTTCCGAGCCTGCGATATGCTCCGCGATAGCTACGGTGCTGTCATTGGCGGAACATATCAGGGCAGCCTTGACAAGATTCTCCAGGGTCAACCGGTCCCCGGAACGGAGGCCTATATCCTGGCCCATGGAGATTGAGGCTGCCCTGCGGCTAACGGTTACCACGTCACCCATACGGCCATACTCGATAGCCAGTACGGCAGTCATTATTTTGGTGAGGCTGGCCGGCTCCCTGCGGGTATCGCACTTCTTGGCATAATACACCTGCCCGCTGGCGGCATCCATCAGTATACCCGCCGATGCTGTTATGACGGGAGATTCCGCAGCAGCCGGACCGGCGGAAGCCAGGAGTACAAGCATAATCATAAAAATAGTAAAAGTCTTTTTAAGCATAGTTAAATCTCCCCTGTAATAATTAACGGCTCAGAGTCGGCAGAAAACCCGGTAGTTAGTCTGCCTTGCGACGCCCCTAATCATTATAGGAAAAATTTTCTGGTTAAAACCATAATACCGACATATTAGCTTACCCAGAAAAATATGTATATAGTAATACCTTTTCTCAATAATACGGGGAGGGATTACTTTTGAAAATATATTACTGGAACCTTTACCAATTCAGAAAATACATGCTTGCCGGGAGTGTCACCCTGTTGGTTATAGTGCTGGTAGCGTCGGTTTTCATACGGGACGCCATAACCGCTGCGACGATAAGAGCAAAACCGCACGCTATCTACAAGGTAAAGACCGAGGAAAAAATAGCAGCACTGACCTTCGACATCAGTTGGGGCACTAAAGTACCGGGGCCGGTTATGGACACACTGAAAAAATACAACGTCAAGTCTACCTTCTTTTTATCCGGACCATGGGCGTCTAAATACCCGGAGTATCCCAAAAGACTTGTGCAGGAAGGACATGAAATAGCGTCTCACGGCAACAACCATATCGATTTGGACCGGGAAAGCAAGGAAAAAGTAAGGGAGGAAATCTCCACCGCCCATGACGCTATCAAGCAGGTTACCGGGGTCAGTCCCACACTGATCCGCACACCCAACGGCGCCTGGAACGATATGGTGCTGTCGGAGGCAGATGAACTGGGTTACAAAGTAATCCAGTGGAGCACGGATTCATTGGATTGGCAAAAGCCGGGAGTGGATGCCATAGTGAACAGGGTGCTGGACAAAGCACACCCCGGCGCCATTATCCTCATGCACGCCAGCGATACCTGCCTGCAAACCCCCGAAGCGCTGCCCAGGGTAATTGAGGGGCTCAAGGAACGCGGCTACACCCTGGTAACGGTCTCCGATTTGCTAAAAAAGGGTCCAGGGGTAGCTGAGTAAAACAAAAACCAAACGGAACAGGCCCCCTCCGGGGGGCCTGTTCCGTTTCACCGGCATGATCATCTTACCGATATATGTTTTCTAATATTACAATTTTTGCTATAGTATTAACAAACACATATCAACCCTGGAGTAAATGAATGAAGAAAAAACTGACTTTTATCATATCCGGCATAATTGTCCTGATATCATTCGCCATCGTTTTTTATGACCTTAACGGCCAACATCCCCTGGGACTGCGCAAAACTTTTCACTCTACCCGGGAAATGGCTGATTACCTCCTTTCCTTCGGGCCCTGGACCGTAGCTATAAGCATACTGGTGATGATCCTGCAGACCCTGTTTACACCTTTGCCGCTTTTCCTGGTGGCGGGGGCCAACGGTTATATTTTCGGGGCGGCCTGGGGCATAGTGATCACCATGGCCGGAGCTCTGATCGGCTCAACCGTGGCTTTTTATCTAGCCCGCTTTATCGCCCGGGATTACATCTCCAGACGGATGGGGAAATACATGGAAAAGATGGATAATCTGAGCCAGGACTCCGGGTTGAAAGTGGTATTTCTAGCCCGGCTGGTGCCAGTAATACCCTCCAGCATTGTCAGTTACGCGGCAGGACTGAGCAAAATGGGATTCGGCCATTTTTTTATAGCCAGCGTGCTCGGTAAGCTGCCTGAAATAGTCATCTACAATGCCCTGGGGCACAGCCTGGACCGGGCTGAAGGTTTACTGACCAAGGTTACCATTGCCCTGGTGCTGCTGGTCCTGCTTGTAATGCCCTTACTGCAAAAAAAAAGGACAAAAGCCTGTTCAGATGATCAAGACCAACAGGCTTAGAGCCCCTTTTTCGGACCTGTAAACAGATTAATAGCGCCAGCGTTGGAACTGGCCGGCATCATGACGACCGTACCGGGAACCCGCCAGCCTCACCACAACCCATCCGGTAAGCACCCCCACCATCGCCCCCACCATAACATCAAAGGGATAATGAACTCCCACGTACACCCTGGAATATGCTTCTACCGCCGCCAACAGCATTACGGCGGGGGTCAACCTCCTGTCCATCAGGGCCATTGCCGTAGCTGCGGCAAAGGCCGTGGCCGAATGCCCTGATGGGAAGGAATAATCGTGGGGTGCCGTTATGAGGAGGTTAACCGGGTCTATAACCAAAAAAGGCCTGGGTCTGGCGAATAAATGCTTTAATAATTCGTCCGCCAGGAGGAAGCTGCCCACAAGGGCCAGCGCAATGACAATAAAACCACGCAGCCTGAAATGCCGGTTTTTCAGTCCCAGCAACACGGCCAGCAAAATCCATACGGCTCCGCTGTTGCCGGCAAAGGAAACGAGAGGCATAACACGGTCAAAAAATAAGTTACTTAAATCCCTGTTAACAATTACAAACAAGGCAGTGTCAATACTGCTCAGGTAATCCAGTATCATATCTCAGCTCCGGTGTTTAATATTTATTTCTTTTCCTTCTTTTTAATAAGTATAACACCAGCATTCCAACAATGGCCGCCGCCACCAACACATCTGCCCGGTGAAACCACGGTTTCAAAACTTCCCAGTGCTCACCCAGCTTCACGCCAAGATAGGTGAGGAAAAAACACCAGGGCAGTGAACCCAGAAAGGTGTAAAGCACAAAACGGGGGAAATTCATGCCGGAAATACCGGCCGGCAGCGAAATAAATGTCCGTATAATGGGCATCAGCCTGGTGAAGAAAACCGTAGCTTCGCCGTAACGTATAAACCAGCTTTCAGCTATGTCAAAATTTTTCTGCGATAAGCCGAAATATCTTCCATATTTAAGCAAAAAAGGTCTTCCCCCGTACCATCCCAGGATATACGAGAGTATTGAGCCCACGGTACCACCTATGGCGCCGGCCATGGCCGTCCAGAAAAAATTCAACTGGCCCGTGGAAACCAGATATCCCCCGAAAGGCAGTATTATTTCACTGGGAAGGGGAATATTAGCGCTCTCAATAGCCATCCCCAGAGCTATCCCCCAGTAACCCAGGGCGGCAATTCTGGTGGTAACCTCTTGGGATAACAACTCAATTAGATTATAAACAAAATCCACTTTATACCTCCGAAAACTAACCCTCATTATGCCCCGGCAGGGGGAATAACGAGGGCGGCAAAAATCTATTATGTTAATTCTATGGAGGAGCCGCAAACACTATAATCTGAAATTTTCCAGGATGCTGGCTAAAAAGGGATTGGACTCCACAAGCCCCTCCAGGGGAGATTTGCGGGTGGAATAGCGGCGGTCATAGGCCATCAGGCCCAGAGCATCACAAATAGCTCGAAAGTTACCGGAAATGGTGGACGCACTCACCCCAAAACTGCGCGCCAACTCCTGCTGGCTGATAATACCGCTGAATTCCATTCTATCCACGGCATATACCACGGTGGCTGCCCAAACCGACTCCTTGCGCAGCTTAGGATTAATCAGACGGCAGTAGTCCTGCCATAACCGAATGGCCCCCTCTACCTGCTTCCGGTCGTACCCCGCTTTGCCCAGGTATTCCGAAACGGTTCCGGCCACCCGGCCATGAGCGGGCTGAAGCCATTCAAAGTCCGGAACCCTCCCCGCCAAATCCTCCGGGAAGGCATTGGTGATTTTCTGGTCAACAGCAGTGGTAGGCTGATCCTTTATTCTTTTATCCCAGATATTCCTTATTATAGCCCTGGACGGTGTCTTGCCGGTATCCACCGAGCGGGGCATGCTGGCATTGATACCTATCTCCATGACCCAGCCGTTGATCTTATGTGCCCTGTCCCTTAAATATTGCTGCCAGACCTCCCGGTGAGGTATACCTTTGCGGCGGTGGTATCTGGTAAAATCATCCTGTATTTTCTTCATCAGCGGCAACTTGCAGAATCCAGGAAGAGCCAGCCCGCTGGTGGAAAACTCATACTCGTCCCCCACCTTCAAGACCCGCATGAGCAGCACCGTACCTACTTCCACCAGGTCAGCCACGCTGGGGTCCTGCACGGTAAATTCATTTCTGTGCATAAGGTCCTTGATAACCATGCATTTGCCTGGAAAAACATGAATTACCTCGTAAACCGAAATACGGGCGGCGGACCAGTTCGCCAGTAGCTGTTGTTCCATTTCGGAAAATATCTGGTTTTCTTTAAAATCCTCGATCAGGGTCCGGCCCCCGGACATCACATAATCAAATATGAACCATTCAAAACAGCGTTCCATGGTAAAATCATCTTCCCTGTCACCATAACCGGAGGCAATGCTGTCCAGGTAAATTTCCTGCGCTTTGGCAGCTTCATCAAAAAAAGCTGTCCTGTCAGCGAACTCACCAAGTTTACGGCGGAGCAACTGGCCTGCCTTGCGCCATCTAATCTGGTCTAAATATATAATCTTGCTGCTGCCCTGATTTTGTTGGGTTTTGGCACTGTTTTTTTTCATACCGCCACCTCCCCCGTAAAAAGCTGTTTAATAATTAACTACGCAATTAATGTTACTTCAACGGAAGCGGGTCTATTTCCTGCCCGCCTTGACCATAGTTACCTCATCGCTGCGGTCCACAACAGTAATGCCGGGAATAGCAGCCGTCAACGGCATATATGACAATCCTTCCCTGGTGGTTATGGACGCTTCCAGTGCCGCGTCCTTTCCGTTGATGACAGCTGAAGCCCGGTTCGCGAAGAGCCGGATATTTTCATTTTTTCCCGCCAGATCAATGCTCCGGGCATCCTCATTCCAGCTAACGGAATACCCCAGTGCCTCCATGGCGAAACGAAGCGGTACATAAACTACTCCCCCGGCCTTGTAGGCTGCCGCCTGCAAGGGTATTTCTTCGCCGTTGATACTAGCCTTTTTATCAATCAAACTAAACTTTACAACGGTTTCAGCCGCGGGGCTGACTATATTTTTTGCCAGGATAAGCTGCAATTCCTGGGTTAGCACCCGCACGTCAGGGTCAAGACCGGTGCCGTTAATGGAGCGCCCCTTGGGAGTGAGGTAACGAGCCGTGGTAAGTTTTAGCGCTCCCCCGCTCTCCAGGGGAATAATGCTCTGCACTACTCCCTTGCCGTAAGAGGTATCCCCCAACAAAACAGCCTTACCGTAATCCTGCAATGCTCCGGCCAACACTTCGGAGGCGCTGGCGGTCAATTCATTCATAAGTATTACCACGGGGTCATTCCAGCAAGCGTTGCCCCGGGAGCGATATTCATCCCTGATGGAATCCCTGTCTACGGTGGTAACCACAAGGGATTTATCCGGCAGGAAATCCCCAGCCATGTCCACGGCGGCTTGCAGATAGCCGCCAGGAGTATTACGCAGATCAATCACCAAACCCTTTACTCCCTCGGATACCAGCCTGTCCAGCTCAACTGCAAACTCATCCGCAGTCTGGGAACCGAAAGAATGTACCACTATGTAGCCTATGTTTCCCGACAGCTTGCTTGAGACCACCGTGGGTGAGGAAAGGGGTGTTCTTTTCAGGATAACTTCGATATCCCGGGAGTCCCGGCGTACGGTAAGCGTAACGGTGGTTCCTTCCGGACCCCTGATTTTGGACACCACTTCATCCAGGAACAAACCGGCTATATTTTCCCCGTTAACCTTTATGATTAAGTCCCCGGGCCTGACGTCGGCCCGGGAGGCCGGTGAATCGGGAATTAAATCCAGCACCTGCGTGTATTGCCCGTTTTCCTGCAGTCTAAGGCCCACACCAACAAAATCCCCGTCCAGCATCTCCTTGTATTCTTCCAGTATATCCTCGCTCAGATACTCGGAATAAGGATCGTTCAGCCTTTCCAATATGCCCGTTATAGCACCCTCGGAAAGCTGATTCAATTCCGGCTTGTCAATATGGTGCCGGTAAATATAATCCATAACTTCCTGTACCTGCAGGACCGCTTTGGTAGAAGGATCCAGATCCAGAGCCAGAGCCAGAGCCGGCGTGGAGGCCGACATGAGCATGATCACAACCAAAAACAAAACCAATAAGCGACGGGGCAAAATAATCACCTCAAATTTAATTATCTGCTAGTTCTAACTCATGGATTAATTCTCCCGGCGTTAATTAATCTCCTGCCTTTATTTTACTACTCAGAAAACTTTAAGGCGGCTCAAAGAAAGGTATTTTGACGGTTTCCGGTGAAATAATATAAACAGGCCGGGAAATCCCTGTGTTTCTCCGCGAGAGCGGCCTGAGCGCCATTTTTTACGGTCCTGTTAACTGCTGACAGACGCAGTACACCCTTGCACCGCACACAGATGACCGGTGCATACTATTGAATAGTATAGTCGGACTTAAAATAGCTGATCAACAAATAAACTAAGGAAGGTGCTTGCCTTGCCCCCGGAAACATTTATGGTGATAGACGGCAATAGCCTGGCCCACCGGGCTTATCACGCCATTCCATCCCTTACCACCAGCAAGGGTGTGGTCACCAACGCCGTTTACGGTTTCACCACCATGCTGCTGAAAATACTGGAGGAGAAAAAACCAGCCCTGGTGGCGGTTTGCTTCGACAAGGGGAAAATAAATTTCCGCCACCAGCAGTTTAGCGACTATAAAGCCCACCGTAAGGCAACCCCGGACGACTTGAGACCTCAGTTTCCCCTGCTGAAAGAGGTCCTGGGAGCCATGGGCATACGAATATTGGAACAGGAAGGCTTCGAGGCGGATGATCTGATCGGCACCATGATCACACTGGCAGAAAAACAGAACGTAAGCAGTATCATAGTCACCGGCGACCGGGACGCCCTGCAGCTAGTCTCTCCCCTGACCAGAGTATTGCTGACCAAAAAGGGCATTACCGAACTGGATGAATACGATGAGGGCAAAGTATGGGAGAAATACGGCATATCTCCGGAACAGCTAATCGACTTTAAAGGGCTGGTGGGTGACCCCTCGGACAACATACCCGGTGTGCCGGGCATAGGCGAGAAAACCGCTTCCAAACTGATCAGCGAATTCGGCACACTGGAAGAAGTTATAGAGCACCGGGAGGAACTCCCCCCAAGAATTAAAAATAAAATCAGCGAATTCACGGAGCAGGCGCTTCTTTCCAGAAGTCTGGCCACCATTACCCGGGATATACCCCTGGACGGGGATATGAAGCTATACAGCTGGCAGGGACCCAACTACCCCAGGCTGCTCGCCCTGTTCAGCGAACTTGAATTTAAAACACTGCTCAGGGGAATAATGAGCAGCCGGGACGGGGAAGGAAGCAAGGGCAGGCAGGGCAGTTTCATTACTGATACACACGCCATCCCGGAACCCGATACTTTCAGCGTGGGCTATATCACCATAACCGGCGTAAAAATGCTGGCAGCCGCCCTGGATAAAATAAAGTCTGCAGGCGAGACCGCCCTGGCCCTGGCCGGTGACAAGAAAAACGGGCTGCACGCCGCAGCCTTAAGCATACCGGGCAACGTATTTTATCTGCCCCTGGACAGCCGGCACGAACTCCCCCGGGACGAAGCGCTGACTTGGCTGGGAAAACTGTGCGGCGACCGGAACACCCGCAAGCTGTGCCACAATGCCAAGGATGACATGTGGCTGCTGAAAGCTAACGGAATATATCTAGAAGGACTTTCCTTCGACACCATGGTGGCGGCCTACCTGCTGAATCCCGCCACGCCCAGCAGGGAACTGCCGGAGGTGGCCCTGGAGCATTTAAAAATTGTACTTCCCTCCGGGATCGAACCGGCCCTCCCGGCCCGGGCGGAAGCCATACTCCGGCTGCGGGAACCGCTGGCCGCCAGAATAGAGGAAACGGGCATGGACAGACTGTATTATGAAGTTGAACTGCCCCTGGTAGCCGTGCTGGCGGAGATGGAAATGACCGGTGTTAAGGTGGACAATAAGCTCCTGGGTGACATGTCCGCCGAATTGGGGGGGAAAATACAGCAACTTACCGGTACCATCCACCACCTGGCGGGTGAAAAATTTAACATCAATTCTACCAAACAACTGGGCTACATACTATTTGATAAACTGGAACTGCCGGTGATCAAACGCACCAAAACGGGCTATTCCACTGACGCGGGAGTGCTGGAGGAACTGGCCGGCTCCCACGAAATAGTAGCCCACGTACTGGAACACAGGCAGCTGGTAAAACTGAAATCAACTTACGTGGACGGACTGGCCCCCCTGATTGACCCGGAAACCGGGCTGGTGCACACCACCTTCCACCAGGACGTCACGGCCACCGGCAGGCTGTCCAGCGCGGAACCAAACCTCCAAAACATACCCATAAAAATGGAAGAAGGTAGAAAAATCAGGAAGGTATTTCTACCCCGCCGGGAAGGGAACATAATACTGTCCGCCGATTACTCCCAAATAGAACTGCGCATTCTGGCCCACATGTCAGGCGACCCGCTGCTGGTGGACGCGTTCAAACACGGGGAGGATATACATACCCGGACTGCCTCCGAAGTTTTTGGCGTAAAAATGAGCGAAGTTACCAGGGAGATGCGGGGACGGGCCAAGGCGGTAAATTTCGGTATTATATACGGCATCAGCGATTTTGGGCTGTCCCGGGACATCAAGGTCCCCCGCCGGGAAGCCAAACTATATATTGAAGGCTACTTCAACCGCTACCAGGGCGTGAAAAAATATATCGAGCGGGTAGTCGCCGAGGCCCGGGCAAAAGGATACGTCACCACCCTGCTGAACCGGCGGCGTTACCTGCCCGACCTGTTCAGCTCCAACCACACCGTCAGGAGCTTCGGCGAGCGCACCGCCATGAACACCCCCATCCAGGGAAGCGCGGCGGACATAATCAAAATGGCCATGGTGCGTATTTACGATGAAATACTGGAGCGCGGTCTGGCCACCAAAATGATTCTACAAGTACATGACGAACTCATTTTTGATGTACCATTGGAAGAATTCGAAGCAATGAAAGAGTTGGTAAAAACCAGGATGGAAAGCGCCCTGGCCCTGGACGTCCCGCTGGAAGTGGATATGAAAGCGGGGTATAACTGGTACGAAGTGCAAAAGATATAAACCAGACTACACATTCATAAATATCAGGAGTGCAAATATGCCCGAGCTGCCGGAAGTAGAAACAGTAAAAAGAACCCTGGAAAAAAAGCTGGCGGGACTTACATTTGAGGCTGTCAAGTTGCACATGCCCAAAATCGTGCGGCTACCGACACCTGAAGAATTTGCGGATTTTCTCAAGGGGAAAAAAATATCACGCCTGGGCCGCAGGGGAAAATACCTGCTGCTACACCTGTCAGGTGGATATACACTGGTAATCCACCTCCGTATGACCGGCAGGTTGGTTTACACCACAGCTGAAGCACCCCTGGAAAAACATACCCACGCGGTTTTTGCCCTGAGCAACGGCGATCAGTTGCGTTATACGGATATCCGGCAATTCGGCAGGATGATGCTCGCCCCCACCGCCGAACTGGACGAAATGCCGGGCCTTAAAACTCTGGGGGTGGAGCCGCTCAGCGGGAATTTCACCAGGGAATTCATGAAAAAAGAATTGAAGCGCCGCCGCATCAGGCTGAAAGCACTGCTGCTGGACCAGTCCTTCATCGCCGGGCTGGGCAATATATACGTAGACGAAGCCCTGCACAGGGCCGGACTGCACCCCGAAAGGCTGGCCGCCGGCCTTTCCCCCCGGGAGACAACCCATCTTTATCAGGCCATTAAGGATGTTTTAAACGAAGGCATCAACAATAGGGGAACATCCTTCCGGGATTACGTGGATGGTGACGGCAGGCCGGGGAACTACCAGGAGAAGCTGGCGGTATACAGCAAGGAAGGCAAACCCTGCCTGAAATGCGGTAAACCTATCAATCGCATCCGGGTGGCAGGACGCAGTTCCTATTTCTGCCCACACTGCCAAAAGCCATAAGAGATTCCATCCTTACAATTCCACAGTCCCTCTCATCTCGCCTGGCTATCCTGCCGGGCTGCACCCTATAATTCCCCATCAACCACATGCACCCCCGGCTGTCTAAATCACCGCGCTGGGGTGATTTTTGTCAAACAGCCTGCTCCGTTGCAGCAGGCGTATTTTTTAGAAGGAATAAGACATGCCTTCCCAGAACTTAAAAAACAGTTTAAAATAAAGTCAAATAAGGCTTTATAAAAAGTGTAGCAATCAATAGCCGTTCCCACTGAGGTGAAGAATTTGAAAGTTATCGGCCTGACTGGCAATATAGGCAGCGGCAAGAGTACGGTCTCCCGCCGCCTGGGTGAACTGGGCGCCGTGGTGGTGGATACCGACCGGATAGCAAGGGACGTGGTAGCTCCAGGCACCACCGGGCTGGATGAAATCACAAAAACTTTCGGCAGCAGCGTACTAACCCACGCGGGTGAACTGGACAGGGCTAAAATGGGATCAATAGTGTTTCAGGACAGGGAGGCCCTGTCCAGGCTGGAATCCATAGTCCACCCGCTGATCAACCGGGAAGTGGTAAAAAGAATCGAGGAATACAAAAAAGGGCAAAACCCTGCCCCGGCCCTGGTCATAGAAGTGCCCCTGCTAATAGAGTCCGGCATGCAACGCCTGATGGATGAAATATGGCTGGTTACAGTAAACCCCGCAACACAGCTTAACAGGGTATTGTCCCGGGACGGACTATCACCGGAGCAGGCACTGCAACGCATCCGGTCACAAATGCCCCAGGAGCAAAAAATAAAATACGCCACGAAGATTATCGATAATAACGGTTCGCCTGAAGAGACTTACACCCAGATGGATAAACTATGGAGCGAGTTGACCGGAGATAACCTTTAAGGAGTTATCCACGCCCGGGAAAGGGAATAGATATACTTTAAACGACATATCGGAGTGATGCCAGTTGTACCGGCCAAAGAGCAAGCCCCGTAGGAAAAGCAAATTTACGAAAAAGTTGCTCCTTCTAATCATAATCGTTCTCGTGCTCTTCAACCTGGACAATATAGGCCGCATATTATACCCTCTGCCATATAAAGACACCATATTCAACTACGCCGACAGGTACGGACTGGACCGCAGCCTCCTGGCCGCAGTGATAAGAACCGAAAGTAATTTCAGGCCCGGTGCTGTCTCACCCAAGGGCGCCATCGGACTGATGCAGATAATGCCCGACACCGGCCAATGGGCCGCCCAGAAAAGCGGCATCGGTAACTTCTCCAGGGACCGCCTTTTCGAACCTGAATACAACATATCCATCGGCGCCTGGTACCTGGCAGATTTGCAGAGGGAATTCAACGGGAATATCACCCTGATGCTGGCGGCTTATAACGGCGGTAGGGGCAACGTAAAGAAATGGCTTGATGCCGAATCCCAAAACAACCCCAGCCAGGGACTGGAGAAAGTTCCCTTCCCGGAAACCAGGCAGTTTGTACGCAAGGTGCTCTGGTACCGTAAAGTATACGGCTATTTGTACATAGACAAAATTGCCCGGACGGAATCAAAACTGCTACCGGACCAGCAGCTTGTACACCAGTAAAATATAAATAAGAAGGTGTTAACGGTGTCAGCGATAGAGAATTTCATTAAAGGAGCTTTCTTCGGCGCCGCAGTGGGCGACGCTCTAGGTGCTCCGGCGGAAATGATGAAGGCCGGTGAAATAAAGGAAAAATACGGTGTGCTGAGGGACATGGTGGGAGGAGGTTGGCTGAATCTTGAACCCGGCGAGCCCACCGACGATACCAGCATGACACTAGACGTGGCCAGGGGGATACTGGCCAACCCCGCCTACCCTGTTGAGGACATCGGGCGCAATTTCCTGCTCTGGTTCCAGTCCAACCCCAGGGATATAGGGAACACCACCAAGACTTCCTTCCAGAACTACATGCGCACCGGAAGCTGGCGTGAAGCGTCCCGCCTCACCGCCCAGTCCATCAACAAAATGGACAGCAACGGCGGGCTCATGCGCACCCTGCCGGTGACCTTCGGCTACTGGAACAATCTACAAAACATGGCCAAATGGTCTGCGGAAATCGCCCATATGACCCATTACAGCTCAGAAGGAACCACCAGCTGCATTTTTTACAACTTTCTAATCCGCGAGCTAAAGATATCGAGTGACACAAAACGTACCGTGGTCAGCCGTACCCTCACCATTACCGACGACCACTGCAAAGTCATGGAGGTAAAACCCAATAAATTTTTCTGGCACACGATCAAGCCGCTCCAGGAAGGAGCCGACCCGGTGCCGCCCAGGGGCAATGTGCTGGATACACTGGCCTCCTCCCTGCAGTGCTTTTTGCAAACCGATAATTTCGAAGACGCGCTGATAAAAATAGTCAATCAAGGCGAGGATGCCGACACCGCCGGCAACATCGTGGGCGGACTGGCAGGCTCCTATTACGGCTATGAGACTATCCCCGCCAGGTGGCTGAACGCGCTGAAGAACCGGGAAGAAATAATGAAGGTGGCGGAAGGCTTTATCGAACTCTGGCAGCACAAAGGATTCAGCCTCACCCCATAATCTGCTTGATATATCTCCTTGACACCTGGGTTTTACAGCAGAAATGACTAAAAAATACCCGTTAGCCTAGAGTTATCAAGAGCTAGCGGGTTTCTTTTTTTGTCATAAAGTTGTAGTGTATTTACAGTTATTTTTTGTATTGCAAAATTTT
>Ga0209347_1001095_pt1 | contig 50176 bp, 41 predicted proteins | sample AutmiccommuBRH23_FD_187382 | JGI IMG/M metagenome (GOLD analysis project Ga0209347, IMG submission 187382) | Deep subsurface microbial communities from Mt. Terri, Switzerland - Autotrophic microbial communities BRH/23 (SPAdes) (version 2) | ecosystem: Environmental > Aquatic > Deep subsurface >... | reverse complement strand
ACGAAGAGCTGCAACGCGAGCGCAGCATCGCCGCACTCAAACGTCGTGCCACCGCGCTCGGATTCCAGATCAACCCCATCGGGGCAGCCGCATGAAAACCGCCCCGTCTAATTTTGTTTCTTGAGAGCGACCACGACCGGCAACTGAACGACGCCGCGTTGAAGTCTGGCGAGGACCGCCTGTTCTCGTCCTACCAGGTCACGCCTGACCTGAAGCTCTGGATCATCACTGAATGGGATCGCAGCGTCACCACGCTGCTGCTGCCCAGCGAATACTGATCCGCATCCGACGGCCTCGCGCCGTTCCGTTCTTCCCACCCTGTGGCATGTCATCGCCCCACGGGGGAGGTGCATGCCCCATTTTCTTTGGAGCATCACCATGTCTCGCGATCTTGAAACTGTTTCCACTGCCGCCGAAGACACTCCCGTCCAGGGCGACCTGCTCGAAGCGGCTGCTTCTCCGCTTACGCTGAGCCTGCAGGACTTCGTCACCGAATTCGGCGACGAGCTGCTCGACTCGCTCAACCATGCCAACCCGCCGGTCTACACCGGCCAGCCGCGGGCGCATCGGCAGATCGTCTTCGCGGGCCTCAAGCGCAAGCTGTTTCCGGCGCAGGCCGATGTGGTCCATGTCGTCGCCGAGCTGTTGGTCGACCGCGGCGAACGTGCCGCGATCGTCAACGGCGAGATGGGCTGCGGCAAGACGACTGTTGGCATCGCCACGGCCGCCGTGCTCAACGCCGAAGGCTATCGCCGCACCCTGGTGCTCTCGCCACCCCACCTGGTCTACAAGTGGCGGCGCGAAATCCAGGAGACGGTAGCCGGGGCCAAGGTTTGGGTGCTCAACGGCCCGGACACCTTGCTCAAGCTCATCAAGCTGCGCGAGCAGTTGGGCGTACCGGCGAGCGGCCAGGAGTTCTTCGTCCTGGGCCGCGTGCGGATGCGGATGGGCTTCCACTGGAAGCCCGTCTTCAACCGGCATCGCACCCACCACGGCGACATGGCAGCGTGCCCGGACTGCGGCCGTGTCATCACCAACCTCGAAGGCGAGCCGGCCAACCCGGCCGACCTGGAAGCCGAGGAGTACCGCAGGAAGTGCAGCCACTGCGCCGCACCGCTGTGGACGCTGATCCGCCCGAGAGGCCTGTCCGCCCGTGACCAGTCCTCCGCCGTGCTCAAAGCCCTGAAGCGCATCCCGACCATCGGGGAAGTCACCGCACAGAAGCTCATGAAGCGGTTCGGCGATGGCTTCCTGGCCTCGATGCTCGGGGACAACATCCACGAGTTCATCAACCTGATGGACGACCGCGGCGAGTTGGTCTTCTCGGACCGTCAGGCGCACAGGATGGAGCGCGCGATGGCCAATATGGAGTTCGGCTTCGGCGAGGGCGGCTACCAGCCGTCCGAATTCATCAAGCGCTACCTGCCCCAGGGCACGTTCGACCTGCTCATCGCCGACGAGGCGCACGAGTATAAGAACGGTGGCAGCGCCCAGGGCCAGGCCATGGGCGTGCTGGCGGCAAAGTCGCGCAAGACGCTGCTGCTCACCGGCACGCTAATGGGCGGCTACGGCGACGACCTGTTCCACCTGCTGTTCCGAGCCCTGCCGGGGCGGATGATCGAAGACGGCTATCGCCCGACCAAGAGCGGCAGCATGACGTCGGCCGCGATGGCGTTCATGCGCGATCACGGTGTGCTCAAGGACATTTATTCCGAGAGCACCGGCACGGCGCACAAGACGGCCAAGGGCACCAAGGTATCGGTGCGTACGGTCAAGGCGCCTGGTTTCGGGCCCAAGGGCGTACTGCGTTGCGTCCTGCCGTTCACGGTCTTCCTCAAGCTAAAGGACATCGGCGGCAACGTGCTGCCGCCGTACGACGAGGAGTTCCGCGAAGTCGCGATGGACACGGCACAGGCCGCGTCTTACCGCGATCTGGCGGGTCGCCTGACCCAGGAGCTGAAGCAGGCCTTGGCGAAACGCGACATGACGCTGCTCGGTGTGGTCCTCAACGTGCTGCTGGCCTGGCCGGACTGCTGCTTCCGGTCGGAGACGGTGGTGCATCCGCGCACGCGCCAGACCTTGGCCTTCGTCCCGGCTCAGTTCAACGAGCTGGAGGTGATGCCCAAGGAGCGCGAGCTGATCGAGATCTGCAAGCAGGAGATGGCGGAAGGTCGCAAGACCCTGGTCTATTCGGTGTACACCGGCACGCGCGACACCACGTCGCGCCTCAAGGTGCTGCTGGAGCAGGAAGGCTTCAAGGTGGCGGTACTGCGCGCGAGCGTGGATGCCAGCCGCCGCGAGGACTGGATCGCCGAGCAGTTGGACCGCGGCATCGACGTGCTCATCACCAATCCCGAGCTGGTCAAAACCGGCCTGGACCTGTTGGAGTTCCCGACCATCGTGTTCCTGCAGTCGGGCTACAACGTGTATTCGCTGCAGCAGGCCGCCCGGCGCTCATGGCGCATCGGCCAGAAGCAGCCGGTGCGCGTGATCTACCTCGGCTACGCCAACTCCTCGCAGATGACCTGCCTGGGGCTGATGGCCAGGAAGATCATGGTGTCGCAAAGCACGTCGGGCGACGTGCCCGAGTCGGGCCTGGATGTGCTGAACCAGGACGGAGATTCCGTCGAGGTCGCGCTCGCCAGGCAACTGGTCGCGGCTTGATGCACTGACGCTGCCGGCGGCCCATCGGGTCGTCGGCATTTTCTTCTCCCGTATCGTCGAAACCACTTCACCGGAAAGATGGGGCACGACCGAATCCCCCATGCGCTGATCTGCCCCAAGCACAGGGTTTTGCTTGCGCGCCAAGCGGCTGTTTCAATTGATATAATCGCCCGATGACAAAATCAGAATTCATCGACCGTCTCGCACAGCGTTTCCCCCAGCTTGTGGCGCGGGATGCGGAAGACGCGGTGAAGGTGATTCTCGGCGCGATGACTGGTGCACTCACCCATGGCGGCCGAATCGAGATTCGCGGCTTCGGCAGCTTTTCGCTGAACTACCGGCCGCCACGCGTGGGCCGCAACCCGAAGTCCGGCGAGACGGTGCATGTCTCCGGAAAGTGTGTGCCCCACTTCAAATCGAGCAAGGAGTTGCGGGAACGGGTGGATGTTGCCCCCATAGTAGCAACCGCCCGCAGAAGGGCCGCCTGAGCAGGGTCATCGTCGCCCCAATGGCCCTCCCCCGTTTCGAGCTCGCCGATCGCCCAGGCAAGCGTCGAACGCAACCGAACCAACCGGCAGTCCATGCCCTCCTTTCTCCACAGAAACTGTGGATAACTCTCTCGATAAGTCCGCCACCGCCCGACGTTCCGGCCCCCGGCGGCGGTGACGCTTTTTCGACCAACGGGCTACCTGCTCCTCGATAAATCGGCAACGCGGCGATTCACTTTGTTTGCTGATGCGATCTCCCCGGATGGCGATGGTATCGGCTCGACATCGCCGAGAGCCAATCCATGCAATCCGCCCTTCCGTCCCATTGGACGGCGCGCAGTGGCCTGTTGCTAGCCACCACCCTGGCGGCAGGCTGTGCGACCGCACCGCTGTCCCCGCCTCCAGTCGTCTCTTCGCAAGCCGTTGAGTCGGTGGCATCACCTCCGGCTTACGTCCCGGTGGTCCGCTACGGCCGCTACACCCTGGTCGAACTCGCACCGACCGAGGCCCAGCGGAACTTGCTGCTGCAAGTGATCGATGTCGCCATTCCTGACACCCTGCACGCCAGCGTCGGCGAAGCCCTGCGGCACGTCCTGCTGCGCTCCGGCTACCGGATGTGCGACGGGCACGACGCCGATGCGCTGCTGACCTTGCCGCTGCCGGTGGCCCACTACCGGTTCGGTCCGGTCGTGCTGCGCGATGCGCTGCTCACCTTGGCAGGCCCAGCCTGGGATCTGCAGGTCGATGACGGCACACGCCGGGTCTGCTTCACCCAGGCCGTACCGGATGTACCCGAACAACCGCAACCGACGACGCTGGGGGACACCGACGACCGGATCGACACCTTTCCGTCGGCTGGAGAAGCACGGCCATGACCACCGCGCCGAACCCTGTCGATCGTCGGCGCACGACGCTGCTGCGCGTCGCCGTCTCGACCTGGCTGCTACTCATCAGCGGGGCCGTGCTGATCGACCACGTTGCCCTGTCGAACTTCGCCGAGCAGGCTGAAACCCGTGCGCCCGGCGCCCAGGTGGCCGTGCTCGAAAGCCGCTGGACCGAGCTGTCGCAGGCGGTCGAGCAGTTGCAGCAGCGGCCGGTCACTTTGCCACAGGCGCACTACGAGGCCGACCGCCAAGCCCTGGACCTACGCCTGGTGGTGATCGAGCAGGCGCTGGGCGAGCGCCTGACCGCCGACAGCCTGCAGGTCTTGCAGGCCCGCGTGGCGCAACTGGAGGCCCGACCGGCGCAACGCCAGGCCAATCGGGTCACGCCGCGCGCTGGCACCACCGCCTCCGCCAAGCCGAAACCGGCCGAACCCTCCTTCCAGGTGATCGGTGCCGAACTGCGGGCTGGCGAACGCTTCCTGTCGATCCTTCCAGCCGACACAACGGCGCTCGCCCACGTTCGCCTGCTGCGCACTGGCGAGGAAGAAGGCAGCTGCTGGCTGGAGGCCATCGACGGCGACGCGGCCGTGTTCCGGCAGACCGGCGAGACCCGCCGGGTTTCCATTCCGCAACGGTAGGGAGACCGTCGATGAAGCCGTGCTTCCTCATCTCCCTGCTGGTCGCCAGCCAGTTGACGGCTGCGCTTTCCCAGAATGCGCTCGCGCAGAACACCAGCCCCACCGTCTCGTCGACCATCGCGCCCAGCCGCGAGCGCCCGGCGACCACCGCACACAGCGACGAACAGCAGGCACGAGATTGGGGACTGCGCACCGACGAATGGGCGCGCTACCGCGAGCTGATGGAGGGGCCGCTGGGCGTCTATTCGCCCAACCTCGATCCCCTGACCGCCCTTGGCATCGAGGCGCGCTCCGGTGAGGAGCGCCGCCGCTACGCGGAACTGCAGGTGAAGGCGGAAGCTCGCCGCATCGAGAAGACGCTCGCGTACCAACGTGCGTACGACGCGGCATGGCAGCGCTTGGCGCCCGGCATGCAGCGGGTCAATTTGCCGGGCGCCAACCAGGTGGGCTCGGGCGCCAGCATCCCGCAGGGCACCGACCGCACCGCAGTCTTCGTCAAGGATGCCTGCCCCGCCTGCGACCACGCCGCGCAGCGGCTCCAGGCATCCGGCGCCGAGTTCGACGTCTACGTCGTGGGCAGTCGCGCCGACGATGCGCGCATCCGCGAATGGGCGCGGCGCACCCGGATCGACCCGGCCAAGGTGCGCGCCGGCCGCATCACCCTCAACCACGATGGCGGGCGCTGGCTGTCCCTCGGCCTGCAGGGCGAGTTGCCCGCCGTCGTGCGACAGGTCAGCGGGCAATGGCAGCGACAACCGTAGGCCTCGGGCGCACCGCGCTGGTGCTGCTGGGGTGCGGGCTGGCCGGTTGGGCGCAGGCGCAGGAAGTCCCGCCGCCGGCCTACCAAGTCGCAGCGCAGCGTGCCGGCATCGCGTCGTCCGTCCTCTACGCCGTGGCGCTGCAGGAAAGCGGCACCCGGTTCAACGGCCGCCTCGTGCCCTGGCCCTGGACACTCAACGTCGCCGGCGCCTCGCGCCGCTTCGCCACGCGCGCCGGGGCCTGCGCCGGCCTGCACCAGGCCCTACGCGAAGTGCCGCCCACCCGCATCGACGCGGGCCTGGGCCAGATCAACCTCGGCTACCAGCGCCACCGCTACAGCCGCCCCTGCGAGCTGCTTGACCCCTATCGCAACCTTGCGCTCGCCGCCGAGATCCTGCGCGAGCAGCACGCGCCAAGCCAGGACTGGCTGATCACGATCGGCCGCTACCACCGTCCCGCCGGCGGCGCCCCCGCCGCGCGCTACCGCCGCAGCGTCGGCCAGCACCTGGCGCGTGTACTCGGCGAGCCGCGGCTGGACGCCGACACCCGGAGTGCCTTGCCATGAAACCTCGTCGCATCCGCGCGGCCACGCTGCTGGACGGTCTGCTGTCGCTCGTCGCATCCTCCGCCGTCTTCGCGCAGCCACCCCCTTTGGTCGTTGTCGAGGACCGTGGCGGCGTCCCCGCGCTGCCGTGCTACCAGGCCCTCGACCTGCAGCCACGCACTGGGGGTGCGTCATCGCCGCGCTTCGATCTACCGCGCCTGCCGAACCGCCGTTTCGGCGAGGCGGACATGCTGCCGGTGCGCTCGGCCCGGCTGTCGCCGGGCGACGTGGCGCGCCGGGTGATCCAGGCGCCGGGGCTCACGCCGGTGTTCCTGGTTGGTGACGACGACCGCTCCCATGCCTGGCTGCGCCAGCGGGCGCCGGCCCTGCGCGACCTGGGCGCCGTCGGGCTGGCGGTCCAGGTCGAGTCGCCGCAGGCCCTGGCCTCGCTGCGCGCCCTGGCACCCGGGCTGATCCTGGCGCCGGTCTCCGGCGATGAGTTGGCCCAGCGGCTGGGGCTGCGCCACTACCCAGTGCTGGTCACCGCCACCGGCATCGAGCAGTGAGGCCTGCGCAATGGCCCAGCCGCATGCCGTCGAGGTCCTCCTGCGGCCAGCGGTGGAGCTATATACCGTGGCGGTCTGCGCCGGCGCCGCGGTGGTGTGCGTGGTGGCACCGTGGTCGCTCGCGCTGAGCCCGCTGCTGGGGTTCTGCAGCGCACTGGCCTTCCTGGCCTTCGGCGCCATCCGCCTGCGTGATGCCTGGGCGATCCTGCGCTACCGCCGCAACATCCGCCGCCTGCCGCGCTACGTACTGACCAGCCGCGACGTGCCGGTGAGCCAGCAACGGCTGTTCGTCGGCCGAGGCTTTCGCTGGGACCAGCGCCACACGCACCGGCTCATGCAGACCTACCGGCCGGAGTTCCGCCGCTACATCGAACCGACGGCAATCTACCGGGTCGCCCGGCGGCTGGAGGAGCGCCTGGAGTTCGCGCCGTTTCCGTTCTCGAAGCTGGCACGGGCGCCGGCCTGGGACAGTCCGCTCAACCTGGCGCGGCCGCTGCCGCCAGTGGGTGGACTGCCGCGCCTGCACGGTATCGAGCCGCACGAGATCGACGTCACCTTGCCGCTGGGCGAGCGGGTCGGCCATTCGCTGGTGCTGGGCACCACGCGCGTGGGCAAGACGCGCCTGGCCGAGCTGTTCATCACCCAGGACATCCGGCGCAAGGTCAACGGCCAGCACGAGGTCGTGATCGTCTTCGACCCGAAGGGCGACGCCGACCTGCTCAAGCGCCTGTACGTGGAGGCCAAGCGCGCCGGGCGCGAAGGCGAGTTCTACGTCTTCCACCTGGGCTGGCCGGACATCAGCGCGCGCTACAACGCGGTGGGCCGCTTCGGGCGCATCTCCGAGGTCGCTACCCGCATCGCCGGCCAACTCTCCGGCGAAGGCAACAGCGCCGCATTCCGCGAGTTCGCCTGGCGCTTTGTGAACATCATCGCCCGCGCCCTGGTCGAGCTGGGGCAGCGACCGGACTACCTGCTGATCCAGCGCCACGTGATCAACATCGATGCGCTGTTCATCGAGTACGCCCAGCACTACTTCGCCAGGACCGAGCCGAAGGCCTGGGAGGTCATCGTCCAGCTCGAAGCCAGGCTGAATGACAAGAACATCCCGCGCAACATGATCGGGCGCGAGAAGCGCGTCGTCGCCCTCGAACAGTACCTGTCGCAGGTGCGGGTCTACGACCCGGTGCTCGACGGCCTGCGGTCGGCTGTGCGTTACGACCGGACCTACTTCGACAAGATCGTCGCCTCGCTGCTGCCGCTGCTGGAGAAGCTGACCACCGGCAAGATCGCGCAACTGCTCGCACCGAACTATTCGGACCTGTCCGACCCGCGGCCGATCTTCGACTGGATGCAGATCATCCGCAAACGCGCGGTGGTCTACGTGGGGCTGGATGCGTTGTCCGATGCCGAGGTGGCCGCGGCGGTGGGCAACTCCATGTTCTCCGACCTCGTTTCCGTCGCGGGGCACATCTACAAGTTCGGCATCGACGACGGCCTGCCCGGATCGGCGACCGGCGTGAAGGTGCCCATCAACGTCCACGCGGACGAGTTCAACGAACTCATGGGCGACGAGTTCATCCCGATGGTCAACAAGGGCGGCGGTGCCGGCGTGCAGGTGACGGCCTACACGCAGACCCTGAGCGACATCGAGGCCCGCATCGGCAACCGCGCCAAGGCCGGCCAGGTGATCGGCAATTTCAACAACCTGTTCATGCTGCGCGTGCGCGAGACCGCTACCGCCGAACTGCTGACGCGGCAACTGCCCAAGGTCGAGGTGTATGCCACGGCGTTGATGAGCGGCGCCACCGACAGTTCCGACCCGCGCGGCAATACCGCCTTCACGTCCAACACCCAGGACCGCATCAGCAGCAACAGCGTGCCGCTGATCGAACCGGCGCATGTGGTTGCACTGCCGAAGGGGCAATGCTTCGCGCTGATCGAGGGCGGCAACCTCTGGAAAATCCGCATGCCGCTGCCGGCGCCCGATCCCGACGAGGCCATGCCGAAGGATCTGCAGGAGCTGGCCGGCTACATGCGCCAGCACTACGTCGAGGCCGGCGACTGGTGGGAGAACCAGGGCATGCCGGGCCTGCAGGACAGCGCGTTGCCCGCCGACCTGCTGGAGGACTTCAAGCAGATGGCGGCCGTCGATGAAGAAGCCGGGGCATGAGCGATCCGGCCGTCGCGGCACAGCGCCAGCAGCAAGGACAGCAGGGGCTCATCGCCAGCCTGGTCACGCTGCCGTTCCGCCTCTTCGGCGTGCTGTGCGGATCACTGCTGCTGTGCATCGTGATCGAGTGCGTCGGCATGCACTTCTTCTGGCCCGAGCAGGGCTGGCGCCACGCCCAAGGCATACTTCACTACGAGCTAGACCAGCTCTCGGAGAACTTCACCCGCAGCGCGCTGGTGCAGGAGCCGGGACGCACCGCGCACCGGATGGTCGAACAGGGCTACCACTGGCTGTTCGTGAAGAGCGGCCTGCTGGATTGGATACGCGATGCCTCGGCGCAGGCCGGCGCCGGCAGCCAGCGCCCGACCAAGGATTTCCGTTACTACATCGGCCTGGTCTACGTAAACGTGGAGAGTTACCTGATCGCGGTGGCCTACACGGCACTGGTCTTCCTCGTGCGGTTGCTGGTGCTGTGCCTGACCTTGCCGCTGTTCCTGATGGCCGCCTTCGTCGGCTTGGTGGATGGCCTGGTGCGCCGGGATGTGCGCCGCTTCGGCGCGGGCCGGGAGTCGGGGTTCGTCTACCACCGGGCCAAGGCCAGCCTGTTGCCGTTGGCCGTGCTGCCCTGGGTGATCTACCTAGCATTGCCGGTGAGCGTGAACCCGCTGCTGATCCTGCTGCCCAGCGCCGCACTGCTCGGCGTGGCGATGTGCATTGCGGCGGCGACGTTCAAAAAGTATCTATAGCGCATGTCTTGTATCAGATGAGGGCTGTCTTGGGTTAGTATTCTCCAGTTTATAGACCAGTTTTCGCTCTGATGGGTACTTCATGAAGATTCATTTTAGTACGAAAAAAGTACAGAAAATGGGACGAATTGCCCTCACTGAAGCGTTGCTACGCAATGCCGGCATCCAGGAGGGCGATTCAGTGGATCTGTACTTCGACGCCACCACTAAGGCCATCATCGTCGAGCGCACTCCATCGGCAGCAGCCGCTGAGGCTTCTATCAGCGCGAAACGCACCAAGAACAAGACCAAAACACCATGACAGTCACCGATCGCTTTTCCGGGCATGAGTCCTTCGTCTGCAGATACGGCTGGTTGCCCAAGGCCTATCAGGCGGTCTCTGTGGATCCCGGCCTGCTGAAGGATGAAGAGCGGGCTATGCACACGCTGGGCATCGGCCGCAACATGCTGAAGTCGCTGCAGTTCTGGTGCGAGGCCACGGGCGTTCTCGTGCCCGCGGCGGGTCATGGTCACCAGCCTGGGCCTATCGGGCGCAAGCTGCTCGACCCCGAGTACGGGTGGGATCAGCATCTGGAGTCGCTTGAGTCGCTGTGGCTGCTGCATTGGCGTCTGTGTACTGGCGCGGCACTGGCGGCTTGGTCGGAGGTATTCGGCGAGGGGCGGCTTGTGCGCTTCGACCGCCAGCGGCTGGTTGCGGCACTAGCCCAACGCGCCGAAGGCTCGGCCAGACCGCTCGCTTCGAGCACACTGGAGCAGCATGCCGCCATCTTTCTCCAAAGTTACTACCAGGCCGAGCGCAGCGGCGACGATACCTCCTGGTGCCCGCTGCAGGACCTCGCGTTGCTGCGCGCCGCCAAGGAAGAAGACGGTCGTATCGTCTTCAACACTGATCTGCGTGCGCCGATTGGTCTAAGCCTGCGCGTGTTTGCTATCGCGTTGGTGGAGTTCGTGACTTCGCCCGATCAAGGCTCCTCATCTGTGGATTTCCATCGTCTGCTCAAGGGAGTGAACAGCCCGGGGGTGGTCTTCCGACTGGATGAACATCAGTTGCGCGCTTTCGTGGAGAACGTGGCACAAGGAGCGTTGCGCGATGCCATGCGTTTCGTGGACACGTCGGACACGCAAAGCGTTGTGCTCCACCGCGACCGTATCGATCCGAGCTACCTGCTGGAGGCACATGAGGAGGCTCCCGTCCATGCTTAAACGAATCATCGATGGACTGGAGCTGAACGCGCACCACACCCGCTCGATCTCGCTGAGCCGCGATCTCCGCGACGAAGCGGCCATCTCCAGCTACCTGCCCACGCCCAATGCGGTCCAGGCGCTCAAGCAGATCGGCACGGCGCTTGCGGAGGGGCAGACCCAGCGCGCGTGGAAAGTGGTCGGCCCGTACGGAAGCGGCAAGTCCGCGCTGGGGGTCGTGCTTGCCCAATTGCTCGCCGGCCGTGACGCACATCCTGCGGCCTGGGAGATGTTGCGGGAAGCCTCCGCGTCTGTCGCAGACCTATTTGTAGGTTCCAGGCGTTTCGCGCTCGCGATCGTGGGCGCACGGCTGTCGATCGGATTAGCGCTGGAAGCGGAAGTCCATCGCGCTCTGGAAGGCTGGCACCAAGGCAAAGGGGTCAATGCCCTGAAGCGTCACCTGAGTGAGCCAGGCCTCTACAAGGGGCGCCCCATCAACGCGGTTGCCGGGGAACTGATGCGCGATTTCGCGTCCGTCGCTCGCGCGCAGGGATTCTCTGGCACGTTGCTCCTGGTCGATGAGATGGGCAAGTTCGTCGAACATGCCGCGATGCACCCAGAAGCAGGGGACCTGATCGCACTTCAGCAACTGGCTGAGGAAGCATGCAGGCAAGCGGACGATTCTCTCGCGATAGTGGTGCTTCAGCATCAGCACTTCGCGAGTTACGCGGCGGGCATTGGTCGCGCCCTAGGGGAAGAGTGGCACAAGGTCGCGTCGCGCTTCGAGGAGATACCCTTCGACGAACCCGTCGAGCGCTACGTGCATTTCGCGGCCCATGCTCTGGGCGCCAAGCCGGCGCTGCACCGCAATCCCAAACTCGTGGATGCCGCACGTGCTCTATTCGGCACGGCGCTGGAGCAATCCATCCTTCGGGCACCAACCTCCGCTGACCGTCGTCTGTTCCAGCATCCCGAGAAGCTCTACCCCCTCCATCCGCTGACGTTGGCTTCGCTGGCCATCGTCTCCAAACGTTACGGCCAGAGCGAACGCTCATTCCATGCCTTCCTCAACAGCAGTGAGCCGGCGGGGCTTCGGGACTTCGCGCAGGTCACGCCCGTAGAGGGATACCCCTGGTATCGCTTGGCTCAGATGTTCGACTATCTGGCCTCGGGCCATGAGTTACGGTTTCGAGACCTCGCTGCGGAGCGCCGTTGGGCGTTTGCGCTCATCAGCATTGGACAGCAGGCGAAGGACGCGGACGGCCTGGTGGCACTCAAGACCATAGCCGTGTTGGAGTTGGTGCAGGCGCCCCTCACGCTACGTATCACTCCGGAGTTGGTCGCGTTCGCGCTCGGCGGACTCGAAGTATCCGAGACACGGGCGCTACTTGACCGCCTCGTGGACCAGGGCCTGCTGATCCGCCGGCACAACCGCTCCGAATACGGATTCGCCGTATCGGACGCCGTCAACATCGAAGCACTCTACGAGCACGCGGCACAGGCCAGCGACGACGAGCTCACCGTACGTGGCGCTTCACGCGCGCTGGGGAATCGGTTGGTCGTAGCCAACAAGCACTACGACCGTCGGGGAACGATCCGCACCCTGGCCATCGACGTCGGGACCGTCGCCGCTTGGCCTCATGCGGGCGCCAGCAGCAGTGGTGCTGACGGGCAAGCTGACGGCTGGCTTCGCCTGATCCTAGTAATGGCGGGCTCGCGAGAGGAACAACAGGCACTGGACCGCGTGCGCCGCGTGGACGATCCGCTCAGCTTGCACTGCTGCCTGTCGTTGTCCGCCCAGGGGCGGATGGCGCTCGCGGAACTTGCGATCTGGCTGGCGGTACGGCGCGAGGTGACCGCCAAGCGACTGGATCCCTGGACCAGTCAGTATGTCGACAGCCGGCTCCACCAGGCCAAGGAGGATGTCGATGCACTCGTGTTCTCCGCATTGACTCCAAGTCCGGGGAATCCTGGGCCGGTGTACTGGCATCAGGGTGAGGCTGTGCCGGAAAGTGAGTCGATGAACGTCGGTCAGGTGGCGTCCTGGATGTTCGAGAAGGTATTTCACTGCGCGCCGCGCATTGTCAACGAACTGATCAACAAGGACCGTCCCGCCTCTGCCATCGTGCTCGCACGCCAGCGTTTGCTAGACGCTCTACTGTCTGGCCCCGGCAAAGCCCCCCTATTTGGCGACAAGGAGTACCCTCCCGAGAGGCTGATCCACGCCACGCTGCTACGGGACACGGGCATTTGGCAGGCCGACGGCAGCGACTGGCGGCTCGTCGAGCCCAAGCCGGGGGCTCGCGTCGACATCTGCGCACTCTGGACAGAGATTTCACTCATCCTGGCGCGTGAGGAAGCTCCCACGTTCGAACAAGTGCTACAGGCACTTGCCGCTCCACCGTTGGGAGTACGTAATGGTCCGGCCAGCGTATGGGTCACGCTCTACTTGATGATCCATCGAAGTCGTTGCGCCGTTTTCGAGCGCGGCACAATGGTGCTGGAACTCACGAGCGAACATCTGCAGCGGATGCATCGGAATCCGCAAATGTTCACGTTGCGCGAACTCCCGCAGGCGCAGGGTGGCCGCGATTTGCTGCGTGACTACGGTGCCGTGCTCGCCTCGCTGGGGATCACGCCGAGTGGTGAAACGACCTATCTGGAGCTAGCCCGCGCGCTGTACCGCTGGTTCGCACGGCTGTCGGATTTCACGCAGCAGACTGGGCGAGTCAGCAAGGATGCCGCGCTGGTCCGCTCGGTCCTGTGCAAAGCGCAGGACCCGATCCAGTTGCTGACTTCGACGCTGCCAAAGGCTCATGCCCAGAGCAAGGGCGCGCGCCCCTTCCAGGAATGGCTGTCTACGACATTGACCGAACTGGGTATGAGTCAACGCAAGCTGCAGGAAGCTGTCGTCGCCGAGTTGGGGCAGGCGTTCGAGATTGCCAGCCCGTTGGGCAAGATTCGCAGCCAACTGCAGGCCGAATGCTCAGGGGCTGCCACCGGATTGGCGGACACCCGCCTCAAGAGCTTCATCTTGCGCTGCACTGACCTGACGCTGACTGACGAGAAGTGGCTCGATTCCGTGGCTAGCCTGCTCGTTCAGCGGCCGCTCGACTCATGGATAGACGAGACCATCGATCGTTTTACTCAGGCCGCGACGGATATTTCCGGCCACTATCGGCGATGGCTACGCTTGGTGATGCAGCGTAAGGGCGCCCCGCGCGCTGCGGAGCGATTCGTGAGCCTGACGCTTACCGGCGCCAGTGGGCAGGAGTCTGGGCTGCTGGTCACCACGACGGAGCAGTCCACCCGGCTTGCGCGCCGCGTGTTGGATCTGCTCGCACAGGAATCCAGTGCTGACCCCCAGACCGCCGCTGCGGCTTTGGCGCAGGCGCTGCAGGGCCTGCATGTGTTGCAAATACCGACGGATTCCACCGAGGAAAAGAATCATGACAATCGAGAGGCGGGTTAGGCACATCCTCAGCCTGTCCGGTGGGAAGGACAGTGCGGCGTTGGCCATCTATCTGCGCGACCGTGTGCCGGATATGGAGTACATCTTCAGCGACACGCGCAAGGAGTTGCCCGAAACCTACGAGTATCTGCAACGCATCTCGAACTACCTCGGCAAGGAAGTGACGCATCTCAATGCGGACGTCGGGTTCGACCACTGGTACGAGATGTACGGCGGCATGATCCCGTCCAATCACCGGCGATGGTGCACGCGGGCCTTGAAGCTTAAGCCTTTCGAACAACACTGCGGCAACGACGAGGTGGTGAACTACGTGGGGCTGCGTGCCGACGAGGATCGCAGCGGCTACATCAGCCACAAGCCCAACATCAGGGCAGTCTACCCGTTCCGCGAAGACGGGCTGGTGCTGCGCGACATCGAAGAAATCCTGAGGACTTCCGGCGTCGGCATGCCGCCATACACACGCTGGGGCCGTACCCGCTCGGGATGTTACTTCTGCTTCTATCAGCAGAAGATTGAGTGGGTCCGCCTCAAGGAAACGCACCCGGACCTTTACGACAAGGCCAAGGCATACGAAAAGCCGTACGAGAAGACCGGCAACTTCTTCACGTGGAGCCAGGGGGAAAGCCTGGCGGAGCTAGAGCGGCCCGAGCGCATGGAGGACATCAAGCGCGAGCACGTGATCCGCATCGAACGCAAGGCGCAACGCCGTGAGAACGTGAGGCTGATGGAAGTTTTCGCCCAGGCGGATTCCGCCGAGGAGCCGGAAGACGATGATGAACAAGGCTGCTTGGTGTGCCAGCTCTGAGACGTCCGATCCGAAGCGTCCCATCGGGCCGCGAGAACCCGTTGACCTGAGGAATCCAGATTGGCATTTAAGTTTGCAGCGCGCGCACTGCTGGAGCTGGGCAAGGAACTCATCAGCTCCGATGAGGTAGCGATCAACGAACTGGTGAAGAACGCCGTAGACGCCGGCTCGCCCAGCGTGCAATTGGTGTTGCAAGTCCTGCTGACGCACCGCGTCTACGAAGATGCTCTGCATCGCCTGAGTAAGAAGGCTGCGCCGCAAGTAGTGCTGGATCGGCTGGAAACGCAGTTCATTGCCGGCGTCAGCGAGGAACTGAAGACCGCCTTTCTGGCGCCGCTTCGCCCGTTGACAGATGATCCGGACGCGTTCATTCGGGCGCTCCAGGAAGGCTACCAAGCATTCAACTGGATTGAGGTACGCGACCAGGGCCACGGCATGAGCGCAGTGGAACTGGATGAGGTATACCTCACGGTGGGCACGCGCTCGCGGCGCAAGGACAACCAGAAGGGCGCAAGCTATCTGGGAGACAAGGGAGTGGGTCGTCTTTCCGCGATGCGACTGGGCAACCACCTGCAAATCTCCACCACGCGTAGCGGCGAGCGCCGCTGGAACATTCTCGATATCGATTGGCTACAGTTCGGCCATGACGTCGAAACCGACGTGGGTAACATTCCTGTGGCCCCGCAGCCTGGCGCGGTCAAGTCTGAGCGCAGCGAACACGGTACGACAGTACGCATCTCCGCGCTGCTTGGGGACTGGAGCGAAACCCGGTTGGACGAACTGCTGGCGGGTCCCATCGCGCGAATGATCGACCCGTTCGAACGTACGAAGGTCGCCGCAGAAGCCGCGGCCACGCGCAAGACAGTTCATGATCTGCTGCGCGTGGAGTACAACAGGCGTCTCAAGATCATCCCCCGCATTCCCGCTCCGTTGCTTAAGGCGGCGCATGCCACCTGCCACGTCGCCCTGCGGTTCGAAGGCGAAGACCGAATCCCGCAGCTGGAGGGCATGATCGAATATCGGCTGCGCAATTCAAAGCGCGCGGTGCACCAGGTGGGAACAGAGATCTACTCGCTCACCCAGCAGGAAGCGTCCGTCCGCGGAAAGAGGGGACACGCGGCAACCACGGCGACGCCGATTCGGCCTGAGGTCCTCAAGTCGCTGGGGCCGTTCAGCATCGATGTGTACTGGTTCAACCGACTGATCGTCCAAGCGATTCCCTCACTCACCCAGGGCACGCTCGAGACGCGGGAGCAGATCCGACGCTGGTCGGGTGGTCCCATGTTGTACAGGCGCGGCTTTCGCGTGCTGCCTTATGGCGACCCAGATGATGACTGGCTCGAACTCGACAAGAACGCGTTCGGCAAGTCCGGATTCAAGCTCAACCGCCAGCAGGTGATCGGGCGCGTAATCATCAACGCGGGTCACACAGCGCTGAGCGAGCAGACCAACCGCGAAGGCCTGGTGGAATCGCCGGAAGCGGCGGCGCTCAAGGCGATCTTGATGTGGGTGCTGCACACCGAGATGCGGGACCTAATTAATCAGGCGGACAAGAACGAGAAGCTCAGCCGCGACGAAGCGAAGGCGTCCGCGCAGGATTTCCGACAAACGGAGGCTAAGGTGCTGAATACCTTGGCCGAGCTGCGCGGCAACGTTCCCGCCACTAGCAGGCTCTATCTTGATCGCCTAGAAAAACGGGTGACCGAGCTTTCCAACCAGTGCTCGGATATCGTGACGGGCGTCGAGAAGGAAACAAAGCGAATCGCCGACGACCGCGAGCAGTTCGTGCATCTGGCAGGCATAGGGCTGATGACCGAATTCATCTTCCACGAACTTGACCGCTCGGTAGACTTCGCTGTCAAAGAGCTGCACGAGGTGCGCAAGGCCCTCCCGACCAACGCTGTGCTGAAGTCGCTGGAAGAGCAGCTGGCTACCTTGCACAAGCGCGTATCGGCTTTTGATACGCTGTCGGGCGAGAAGCGCCAAGTCAAGGTGCGCTTCGACGTCGGCGAGGTGGTAGCCATGGTCATGCAGGGGCACGCCAACGCCTTCAAGCGCCATGGCATCGAATACAGCGTCCGCCAAGACAAGCCACTGATGGTGCGCGCCGTTAAGGGCATGCTGATCCAAATCCTGGAGAACCTCATCGCGAACAGTGAGTATTGGCTCAAGCAGCAAATTCAGTTCGAGCCCGACTTCACGCCTCGCATCCATGTCGAGTTAAATGCGCAAGCCTGCACGCTCAGCGTGACGGACAACGGTCCGGGGGTGGCTCCGAACCGCGCTGAAGTCATCTTTCATCCGTTCGTTTCGTCCAAACCGGCGAACCGCGGGCGCGGCTTGGGCCTATACATATCGCGGGAGCTGGCGGCCTACCACAACTGGACCATCCAGATGGACGCCAACGCGCCGGTGATCCGCCAGGACCGGCTCAACACTTTTTTCCTCGACCTCAGCGACGAACCCCAATGATGGAAACAGCACGCATACTGGAGGCAATCAAGGCTAGCAGCATCACTCGCATCGCTTTCGTGGACGACGCTTTTGATCCCCCGGAGATTCCCGAGAAGGACTGGGGGGAGTTGCTACAGTATCTGAACGCACCGGATGCGGAACTGATTCGCACCGAAGCGAACATCGATGCAGAAGATTGGCTGGGCGCTATCGAAGGCTTGCAAAGCAGTGTACGCGAGCCCGTCGATGAACTGCTGGCCAAACTATACGCGGCCTACGTGCGGAAATTCGATACGAAGTTTGACCCGATGGGACGGTTTGCTGAGCTTAAGGGGACCAATCTTGCTTATGTCCGCCCTCTGCTTGCCTTGGTGCGCCAAGTCAATCCAAGAGTCACGATTCAAACCTACGGATCTCAGCCGGAAGCGGTGGATGCCCAGGACGGGCCGCACGTCGTATTCGTGGACCTATTTCTGCATACTTCCGTGAGTCCAGACGAAGCCCCCGATCCCGCGAAAGCGCAGTTTGCGGTCCAGAAATCGCTTGAGCGCATCGAGCCGCTGCTCAAGCTTTCTCCCTCCGTCATCCTCATGTCGTCGCATCCCGATGCACCTCACGTGCAGGAGTACCGCAAGAGCATGGAGGGCCAGGGCCGGGTCTACGCCAGCCGCTTCGGCTTCGTCAACAAGAAGAAAATTGTGCAGGACAATGCCACGGACCCGATTTTGGTGGCCCCAGAGGCGAGCGACGTCCTGTTGGATCTATTCCAGACCTATAACTTCGGGCGCAGCCTGCACGAAACGCTGAATAGTTGGCTCAAAGCGGCTCATTCCGCCATCGACACGCTGAAGGGAGAAATCGACGATCTGGAACTCGCAGACCTTGCCTATCTGGTCCGGTTTCGGTTGTCCGAGGAGGGACAGAGCCTACCCGACTATCTTGAATGGCTGTTGGGGGATTGTCTGATTGATGCGGTTGGACGGAAACTGGACGAGAGCCTTCCAAAGACCCAGATCGACAAGCAGGCCAAGGATATTGACGGCGCCTTCGACGGCCCTACCCGCAAGGTGGCCGAGCTCCATCACCGGGTGCGCATCGAGAACAAGCGAGCCCGACCGCGCGAACATTTCCGGTTAGGCGACCTGTACTTACGTACGCCCGAGAAGGCGGCACCGCACTTGCTCGCCATCATGAACCCCGACTGCGATCTCGTGAAGCGGCCCGACAAGGAAAAGCCCGCGGCGCATGCCGTGCTCACGTTGCGTGGCAAGCTGGAGACGTTTAACGCGCCTAGTACGTCAGTGGGAGATTTCATCGTAATCGACGATACGCCCCGGAACATCAAGTGGGACTATCGCGCGGTGGAGACCCTGCCTTTCAGCGGCGTCATGTCCCAACCTGGGCATTCGGAAGGGGAGTTCCGCTATCTCGGAGCGCTGCGCCCGATGTATGCGCAGGAGATCCAGGCCAAGCTGCTCAACCAATTAGGCCGCGTCGGCGTGCCCGTGCCCCCGGCCCTAGCTTTTGCCAGCACTGTCACCCTCCGATACGCAGCGAAGGGAGGCAGGCTCTCGGTCATCGATTTCCCGGATGACGACACGCCATGCTACTTCGTTCCTGCGCGGCAGTCGGACCAGGAAGGCATGCTGGTCTTTCGGCGGCAGTTCATCCGAAAGCTGGTCAGCAGGCTGGAACAGATCGACACTGCAACCCTCTCCCCTGCCGCGGCGGGGCGCCTTAAGAGCCTGTTGTCTGAGGAGGGACGAGCGACGCTGCGCAAGCTTACGTCCGAAGGCATCGAGTTGGAGAAAGACATCGGTCATGGCTTACTTCTCACCAAGAGGCAAGCCAAGCTGGGAGAGCAAAGTCCTCATTGGGGATGCATTGTCGTCGCAATGAAACCCGAACCTCCCACGCAAGTAGAAGACCAGGATACGGTGGACATTGCATCAGGCGAGCCAATCCAAGTACCTGATGCCGCCAAGTCGGCGGATGAGGCGGTTCTGTCTGGCGACAATTAGTTTTTCCGCCGGCAAATCTAATTGACGCTGGACAGCGTCCCACCTGAAGCTGTGTGCCAGCGGGTCATTTGTCGTTCAAGCCTAGCCGACACCGGGCCACGAAATGCTGTTCGAGGCCCATACACGAGCTACTGCGGCCTTGGGAGGCGTTGGCCGTCGCGGCATCTACGACAACATGAAGACCGCGGTCAACAAGATCCGGAAGGACAAATTCCTTATGAGCATAAACTCGCAAGCTCACCGGCCGGTTGGCAAATGAGGCCGCGCTGTAGCGGGTACACTCGGAATGCTAATATCCTACTATTGACTCGGCGCTAGCCACCGATTCAGGGGGGGCGATTTCGGTGCTTGTAGAGTTCAAGTTGGAGTGCAAGCATCTCCGAGAATTTACATTAATGCCGATTGGAAAATGGATAATGACGATTGACGCCGATAAATGGATCAGCTTCGTCAGGCAATATGGCCCTCTCGCGCGCAACGCGAACATGTACGACGAGGAGATTCGACGCTGGTCGAAGAAGCTCAACGTCAAACCCATCGCCTTCGAACATCCGCTCAGCCGCGACGTACTTGCCTCCTTCACTGACCGCAAAGACGGCCACGGCGGCGTTGTCATACTCACCGGCACAGCCGGCGACGGCAAAAGCCACCTCTGCTACCAAGTATGGGAGGCGTTGGGAGGCTCACCCGACGCCTGGGCCAGCAATGCGTCCTATTTCAAGCTGCCTGTGACTATCAATGGCCACACCTACACACTCCATCTCATTCGCGACCTGACACCGTTCTGCAAGAACGATCCGGACGGCTCAAAAGCCCAGCTTCTGCAGGAACTTAGCTCCGCACTATTCGAGCCCTCGTCCAACCTATTCCTCCTCGCCGCCAATGACGGGCCGCTCGTCGAAAACTGGCGCAAGCTCGGCAGCCATGGCGCCTCACAGCGCGCCTTGGCGCTGTTCGAAGCCCGGCTCATGAATGACGAAGATCCAGAGCCGACTGACCGCCTGCATTTCTTCAATCTCAGCGCCGTGTCCAGTGCGACCGTACTGGCACTCTGTCTCGACTCACTCCTAGGCCACGAGGGCTGGCAGAGTTGCTATGCCGCCGCGCAACCGAACGGATTCTTCGGCCCCAGATGTCCGATCCGGAACAATTTTGAGCTTTTGCGCGACCCGCTCGTGCGTTCCCGCCTTGTGGCGCTGTTCCAACTTTTGGACTTCAACGAGCTCCACACGCCGATCCGGCGCGTTCTTCTACTGCTTGCAAACGCTATCCTTGGCCATCCCGCAGCCAAGGACGGTCTCATGTCTGCATCTGACGTGGCCAAGATCATCGCCGATGGAGAAACCCACAAGGCGAGCCTCTTCGCCAATCTCTTCGGCGCCAATCTGAAGGGCGCAAAACGCGATGCGCAGGAAATCTTCGACTATCTCAGTCGGTTTGGCATCGGTTTTGAGACCACGAACCGGATCGACAACATCCTGATTTTCGGTTCGGAAGACGAGAACGTTAGCCAATATTTCCATGATCTGGTCGAGGCTGACGGCTTCTACGGTGCAACCGAACGATATCGCGGTGAGCAACGCAGCTATATCGAGATGCCAGAGACGCAAAACGGTGACCGGCACGCCTTCCTAGACATGCTCGTTGACCAAAGGCGCAGGCTTTTTTTCAAGATTCCAGACACCGATGCCGACGAACTGAAACTTTGGCGTTTAACCGTTTTCAATAGCGCCGGCGAATATCTACACGATGTCGCGCAACCGTTAAAAGACGGCCGGCGTGTTTCGCGTCAAACTGTCAGCAAGCTCGTAAATGGGCTCAACCGCATCTTTACTGGACTCCTCACCACGACAAAGAGCGAGCTGCTGTTGGCGACCAGTCTGTCGCATTCCGGCGCCAAGATTAGCCAACTGCTCGAAGACAAAGTCGCCATCAACTCCCAAGGGCGTGTGGAGCGAGTCGAAATAGCCCTGTGCCGCGAATTTCCGCATCTCATCGTGACGCTGCCCAACGGGCAAACGAGATCGCTGGCGCTCAACCTCACTCGCTACGAATTCCTCATGCGGGTGAGCGAAGGCGCGCTGCCAGGCAATTTCTCTCGCGAATGCTACGAGGATCTGCTGGCGTTCAAGAGCGCCCTTCTCTCTGCTGCGGCGATCGGCCGCCATACCCTGGACGACGACGATGGTCTGATATTCCGGCTTCTCGCCCTGGATACCACCGGCAACGCCATCGACCAAGTCGTAGAGCTATCAAATGACTGAAATCGTCCAGCTTCCTTCGCCGCCAGCGAGCTATCATGATGACAATGACCTGTGGCTCGACGAACAGATTTGGGGCCATCGACTGTGGGAACAGGATCCATGGATCCTATTCCTCGAATTTCTCTCGGTTGCAGAAGCTTCTCATGCAACCGGACAACTATTCGCAGCCGACGCGACGCAATTTCCATTCAGCTTCCGGCCAGCGCAACGGCCCTATCTGCGCAATCTCTTGTTCAACAACGAGAAGCTGCTGGAGTTCGCCGATCTCTATCCCGACAACGAAACCGCATGGGCCAAATGGCTCGAGTGGATGCAGAGCAACGCCAAAGTGGTCGCCTACCGCGACTTTTCTTACCTCAAGAACAGATTCCAGAGCTTCGAACAGCTCGTCAAAGTCATCGAAATGCTGCGCTCTGCGACGATCGAAAGCAGCATAAATAAGAGATGGAGCTCGCGCTTCGTATTCCCGTTCGGGCGCCATGCGATTTATGAAGACCTAAACACTGAGGGTAACCGCGAATACATCAATTTCACGCGCAACGGCGATCTGCTTTACCAGATGCTCGCGCGATCAAGCGCTGCGCCCGAGCTCGCGCGGCATTTTGCACATCTGTTCGAGCGGCGTGATCCCTGCGATCGCCTAACCGAATTCCTCCAGCCGGAAATCGTAGAGGAGCGGCATACGCGAAGCGGCAGCTACCTGCCTTACGCCAAGCATCCCGCCTTTGAGGTGCTGGCCCAGGATTGGCTGGCCGTTCTCGAGCTCCAGCTCCCAAGATTCGACGCCTATCCCTACCTGACGATCTTGGGAGCATTGCATATGAGCCTTTATCAGCTGCAGGTCGCCGCCCACGTCTGTGACAAGCCCAAGCCCCACTTCATTTGCGAAGTTGTCGCGCCGAGGAAGACGCTGGTCCGCGAGCTTTCCACAGGCAATTACATCGCGAACAATCAACTATCGCTTTCGGCTGTCGATACCTATGTGCGGAACATCGGCAAGTCGCCGGAATGGATCGCGGCGGCGGCAGAGCAGTCGGGATTTGCGGCATGCCGTGAAATCATGCGAGAAAAAGTACGCTGGCCCGACGAAGACTATTCCGGCCCAGTCGACCCTGACGCGCTCCTCGAAAATCTGCGACACACAGCGCAGCGGCGCCATCGCCAGCATACGGCCAACATCCACAACAGCCTCGGACGAGGCGCAGGGCTGGTTTCGCGTCGCGGCACCAATCGGCTGCGCTACGCACCAACCGACGAACTCCTCAAGGCCCTAATCCTCGCCAACGTTCCGGTGCGCATGGACTACGGCCAATTCCTTGGCCGCCTCTACGACCGCTACGGCCTCGTCTTTGGGGAGCAGGAGGGCCAGCTCGCCATCACCACGGAAGACTTCGACAAGCGTGCGTTTCAAGCCAATGCGTCGCGGCTTGAAAATCGCCTCAAGACCATCGGCATGCTGCGGCGGCTCTCCGACGCCTGCGCCTATGTCGAAAATCCCTTGCGGAGATCCGCAGCATGAACATCTCCTCGCTCGTCGGCGCAGTCACCGCCTCCTATCTCCGCGAAGAACTCCACACCGACACGGGCGCGGTGCAGTCGACTGCACGCTACGTGCTCAATCTCAGCGCCGAACAGGTCGCGGCCGTCGCACGCGCCGTACTCGCGGATCCGTTCCTTAACGGCCGCATCGACATCAAGCTGCCGATCTCGCTTGTGAGCGGCCAAGGCCTGCCCGAAGAGACTCTGACGACCGAAAGCGCCACCTTCTATCGAAACGCCGATTGTCCGAAGGCCGCCTATCTACTCGCCGAACACGAACATGGGGAAGACGCCTCGATCCGTGAAATTGCGAAACTTGGCCCTCCGGAGCTACTCGAGCGCATCGACCTTTGGGTTCGCGAGGCCTCAAAAGGCCTGCCTATTGCCCAGGAACAGCAAAAATGGTGGGAAAAGGCCCTGACCGGGCTCCGCGATCTTCGAATCGTCTCGATCGACCGCTTTGCGGCCTACATCTTGCGAACCCGCCGGGAAAACGAGGAGGCCGGTCGCCCAATCATCGACGCCCTGGGCGCCGCGATGCCGGCGCTGCGTCTTCCCAATGACCCTGCGTGCTTCGGAAGCCTCAAAGAGCGCCAGCGCGGCCATGCATCAGCATGGAAGCAACAATTCAACAACGCTCACAAGCGGCGATCCGGACCGCTCCTCAAGCAGACCTCAAGCCAGCTTCTACTCAGCGAAGAAGACCTGCGCAACGCTTTCGAAAAGGTTGCGCACCAGATCCCAAATGCCTGCCATCCCGCGATCGAAGCCTTTATCGGAGCGCCCAGCGGCTGGAACGCCCTGGCCGAAGCTTTAGCAGAACAAGACTGGGAGCAAATTAAGCCGATCTTCGATGGCCTGCAGCGCGAGAAATTCAACCTTGGTAAGGACACACTTGAGTTCTTCAGTGAGCTCGAAGAAGACAAGCTTGAGGATGATGAGCGGGAATACCTCAAGCTCTTGTCCAAGCGGTCGGAAAAAATCGATGAAGATACAGAGTTTTATGAAGCCCATCGCAGCGAAATCAAAGACGACAAGAAACTGAAGTCAGCTTGGGATCGCTTCGTATATGGCCGCCCCATCGAAGCGACTGACTTCATCGGCGGCATTTGCGCGGTCATGGAGCCGCTTTACAACCGCATGCCGACGGGCGATCAGCGCAAGCTGAAAATCAAATGCGAATCCGCGACTAAGAGAGACCTGCGATCTCTAAACTATGAAGCCGGTCTCTATTTCGCGCACCGCTACGCCGGCCTGCGTCGTCTGTTTGGCGGAATGATCGACTGGGATGTCGGCGAACTTTTCGAATTCGACAAGCTTGTCTCCGACTGGAAAAAGGGCGACAAGGCCAAGAACAAGCTCAACACGTCCACCGCTAAACCGGCCCTGCAACTCAAATTCCTCGTCGAATTGGAGACAACGACCGACGGTGACAGCATCCAAAAGCATTCCACGCAACTAATCTGGCGCTATAACCCCTCTTGCGTCTCGAGCCAACTGGTCGACGACTGGGGACGGTTGACCCAAAATCCCTTCACAGCCTGCCGCACGCAGCGCGAATTCACTGCCGACAAAACGATCGATTTGGCTAACGTAAAGACGTTCATGCCGGCGTTCGATCGCGATCGTGGCTCATTCGTGCCGACACCCAAACCTGACCGGAATCTCGAAGCGCTTTGGCGCAAAAATCTCAACGAGTGCGTTGATCAAGCCTATCTCTCAGCCCAGGATGCCAAGACGTTAGGTGAGGCCTTTACAACCTTTGAAAGCGCCTACAAGATCGCAATCGTCGACTTCTCGACGAAAGGAGGCGGCACCGACTCCGTCCTCAATCAAACGACAGCGTACGCCGCGCTGCTCGAAACCGTCCTTACACTCGCCAAGGGCGATCGCAATCGCGACAAGCTGCTCAAACCACTGCTCATGATTGGCGTCGCGCCGATCGACGGCGGCAGGCCGGCGGCCGTCGTCGCGCCTTGGCATCCGATGCGTCTGGCGGCTATATGGCGAAAGTCCAAGCTCGCCGTCGATCTTGTTAGACAGGTTCTCGGCAGCATCGAGGCAGAGGGCGATCCCAAGCTGTTTTTCCGCGATCTAGCTCATGATTTCGAACACGCGCTCTATCCTGAGATCGTGCCGATCTGGACGAATGACGGTCCACAATTTCTTACGGTAAGCGACGTGGTTGCTGACTACAGCCTACATGAGCCCCCCATCGCCGACCAAAAAGGCGAAAACGACACCAATGAAAGCCCAGCTGAAGGCGGCTCGTGCGTACATGACCTCGTCAAACGCTATCTCGCCTTGCAACCGCACGAGCGGTCCAACATGTCGGTCGTACTGTTCAATTGCGACTCTGCGCGGCTGCCTCAGACGGTCGTGGCCAAGATCGGCGGCATGCAGGACGACGAGAACGACGTTCGATGCCAAGTTCTGCTGCGCCATATCGAAAGTCAGAAGCTTCGTAACATCTATTGCTCGATCTTGAGCTCCGAAGCCACGGCAGACGCCTATAGCGCGAGTGAAGCCTCTCAAGACTTCATGGCCCGCCTGCGGATATCAGTGATTGCTGACCAGGCACCGCCGCCCAACCCCAAAGACGGCCATCCTTACGACATCGTCTTTTCGCAAGATGTCATATCGCGTCACGCGCAGCTTGAATGGCATCTCGAACAGGGCGACCCAGCTGACATCCGTACGCTGTTGCCGTCACGCTGGTCGCGCCGCCGTCCGGCCGCCCGAGACGATCTTAAATCAGCGGTCTTCCTATGCTGCCCGGTACAAAGCATGGAGGGCTGGGCCTATATCTCCGCCGTCGCGAGCATATTCAAAGGCGACCGCGATGAATCGACAACCAAACGCCTTTTGCCCGTCCGCCAGCTCGATTTCGCCGACGGCCGGACCAAACGCATCTTCGAAGAGACCCACGATCTGGGCAATTGGGTCGTCAATTTCGACGAGCTTCTCGACCGGCGTCAGCTGATGAACCACCAGGTCCGGGTCATACGCTACAAGCAGATCTCGACCCAGGGGCGCAACCTGATCATCTCTTCGCGCGCGCCAATGACCCTTTTGCGCTCGATGATTATGAGCCGCCTCAAGGCGCTGCAACTGCCACTGACCGACGCCGAGGTGCGGACACTGGCCGATCGCCTGATCGACGACGCTAATGATGTGTCGGGTGACATTGTGCTGCGTGCGGCCACATGCGGCCAAAGCGCCAGCGAACTGATGGGCATCGTGCTGAGCCGCCGCATGTTACGCGACGACTTGGGTGCCGATCAGCTGATCGGCTGGTACTTTCTTGATGACTACGCGTCCTGGCTTGGCCAGCGCGAGCAACAGATCGCCGATCTGCTTGCGATCTGCCCCCAAGTAGTCGAAGACGGCACACTGCGGATCACACTCGCCGTCAGCGAAGCGAAATACGTAGAAATCGAGAGCCTAGCCGCCAAGCGCAAAGAATCGCAAAAACAGCTGCGCGATACGCTCGAACGCCTAGAAGATGCCATATTCGGCGATCCGGAGCGGCTCGACCGTCAATCCTGGCTGGCTCGGCTGGCTGACCTCATGCTTGATGGCATCCGCATCCCGGCCGCCCGCGGTATCGATCTTGGCGAATGGCGCCGCGCCATGCGCGAAGGCCGCTGCGAGGTCCACCTCAAAGGCCTCTCGCACGTCTTCGTCCCAACCTCGTCCGACGCCGACGATCTCACGATCGCGACCGAGGTCGCAGACGCTCGCTACGCCTATCAGGAAATCATCGGCCGCAAGGCGCTCAAGCAACTCTTGATGGCCTACTGGCACAACCAAAGCACCGCCGACGTCCGGCGCAGCATGGGCTTCTACCATATGGACTTTGAGCCAACCTGGCGTGCTCCGGGCTCCGGCGTTGCGTTTCTCCGCAGCGCTTATCGCGCCCCTGCTCGCAGACCGGCGTCCCGGCCTGCACACCCAGTTCCTGAAGCGCCGCCGGACATACCCGCAGAAGTGCCGACGATACCTAGCATGGAAAGCCTGTCCCCTATCCCAGCCACGGGCGATAGCGCGCCATTGCCTGTCGCTTCTTCGCCAGCACAGGCGCAAGCTCATTGGGCCTATTCGGAGATCGCCGATCTAATCAAGTTGGCGAGTCACTTGGCGCCCGTCGCGCCTGAGGAAGAGGAATGGCTCAAGCAGACAGCCTTTTCGACGCGCAGCGCCCTGCAGCAGTTACAGCTTCAGGCTAAATTAATCGAGTCTGCGCTTACGCCCAATTCTGCGCTACTGCGGTTCGCCGGCAACGCCAACCTCACTGTCGAGCAGGTCTTAAAGAAGCGGTCCGAGCTTTTGACGACCTATGGACTGAATGTCATCTCGGTCCGCCCAGAACCCGGTGCCGTCATCGTCGCAGTGGAGCGACCCAAACGCCAGATCATTGATATCCGCTCCCTCTGGTCCGATTGGTCGCCGGCCTCGAACGGTTGGGGTAATCAAGAGCTCATGATCGCAGTGCAAGAAAACTCGGGTGCCCCCCTGTTCCTCTCACCTGGTAAAGACCATGCGCCACACACGCTGATCGCGGGCAGCACCGGCAGCGGCAAGTCCGTGCTGATGCAGAACATCATCATGGGGATCGCCGCGACCAACGCACCGGAACAAGCGAAGATCGTCCTGATCGACCCCAAACAAGGCGTTGACTATTTCGCCTTCGACAGGCTGCCGCATATCGACGGCGGCGTCATCGATGATCAGATTTTGGCAACTCAGCGGCTCGAAGAACTCGTGGCCGAAATGGACCTCCGCTACGCTCGCTTCAAGGAAACGCGCGTCTCCAATCTGGCCGCCTACAATGCCAAGGTCGCAGCAAACGACCGTCTGCCTGTCATCTGGCTCATCCACGACGAATTCGCCGAATGGATGCTGACGGAAGACTATAAGGACGCCGTGTCGGCTATCGTTCAGCGGCTCGGTGTGAAGGCTCGAGCCGCGGGCATCTATCTAATTTTCGCCGCCCAGCGGCCCGATGCCAACGTTATGCCGATGCAGCTGCGCTCGAACTTGGGCAATCGCCTGATTCTCCGTGTCGACTCGGAAGGAACCTCCGAAATCGCTCTTGGCGAAAAAGGCGCGGAACGTCTGCTGGGCAAAGGCCACCTGTTAGCGAAACTCGAAGGTGAGAGGGGGGTGATCTACGCCCAAGTTCCATTTGTCGACATTGAATTCGTCGAAACGCTCATCAAGAAAATGCTTAAAGAGCGCGCGGCCGCCTAGCTAGGCTGATCCGTCCCATCAGCTTCGAGCGCGACCTCGCACTCGGAGTCGCCCTGATGCAGCCGCATCAGGGCCAGCTATAGGTAGTCGAACATCTCGGTGCTACCGCGGGCCCCCGCCTTCCTGTGGAACACGCACTGGCACCCTTATGTCAGTCGGTGACAACATGGTCATGCGGTGTTCCACATTGATTACGGCACAAAGCGAAAACGTGCCACAGCATCTAGCCATTCGCTTCACGAGGGAATGGCTAGATGGGACAAACCTGCCGACGCACATCCGTATGGCCACGCTTGATGGCAGCGTTGTCATTGGCATTGACCGTGTCGTTTTCACAGCATCCTGCCCATGCTTCCGGCGACGCGTCAGAGCGTGAGCAGCTCGCCACACTCGTACGCCAACTTGACCTGACCGACCGCCTGGCCGAGCACGCCGCCGGCACTGCGCCGCAGGAACGTGCCCGCTACCACTTCGACTACAGCCGGCTGCGTGCCGACCTCAAGCGCATCCGCGCCGGCGTGCAGGACTATCTCGTCCCGCAGCGCGCCCAGCCGCGCGATCCCGTTCCCCTGACCGGCGACTACGTGCGCCGTGATGAACGGCAGGAGTCATCGCCATGACGCCCACTGCCGCCCAGGTCAGCGCCTTCCAGGCCCACGGCGGTTTCACACCCGCGGCCGCCTCCACCGTCGTCCTCGGCTTCATCTTCGCCGTGCTGCTGCTGTGGGGCGTGTGGGCGATGCGCACCGCCTATGTCGGCTGGGCCGAGCGTCACCTCACCCAAGGCCAGTTCCTCGGCGTCATCGTGCGATTCGTCGCGATGTATCTGGTACTGGGCTTCTTCCTCCTGTCCTGACCACCACGAAAGGGTGTATCGCCATGAACGCTTTGTCTATTCCGCAACCCATGTTCCGCCGCATCACCGGTGCCGTCCTGCCGCTGACGGTTGCGGCCCTCCCCCTGTCCGCGCTCGCGGCCGGCCTGCCCACCATGGAAGACCCGTCGCGCGGCGCAGGCAGCGGCATCATGCAGACGCTGCAGAACTACGGCTACGACATCGTGCTGCTCGTCGCGCTGCTCGTGGTCGCTTCGATGTTCGTCGGCGTCTGCTACCACGCCTACACGCGCTACTCGGAGATCCACACCGGCCGCGCCACGTGGGGCCAGTTCGGCCTGACCGTGGCAGTGGGGGCCATCCTGCTGGTCGTCGGCATCTGGCTGCTGACCAAGGCCACCGGCGTGCTGTAAGGGCCGGGACCGATGGCCGGCCTCCCGGTGAGTCCGCGCGACGGGCTCGTGACTTTCTTGCCACACTGCCTGAACCGACACCCGGTGGTCGTGCGTGGGCTGACAGCGGACGAATTGTGGATCTGTTCCGGCCTGTCAGCTGTGGTCGGGTTCTCGGCTGGCGTGCCGTTGGCCTGGCTGACTCACAGTATTGCCATGGTGCCGACGCTGATCGTCGCCGGGGTCGGGATTGGCGTCTTCGTGGGGGGCGAATTCCTGCGCCGACAAAAGCGCGGCCGCCCCGACACTTGGCTCTACCGCCAGCTCCAGTGGCGGCTCGCACTGCGTTACCCCGCACTGGCGGCTTACGCAGGGGGACGCCAGTTGATCACCCGCTCGGGTTGGTGGAGCACCCGGCGCCAGCGTCCCGCCAGAGCCGTCCGAGTGGGGGATGGTCCAGTGAGCGCGCCGGGCCGTTCCCAAGCGCGAGTCCCGGAGCACGCAGTGCGGAGGGTTGTCCATTGAGCCGATTCAAGAACGAGGTCACCCACCTGCAGGCGCATGTGAAGACGCTGCGTCTCGGTGCCGCCGCGCTGTTCGTGGTGGCGCTGCTGCTCGGTTTCGGCTGGTGGAGCGCGCCCAAGAGCCTGACCATCCACGTACCTCCGGACCTGCGTTCCGGCAGCACCCGCAAATGGTGGGACGTGCCGCCGGAAAGCGTCTACGCCTTCACGTTCTACATCTGGCAGCAGGCACAGCGCTGGCCGACGAATGGGGAGGAGGACTACCCACGCAACCTGCACGCGCTGTCCGCCTACCTCACACTGAGTTGTCGGGCCTTCCTGCAACAGGACTACGAGTTCCGGCGCAGCAACGGCGAGCTGCGCCAACGTGTGCGCGGCATCTACGAGATTCCGGGGCGGGGCTACGGCGACGATCCCACGTCGCGCGTACAGGCCGTGTCGGCAAGCAACTGGGTCGTCACGCTGGACGTGAGCGCCGACGAGTACCTGGGCTCCGAGCAGGTCAAGCGCGCACTGGTGCGCTACGCGCTGAAAGTCGTGCGCATGGACGTCGACCCCGAGCGCAACCCCTTCGGCCTGGCATTGGACTGCTACGCGAGCGCACCGCAGCGCATCGAGCGGCCATCGGCCCCATCGCCCGCCAGCCAACCCGCCAATGCTGGACCTCATTTGCAGGGGGAAGCCCCATGAAGCGCCTTGTCCTGCCGGCCCTGGTCGGCCTCATGCTCAGCATGGGTCTCATCTCTGCCAGCCAAGCTGTGGAGATCCTGCGCTGGGAGCGTCTGCCGCTGGCCGTGCCCCTCGTGGTCGGCCAGGAGCGCGTGGTCTTCATCGACCGCAACGTGCGCATCGGTGTGCCGGAAAGCATCGGCGAGCACCTGCGCGTGCAGAGTGCGGGCGGCGCGATCTACCTGCGTGCGAGCGAGCCGATCCCGCCGACGCGGCTGCAACTACAGGACGTGGAATCCGGCGCGCTGATCCTGCTCGACATCGCGGCCGAGCCGGCAAAGGCGGGCCAGGCCCCGCTGGAGCCGGTGCGCATCGTCGAGGGTGACGAGCCAGCCGGCCGGCGTCGCGACCAGGCCGGTGACTCGGCCAACGCGGATGAAGAACCCGGACCCGGTACGCCCACGTCGACAGCCCGGCGCGCAACCCCTGTGTCCGTGGTTCTGACGCGCTATGCGGCGCAGAACCTGTACGTGCCGCTGCGCACTGTCGAACCCGTCGCCGGCATCGTTCGCGTCAGCCTGCGCCGCAACCTCGCACTGAACACCCTGTTGCCCACGCTGCCCGTGCGCACACGGGCGCTGGCCGCGTGGCGGCTGGAAGACCAATGGGTGACGGCGGTACGGCTCACCAACACCTCCGCGCGCTGGCTGGACCTCGACCCGCGCGCGCTCCAGGGCGATTTCGTCGCGGCGACCTTTCAGCATCCGACCCTCGGGCCGGCGGGTCGGTCGGCCGACACCACCGTGGTCTACCTCATCACCCGGGGCCACGGCCTGGCCGAGTCGCTGTTGCCGGTAGTTGCCCCCATCGATGCGATGGCGAACCTGCCGCCGGCAGCGGCCGCCGGCCAGGCCGAAGATAGCCGGGAAAAAGAGGCGCGCGATGAAGAGTAATCCGCTGCTCAAGTGGCTGCTGATCCCGATGGCGCTGCTGCTGGTTTTCGTCGGCATCAAGCTCTTCTCCGGTGATCGAGGCGCCAAGTCCGCGCCGCCGGGCGCTGCCAGCCAGCTCACGCCCGAAGAGATGAAGGCCCTGGGCATCGAGGGCGACACGCCGCGCGATACCGTCGCCACCCTGGTGGCCCAGGTCAAGCAGTTGCGCAACGAACTGCAGACGGCCCTCACCGACAACAAGAACCAGAAGGCCGAGAACGAGCGCATGCGCGCCCGCGAGAGCGCAATCGATCAGCGTATCCAGACCGCGCTGGACGGCGAACGCAGCCGCCTGCAGCAGGATCGCGAGCAGGTGGCGAGCGACCGCCAGCAGACCCAGGGCCTGTTGCAGGACCTGCAGCGACGCCTCGATGGCCTCTCCAGCAAGGGCGCTCAGGGTGGACAAGTCGATCTGCCCGTCGGACTGGGCCTGGAAGATGGCGACGGCAAGAGCTTCGGCTCCGGCCGTGGGAGCAACAGCACGCGCTGGATGGAGCCGGACGACGCGAAGCTCCAGGCCAAGAATGGCAGCGCCGGCAGCGGACCGAGCTTTCCGACGAGTTTCGGGGCGGCGCAGAAAACGCTGTCGAACGCGGCGGATACTGTCGCCGGGGCAGGGAGCGACGCCGTGGGCGCCTCCATCAAGCCGGCCTACACAGTGCCGTCGAACTCGACGTTGATGGGCTCCATCGCCATGACCGCGTTGATCGGCCGCGTGCCGATCGACGGCACGGTCAACGACCCGTATCCCTTCAAGGTGCTGATTGGTCCGGACAACCTCACCGCCAACGGCATCGACATCCCCGACGTGGCCGGCGCCGTGATCAGCGGCACCGCCTCGGGCGACTGGACGCTTTCCTGCGTGCGCGGCCAGATCCGCAGCGTCACCTTCGTCTTCCAGGACGGCACCATTCGCACCGTGCCGGCGGACGGCAGTCGCGGTCAGGGCGGCAGTGGCGGCCAATCCAACGGCAACGGCACGACCCAAGGCGGCCTGGGCTGGATTAGCGACCCCTACGGCATCCCGTGCGTCTCTGGCGAGCGGCGCAGCAACGCTCAGCAATATCTTGGCTCGCAGGCACTGATCACCGCTGCGGGGGCGGGCGCAGCCTCGCTCATCAAGTCCGACAACGGCAGCGTGGCGGTGGTCGCCAACAGCAATGGTTCCCTCGGGACAGTCGGCATCTCGGGCAACGAGGCCATGGGTCGCATCCTGGCCAGCGGCGTGCGTGACATGGCCGACTGGGTCAACAAGCTCTACGGGCAGGCCTTCGCCGCCATCTACGTGCAGCCCGGCGCGAAGGTCGCCGTCCACCTGGAACAGCCGCTTACCATCGACTACGACGCCAAGGGGCGCCGTGTCAATCACCGCCTCGGAGAAACCCATGCGTCGGATCTGGATTGAAACGGCCGCGACCCTGCTCGCGGTCATGGCGCTGGGTGGCTGTGCCACCAGCAAGGACGAGTTGATGCCGCACGGCCCGCAAACCATGCTCGACATCTGGAACCAGGAAACCGGCGGCGGTGCGGGCGGTGGCCCGCCCGCCCGGCAGCTGCTCGATATGCGCCAGAGCCTGCGCCGGTCGCTGACCGAGGCCGACGTGCAGCGCGCCCCCGCCGCCAACGCGGCCTACACCCGGACCGCCGCCAACGAGATCTACCGTCAGTTCCACCGGCTACCGAACCCGGACCTGATCATGTACGTCTTCCCGCACCTGGCCGGCAGCGACCCCGTGCCGGTGCCCGGCTACACGACCGTGTTCCCGCTGTACCAGCGCGTGCAGTACGCGATGCCAGGCGAGCGTCTGGAGGACTACTGATGGCCTGGACTTTGCCTTGGAGGCGCAAGGCGGCGATGCAAGGCAGCACCGAAGCACCAGCCGACGACGCCTGGACGCGGCATGTGTCGGCCCTGGCGGCGCAGGGCATTGCCGAGCCTGGCAGCGCCCTGGACAGCCACCAACGCAAGCCCGCCACCGAAGCGGATGCCCAGGCGCTCTACGACGTGGCGCCGTCCTTTGACGACCTGCTGCCTTGGGTGGAATACCTGCCGTCCTCCAGGAGCATGCTGCTGGAGGACGGCCAATCGGTCGCGGCTTTCTTCGAGCTGGCGCCGGTCGGCACCGAGGGCCGCGAGCTGGCTTGGCTGTGGCAGGCGCGCGATGCGCTGGAGAACGCGCTGCAGGATTCCTTCGACGAACTCGACGAGAACCCCTGGGTGGTCCAGCTCTACGCCCAGGACGAGGCGAACTGGGACGGCTATCTGCGCACGCTGGCCAGCTACGTGCGACCGCGCGCCCACGGCAGCGCCTTCAGCGAGTTCTACCTGCGCTTCTTCGCGCATCACCTGCGCGCCATTGCCAAGCCCGGCGGGCTGTTCGAGGACACGACGGTGACGCGCCTGCCGTGGCGCGGCCAGATCCGGCGCGTGCGCATGGTGGTTTATCGTCGCTCACCCGCGTCAGCATCATCTCGCCGGGGCCAGTCCCCCGAGCAGGCCCTGACGACCATCGGCGACCGGCTCGCGAGCGGGCTCGCGAACGCAGGCGTGAAGGCCCGCCGCATGGATGCCGCCGACATCCACGACTGGCTGTTACGGTGGTTCAACCCCCATCCGACGATGCTCGGTCCGACCGCCGAGGATCGGGATCGCTTCTACGCGCTTACCCGTTACCCCGAGGAGCAGGAAGCGGGCGAGATCGAGCTGGAAATAGAACTCGCAAGTGGCGACTTCGCACAGCGCCTGTTCTTCGGCCAGCCGCGCTCGGACGTGGACAGCGGCACCTGGCTCTTCGATGGCCTCCCGCATCGGGTGATCGTGATGGACCGGCTGCGCATGCCGCCCTCGACCGGCCACGTCACCGGCGAGACCCGCAAGGCTGGCGATGCGGTCAATGCGCTGTTCGACCAGATGCCGGAGGACACGGTGATGTGCCTGACCCTGGTCGCCACGCCTCAGGACGTGCTGGAAGCGCACCTGAACCATCTGAGCAAGAAGTCGGTAGGCGAGACACTCGCCTCGGAGCAGACCCGGCAGGACGTGCAGCAGGCGCGCAGCCTGATCGGCAGCGCGCACAAGCTCTATCGCGGCGCGCTGGCGTTCTACCTGCGCGGTCGCGATCTGCATCAGCTCGACACCCGCGGCCTGCAGCTCGTCAACGTCATGCTCAACGCTGGTCTGCAGCCGGTGCGCGAGGGAGACGAGGTGGCGCCGCTCAACAGCTACCTGCGCTGGCTGCCCTGTGTGTTCGACCCGGCCGCCGACAAGCGGCAGTGGTACACCCAGCTCATGTTCGCGCAGCATGCCGCGAACCTCGCGCCGGTCTGGGGTCGCAGCCAAGGAACGGGGCATCCCGGCATCACCTTCTTCAACCGCGGCGGCGGGCCGATCACCTTCGATCCCCTGAATCGGCTCGACCGGCAGATGAACGCGCACCTGTTCCTGTTCGGCCCCACCGGCTCGGGCAAGAGCGCAACCCTCAACAACATCCTGAACCAGGTGACGGCGATCTACCGGCCTCGGCTGTTCATCGTCGAGGCGGGCAACAGCTTCGGCCTGTTCGGCGACTTCGCGACCCGGCTGGGCCTCACGGTGCATCGTGTGAAGCTCGCACCCGGCGCAGGGGTCAGCCTAGCCCCGTTCGCCGACGCACACCGCCTGGTGGAAACGCCCAGCCAAGTGCAGACGCTGGATGCCGACGACCTGGACGAAGACCGCGACGAAACAGCGCAGGTCGCCGATGCGGACGAGCAGCGTGACGTGCTGGGCGAGCTGGAAATCACCGCGCGGCTGATGATCACCGGCGGCGAGGACAAGGAAGAGGCCCGCATGACGCGCGCCGACCGCAGCCTGATTCGCCAGTGCATTCTCGATGCGGCCCGCCGCTGCGTGGCGAACGAACGCACTGTGCTCACGCGCGACGTGCGCGACGCGCTGCGTGAGCGCGCCCACGACACCACGCTACCCGAAGTGCGCCGCGCCCGGCTGCTGGAGATGGCCGACGCCATGGACATGTTCTGCCATGGCGTCGACGGCGAGATGTTCGACCGTCCCGGCAGCCCGTGGCCCGAGGCCGACATCACGATCGTCGATCTGGCGATCTTCGCGCGCGAGGGCTACAACGCCCAGCTCTCGATCGCCTACATCAGCCTCATCACCACGGTGAACAACATCGCAGAGCGCGACCAGTTCCTTGGTCGGCCAATCATCAACGTCACCGACGAGGGCCACATCATCACCAGGAATCCGCTGCTCGCGCCCTACGTGGTCAAGATCACCAAGATGTGGCGCAAGCTCGGCGCCTGGTACTGGCTGGCGACCCAGAACATCGACGACCTGCCCAAGGCGGCCGAGCCGATGCTCAACATGATCGAGTGGTGGATCTGCCTCTCGATGCCGCCGGACGAGGTGGAGAAGATCGCGCGCTTCCGGGAGTTGAACCCGGCGCAGAAGGCGCTGATGCTCTCCGCGCGCAAGGAGGCCGGCAAGTTCAGTGAGGGCGTGATCCTGTCCAAGTCGATGGAGGTGCTGTTCCGCGCGGTGCCCCCCAGCCTGTACCTGGCGCTGGCCCAGACCGAGCCGGAAGAGAAGGCCGAGCGCTTCCAGTTGATGCGGCAGTACGGCATCGGCGAGCTGGATGCGGCCTTCAGGGTGGCCGAGAAGATCGACCGTGCCCGGGGCATCGAGTCGCTGCCGCTCGATGCGCTGGCCTGACGGGGAGACCATGATGCCCTTGCCCGGACTCGCTCGATCCAGATCCTTCCTCTTCGCGCTGCTGGCGACGACAGTGCTGATGAGCGTGGCGATCTGGCTGGTGCTGCGCCCGACGGTCACTGCTCCGGCCGCGGTTCAGCCCCGGCCCCATGTCGAAACGATGCCAACGGCGTCTTCCCCGTCGGCGGTTTTCGGGCCGCCCTGGCGCTACGGCCGTCCTGAAGCGCGCTTCACCGTGGTCGAGTACGCCGACCTGGAATGCCCGTTCTGCCGGACCTACTTCCCGGTACTCAAGCGCTGGATCGACGAACACCCCGAGGTGGACTGGCAGTGGCACCACCTGCCGCTGGCGATGCACGAACCGGCGGCCTCGGCCGGAGCGCGCCTGATTGAGTGCGTCGGCGAAGCCGGCGGCCACGCCGCGTTCTGGCAAGCCGTGAAATGGGTCTATGCCCACACGCGCGGCGATGGGCAGGGTTTGCCCGAAGGGCTGCGTTATCCCGACCTCACGCCTGCCGCACAGCAGTGTCTCGACAGCGATCGGCCCGATGCTTTCATCCGCACCCAGGCCGCAGAGGCCGCGAAGAACGGCGTCACCGCCACGCCAGCCCTGCGGCTTCGCGACCGCGACACCGGCAAGGCCCTCTTGCTGCACGGTCCCGTGGAAGGCGATGCCTTGCTTTCGGCACTCGATCTGCTTGCCGCAGGCGACATGGCGACCGTCGAGCCGTCCCGATCCCCAGACATGCCCGCCGCGTCCGTCGGCGACATGCCCAGGTAGCCCTCGATCTTCAAGGCTACGGTGCGGCTCGACCGCGCTGATCGAAAACCCGTTCGCATCGCATCCCTCGCCGCGAACGCCCACCGCACCCGCGGTGGCGGATGCCCACTCGTCGCCTGCCTCATCCCGTCGTCCCCTGGAGGGTTTGCCCTCCCGGGGCAGGCGCCCTCCGATCTCATCCATTGGAGGTTCGCCATGTCTTGCGTCATCGCCGATTCCAGACCGGAATCGCTCACCCTGATCGCAGCCCAGCACGAAGACTGGATCATCCAGCAGGCCATCACCCTGCTCGAGAACCGCGTCTTCAAGGCCGGTCCAGCGGTGTCCAGTCCCGCCGCCGTGCGCGACTACCTTCGCATGAAGCTGGTCGTGGAACCCAACGAAGTCTTCGCCGTCGTGTTCCTCGACAGCCAGCACCAGGTGCTCGCCTACGAGCCGCTGTTCAAGGGCACGGTCGACCAGACCTCGGTGTATCCGCGGGTGGTCGTTCAGCGCGCCTTGGCCCTCAACGCATCGGCGCTCATCCTGGCGCACCAGCACCCGTCCGGTGTGACCGAGCCCTCGGCCGCTGATTGCGCGCTCACGGACCGACTGAAAGCAGCCTTGGCGCTGGTCGACATCAGGGTGGTGGACCACTTCGTCATCGGCAAGGGCACACCGTACTCGTTCGCTGAGTCGGGCCTGCTATAGCAGCACCTGCCCGGGTGCGTTTGCTCCATCCCCGCGGGAGCTTCGGCTCCCGTTTCTTTGGTGCGCCCAGCATGGGCGCACTCTTGCGGGTGCAAGTCCCGCCGTAAGTTGATCACAGCGAACGAAGTGAAGCGCAACTGCATGAGGGCGACCGAGTGTGGGAAGGAAGCGTGGATCGAAGCTGCGAGCCGATGGACAAGAATCGGATAAAAGGCGCTGCCGAGCAGGGCGAGCGGGCCGAAAACCGCGAAGCTCTCGTGATCAAGGCGAAGTGGCGTAGATCCGGCGGTTGTGCAGCGAAGGAGTGCGTTCTTACCTGGGGAGATCTCGCCTTGTGGCTGAAAGGCCGACGGTGACAAGCCGGAGCGAGAAGTCAGCAGAGGCCGTAGTAGCTGCCGGTACGGGGCGAAGGGCCGAACGAGTAGGAGGGCCGAAGGCCATGTCGCTCGGAAGTGCAGTGCATCAGAAGCCCGGGCAACCGGGGCGCAACGCGGGAGGGCGAGGTGAAGCCAGACCCGAAGCGATGCGTGATGAAGCACGTCCGGCGCGGCATGAAACCGAAGGCTCAGGGCGAGACGACCTGCTCGCGCAGGCGCTCGCGAGAGAGAACATGGTGCTGGCGTGGAAACGCGTCAAAGCCAATCGCGGCAGTGCCGGGGTGGATGGACGGACGATTGCCGAGACGGCGGCGTACCTGAAGACGCACTGGCCCCGGATTCGGGAAGCGTTACTGGACGGCAGTTACCGGCCTCAAGCCGTGCGGCGCGTCCAGATCCCGAAGCCCGGTGGCGGGGTGCGCGAGTTGGGGATACCGACGGTGACGGATCGGCTGATCCAGCAAGCCCTGCTGCAGGTCCTGCAGCCGAAGATTGATCCAACGTTCTCCGAACACAGCTACGGCTTCCGGCCATACCGCCGAGCGCATGACGCGGTGCTGATGGCACAGCGCTATGTGCAGGACGGCTACCGGATGGTGGTCGATGTGGACCTGGAGAAATTTTTCGACCGGGTCAATCACGACATCCTGATGGATCGGCTATCGAGGCGAGTCTCGGACCGCGCCGTGCTGCGGCTGATTCGTCGCTACCTCGTGGCCGGCATCATGGATGGCGGGGTGGTTACGCAGCGGTATGAGGGCACGCCGCAAGGCGGTCCGCTGTCGCCGTTGCTGGCCAACGTGCTGCTCGACGAGGTGGATCGGGAACTGGAAAAGCGTGGCCATCGGTTCGTGCGCTATGCCGACGACTGCAACGTGTATGTGCGCAGTCGCCGCGCGGGCGAGCGGGTGCTTGATGGACTACGTCGGCTCTACGACCGGCTCCACTTGAAGGTCAACGAAGCCAAGACGGCGGTCGCGCAGGCGACCGGTCGCAAGTTTCTGGGCTACGAGCTGTGGCGCAGTGCGGGTGATCGAATCAAATGCGCCGTCGCAAGAAAGGCTCTGGAAACCTTCAAGCAACGCATCCGAGAAATGACGCGACGCTCGGGCGGGCGCAGCCTGCCGGAGGTCGCCGAACGACTGCGGACTTACATGCCGGGCTGGAAGACATACTTCCAGCTTGCGCAGACGCCCAAGGTGTTCCGCGAACTCGACGAGTGGTTACGTCATCGGCTGCGTGCGCTGCAGCTCAAGCACTGGCGTCGGGGGACAACGATGTATCGGGAGTTGTTGGCGCTGGGCGCCTCGAAGACGGACGCTCAGCGGATCGCCGCAAACAGTCGCCGATGGTGGCATAACAGCCGCCTCGCGCTGAATCGTGTGATGCCGATTGCCTACTTCGACCGGCTCGGCGTACCCCGGCTCTCATGACCTCAACTGCTCGAACCGCCCGGTGCGGACCCGCATGCCGGGTGGTGTGGGAGGGGAACGGTCAGGTACTCTGACCGCCCCTATCCCGATCCTTCGGTTCAAGGAGCGGCGGCATCTCAATAAACGGAGCGCGCGCAGTGCGCTTTGTTTGTCGCAGCGATGTCCTCGTCGGCGTTTGACTACGGCCCTGATCAACGCCTGGGGCGACCAACATGCCGGCCTTCCTCCTCGAACCCCCGCCGGGTTGGCCGGCCCTCAGCATCGCCGCCGCTCTGCTGGCCACACTGTCCTCGTTCAGCACGGCCGCGTTCGCCGCCGACGTGCTCGTCGTCACTGACAGCCACCATCCGGTTCAGTCCATGGCCGATGCGCGGGTCGTCGAACTGGATCTGCCCGCCCGGATCGAGGCCGAGCTGTCCGCAGGCCTGCCCGCCAATCCCGGCCAAGCCGCAGCCATCGTCCAGCAGCGACTGCGCGAGGGCGACAAAACGCTGCAACGCCGGATCGGAGGTGCCTACCAAGATGTCGCCGATGCCTGGGGCCTGGGCATCGCCAAGATTCCCGCGGTGGTGGTCGATCGACGCTACGTCGTCTACGGCGAGCCCGACGTAGCGCGCGCCATTGCCCGCATCAAAGCCCATCGGAGTGCGCTGCCATGAACCGCCTGCTGACCGCGCCGGCCCGGCGCCTACGGGCGGCCCTGGCTTCTGTGCTGCTGGCCGGGGCGGCATCGGCGTTCGCCTTGAACACCGCCACCATCACCTCGTCCGTCCTGTCGGTCGACTGCCTGGAGTACCGCGTCGTCGGCATCTGCTACTGGCTGTACTGCACCTGGACGGGCTGCTCGGTGCGCACCTCGGTGAAGGTGCGCCACTACGTCCCGGATGCGGTGGTATCCAGCTACTCGAACACCGGCGAGAACCCATGGACGGAAGTGCGCGCGATGAGCACGCCGAATGCGACCGCTCAGGCCGGCGGCGACGGCACCACCAACCACGACAACGAGAACAATCTGGCGAAGTTCAAGAACGCGGACGTGATCGGCCATCCGGGCGGCTACGTCTTCAGCCAGTTCGCCAGCCGCACGGGCTATGCCTGCGAAGGCGCGGGCACGGCCTTCATGCCCTACCTGCTGAGCACGCTCGACACGCTGGCCTGGCGCTACAACATCCCTGAACTGGCCTACCCAGAGGCCTTGATCCCCGGCATGCGCGAAATCGGCAGCCGCTCTGGCGCCAACCTGTGGGGCAACGTCTATCCGCGCGGCGGTTTCCTGCATCAGGCCGACGACTACATGAGCGGCGCCGTGGTGGCACAACGTGCGGGCGACGTCGTGACGCGGCGCAATCAGCCCCACGTCTACCAGCCGCTGCTCGCCAACTCGCGAGATGGCTACTGGCCGGCCGGGGCGCTTAAGGAAAGCGATGGCTCCACCGGCAAGTGGCAGGAGCTGACACCGACCCTCTCGAACACCTGCGCGGTGTTCCCGCACGGCGACACGCGCGTGCAGGCCCAACAGGGCGACTACGCCTGGGCACTGTGGCGGCCCTATGCCTGCTGCGAACGCAAGGGGCAGGTCTTCCTCGGCAGCGTCGATTTCGAGTGAGGTGTTTCCGATGAAAGCGTCCATTTCCCTTTTCATCCGCCGTGCCCGGCCCCACACCCTGGCCATCGCGCTCGCGTGCGCCGTGACGGCGGCGGCCGATGTCGCCTGGGCTCAGACCCGCATCGACCGCAGCGGCGTCAACGTGAGCGGCAGCGTCATCGGCGACGACGTGCTCTACAGCATCGGCGGCGGCCGGGCCGTGTCCATGGGCGGCGCTGGGAACATGCAGAGCATCGGGGTCGGGATCGGCTGGAACAGCAACCTGATCTGCGGCGACATGAGCATTACGACCACGCTGCAGAACCAGCTCAACGGCATCACCAACGGCTTCCAGGCGATCATGAGCTCGGTGATCCAGAGCGCCACCAGCGCCGTGGCGTCGCTGCCGGCGCTGATCATCCAGCGCGCCGACCCCGGCCTCTACAACCTGCTCACCAACGGCGTCCTGCAGGCCCGCCTGGACTTCGATCGCTCGAAGATGAGTTGTCGTGCCATCGCCAATCGGATGGCGGACATGGCCGGCGGCCAGGCCGGCTGGGACCAGCTCGCCGAGGGCATGGCGCTGCGGGATGCGGTCAGCAGTAACGACGCCGTGTCGGCCATCGAGCAGGCCGAGTCGAACAAGGGCAACAACGGCGTGCCCTGGGTCGGCGGCGGTAACGCGGGCGGCGCGGGCCAGAGTTCGATCAAGGTGGTGGGCGATGTGACGCGCGCGGGCTACAACCTGCTCAACGGACGCAGCGTCACGGACTCCTCGTCGATCCCACGCGCTTCCTGCGGCAACCGGCTGACCTGCCAGACCTGGTCCTCGCCTGCTGTGGCTGCGACTTGGGCGACCCGCGTGCTGGGCGAGCGTGAGCAACGCACCTGCGAAAGTTGCACCAAGACCCAGACCACGCCCGGTGTCGGCCTCACGCCGGTGATCCAGGAGGAGTACGAGACCAAACTGCAGGCGCTGCAGGAACTGGTGACGGGCGCGAAGCCGACGACGGTGGCGAACCTCGAAGCGGCCGGCAGCAATTCGCTGCCGATCACCCGCGGCGTGATCGAGGCTTTGCGCGACGAGCCTGACCAGGATCTGCTGGGTAAGCGCCTGGCCTCGGAGGCAGCGCTGTCCAGCGTGCTGGAAAAGGCTCTGCTGTTGCAGCGCACGCTGCTCACCGGCAAGAAGGAACCGAACGTCGCGGCCAACGAACTGGCCGTCAAGGCGGTCGACCAGGAAAACAGTGCGCTGGAGCAGGAGATCAACAACCTCAAGACCGAACTGGAACTGCGTCGCACGCTGGCGGGCAATTCCGCGATGGCGATCGTCCAGCGCCACGGCGCCCGTGCCGGTGGCTCGCGCGGTATCTTCGAGGGCGACACCACGCGCGACCGGCTCAAGGAGGTTCAGAAGCCCCGGAGTACCCCATGACCTGGCCGACTTGGCTGCGGCCGTCGTGGTTGTTCAACCGCCGCGTGGGCATCGCGCTGCTGTGGGCGCTGCTGATCTTCGGCGTTGCGGTGACCGTGAACGTCGCGGGCATCCATGTCGTCGGCAGCATCGACGGCTGGGAGCATTGGCTGCACGCGCACTCGGCCCACTTCCTGGCCTGGCGCCTCGTTCTCTACGCGGCGACGGCCTATGGCTGGTGGTGGATGCGGCAACGCCTGCGGCAACGCGAGCCGACGGCCGAGACGCATCAACGCTTGCTGCGGGTCGAGATCGCGACCGTGGTCACCGTCGTGTTGCTCGAAGGCAGCCAATGGCTGCGCAACGGCTGAGGGGAGGATGATGTCATGACTCTCTACACGACGGACTACCTGGAGTATTACCTGACCTTGGTAGGCTGGGTGGTCAACAACGGCATCTGGAGCATCCTCGTGGCCAGCGGCGTGTTCGCGCTACCGTTCGTCGCCATCGTCGTCCAGGAATGGCTCCGGGCGCGGGCCGAAGGGGCGGACGAGGGCAACAAGGGCGTGCTGTCCTCGATGCGCATCGAGAACCGCGTGTGGGTGGCGATCATGGTCATCATGTTCGCCGGCATCCCATTCATTCCGGTGGATCTGAGCACGATCGAATTCGATACGAGCCGCTCCGCGCAGTGCCAAGTCAATGTGCCGCAGCCGGCGGACACGGGGTGGTCCAACGCCTACACCACGCTCAACAACCAGAACGCGCTGGTGCCCGTGTGGTGGTTCTTCATGCACGCCATCTCGAAGGCCGTCACCGGGGCCGCGGTGGCAGCGATCCCCTGCGGAACGGATCTGCGGCAGATGCGCATGGACGTGGATGCCACGCGTATCGATGACCCGGTGCTGGCGCAGGAAGTCGGCGATTTCGTGCACGACTGCTACGCCCCCTCGCGCGCCAAACTGTTCATGAACCGGCCGACGCTCTCCGACGAGCAGATGAACGACGTGACTTGGATCGGTTCGAGCTACTTCCTCGACACGACGGGCTTCTATGACACCTACCATTCGAGCACGCCGCGCACGGCCTGGCCCTATGACGCGACCCGCGACGCGGGGCTCGCCCAAGTGGACAGCGGTGGCGGCTATCCGACCTGCCAACAGTGGTGGTCTGACGGCAGCAGCGGGCTGCGTACGCGCCTGGTGTCCCAGGTCGATCCCGATCTGCTGTCGCGCATGGGCCGCTGGGCGGGATTCCTGTCGCAGAACGAGGTCAACGACTCGGTGATCCGCGCCGTCGTCTCGCCCCGGCAGCAGAAGATGAACCAGGGCGCTGTCTATACGGACTACGGCGGCCAGATCGAGAAGACGCTGCCCAACATCGTGACGCGCGGTGCCGGCGACCTCGGAATGGCCGCTGGATCGCTGGGTTTCTTCCCCGCCATGGACGTGGTGCGCCAGGCGCTGCCGATGGTGCTGTCGCTGCTCAAGATGGCGCTCGTCATCTGCATTCCGCTGGTGCTGCTGTTCGGAACCTACGAGCTGAAGGCCTTGGTCGCGGTGAGCTGCGTGGAGTTTGCGCTGTTCTTCGTGGACTTCTGGTTCCAGCTCGCGCGCTGGCTCGACAGCACGATCCTCGATGCGCTCTACGGCTGGGGATTCGGTGCGAATCGGCCGCACAGCAACTTCGATCCCTTGATCGGCCTGAACAATGCCTTCGGGGACATGCTGCTGAACTTTGTCATGGCAACGATGTTCATTGTGCTGCCAACGTTTTGGGTAGCCGCGTTGGGGTGGGTTGGGGTGCGGGCAGGTGGGGCACTTCAGGGCCTTTCAGACGCCACGCGACCGGCCGGCCAAGCCGGCGGAAAAGGATCCGGAACCGTGTCAAATAGACTTCGGTGAGCGAGTCTTTCCCGTGCTCAAAGCACTCAGTCTTTATCGTATCGTGGGTCTGGAGCGTCGTTGTATAGGATTGGGTCGTACCCCGGGTTATGCTTGTGCTCAGCCTGTTCCCCAATCGCCCATTCTTCTGTTTCGTCGCCCTCGGAGTCTCGTGCCATCCAGGCTGCAACCACAATAACCGCGAGCAACAACGCCAACCAGAACGCGGTGTAGGCCAGTACGCTAAGTACGACAAGTTGGAGGGCCAGCAATGCCGCACCGGCCATGCCAGGCACCCATCCCAGTGCCGCCAGCCGCCCGTGCGCCTTACGATCCAGGCGCACGAATCCCCGCCACGTCCGGCCCAGCATCCGGCCGACGCGCTCTGCGAAGGTGGTGTGTACGGCGGGCTTCATCGTGGATACTTTTCCAAACTTGGCTCAGGATCGCTCTACCGGACCAGGATCGGGCTCCACGCCGATGCGGTAGTCCGCAACGAAACGAGGCCAGCCTGCATGGCCAGGCAAGTCGATGTCCTCGATCAGCTTGACCTTCCGCTCGGCCCGCTCGAACAGGGCGATGCTGGTGGCGGGGTAGTTGTTGCGCGACGGATAGCGCACACCGTCGAACAATGGCACACCATCGCTCCCCTGCATCGCATGCACCAGACTGGACACCTGCTGCGTGTGCGTGTAGCCGCGACTGGCCAACTGCTCCAGGTTCAAGCCAAAGTAGCCGGCCATCACGCCTTCGGTCGTCAGGTCGACCAAATGCAGTTCTTCCCGCACGCCGACCGCGCGTACCAGATGGCTCTGGACTTCTGCCAGTGCGATCGAGCGCTTGGTGTCCTTGTCCCACAGGTGCTTGTGGAATACGGACTCCATCAATGCCGTGGGGAGGTCGCGGCCCAGGTAGAGCACGCCGTAGTCCCGGGCTGGCGCGTCGTAACGGTTGGTGCCGTCACGGCCGAAGTACAGCGGCTGGCCCCGGTAGCCCACGCGACTCACATGCTGGAGCAGTGTGCCCGTCTCGATTCGGAACGAGGTCAACCCGATACTCACGCCAACCCCACCTCAATGGATGCTCAGCACGTTGAGCACCGCCCTGGCCACCTCACTGACCGAATCGGCAGTCACGGCCTCCACCGGCGAGCGAGCGTCCAGACTCTCGAGCGGCTCGGACAGGGCGCGGTACAGCGTCCAGTTGTCGACCTCGACCGCCCCTTGCAGCACGGCCTGCGTCAACCGTTGCTTCACGGGATCGAGTTGCCAGTCGGGCAACTTCTGGCCGCGAGGCCCGACGTTCAGTGCCAGCAACCGGCGTGCATCGATGTCCTTGTAGATCTGCTGTCGCGACTTATTTGCCAGCCGGGCGAACTCGGGCAGCGGCAGATTGTGCGACTGATCGAAGGCTTCCAGCATCGCGGCGCGACCGCGCTGGATGTCGGTCTCGCCCGGCACCCAACGGGTGCTGGCGCGCAGCGCAGCCGCCTTGCGCGCCAAGGTCTGCTCCGTGGTTTCCACCAGTGGCATTTCGAGGGAAGGCGGAAGCGCCACCGCTTCCACACGTTCATGCACAAACGCCTGCAGTTCGGCTGCAAAGGCCCGGGCATCCCGGATTTCGACGCTGGCGGAGAAGCGGCGCACGACATCATCCACCGTGACGCGCGGCAGGTGATCGGCGATGAATTCGAGGGTCTTGGGCATGGTCATCCCCCGTAAACGGGACTGAGACAACAGCAATCTAGTCTCCCATGTCTCTCTTGTCAATTATGTCAACACCCTGCGCCACCCCATGTCATGCACACATCATCCAGGTGGCCAATGGGGTCACGTAGGGTAAGCCCATCCGGGAACGTGGTGGTCATCCAATCCGGTCTGGGTCTGCCACGCATTGACCCTGGAGTCATCAAGCCAAATGCCCTAAATCCCAAAGGATCGAAGGCTAAAAGGTCGCGAAGGGGGAAGGGAACGGGAGCAAGGGGAAAGGCCCTGCCCGAAAACGCCAAAAGGCTCCCCCGACCGGCCCACCATCCGGGGTTCGCCATGCTCTCGCTGTTCCAACGCAAAGGGGTACGCCCCGCCGTCAATGTGCAGCCCACGCCCGCCGAAGCTTCCAAAGGACTGATGCGGCCGGCGTCGGCCGCATCGCTGCTGGCAACGCCGCGTCGACAGAAGCTGCTGGCGCACATCTGGCAGCGCACCTCGCTGTCGCGCCGACAGTTCACCACGATCTACCTGGCACCACTGGAACGCTACGCCGAGCTGGTCCAGCATTTCCCGGCCTCCGAAAGCCACCATCATGCCTACACGGGCGGCATGCTGGACCACGGCCTGGAGATCGTCGCCTACGCGCTCAAGCTGCGGCAGTCGCACCTGCTGCCTGCCGGCGCCACACCGGAAGCGCAGGCCGCCCAAGCCGAGGCCTGGACCGCCGGCACCGCCTACGCGGCGCTGCTGCACGATATCGGCAAGATCGCCGTCGACTTGCATGTGGAGTACGACGACGGCACGGTCTGGCACCCCTGGCACGGACCGCTGCGGCGACCATACCGATTCCGCTACCGCAAGGGCCGCGAGTACCGGCTGCACAGCGCCGCCACCGGACTGCTCTATGCCCGCCTGCTCGATCGCGACATCTTCGACTGGCTGAGTGGCTACCCCGACCTCTGGGCCGCCTTGCTCTACGTCCTCGCCGGCCAGTACGAGCACGCCGGTACGCTCGGCGAGCTGGTGGTGCAGGCCGACCAGGCATCGGTGGCCCAGGAACTCGGCGGCGATCCCGGCAAAGCGCTGGCGGCGCCCCGGCACGCGCTGCAACGCAAGCTGCTGGACGGCCTGCGCTATCTGCTCAAGGAAGAATTCAAGCTGAACCAACCCCAGGCCTCGGATGGCTGGCTGACCCAGGACGCCCTCTGGCTGGTGAGCAAGACCGTCTCCGACAAATTGCGCGCGCACCTGCTGTCGCAGGGCATCGACGGCATTCCGTCGAGCAACACGGCCGTGTTCAACGTGCTGCAGGACCATGGCATTGCCTTGGCCACGCCGGACGGCAAGGCGATCTGGAAGGCCACCGTCACGAGCGACGCCGGCTGGTCGCACAGCTTCACCTTCCTGAAGCTGTCGCCCGCGGCGATCTGGGAACCCGCCGACCGACCGGCTTCCTTCGCAGGCCGTGTGTTGGTCGATCAGGAGGAACAGGGCGAGCCAATGCCGCAGACGTCCGTTGAGCCTGAAGCCCATCGCGTGGAACACACGGCAGCGGCTCCAGCGGTCATGTCGGCCGCCCCCATGACCGCGGACAACGACGTGGCGGCGCTGCTCGATCTGCTGGACGTCACGCCCACACCATCGACGCTACCGATCGCATCCGAGCCCGAGGTCGGCATAGATGTTGGCGTCGAGGCTGACCCCGTACCGATGTCGGCAACCGCGCTGTCGGCCACGGCGAGCAACACAGCGGCCCAGGAGCGCGCCGAACCTTCCGGCACCCACTTCATGGCCTGGCTGCGTCAGGGCATCCAGACGCGCCAACTCATCATCAATGATGCCAAGGCGCTGGTGCACACCGTCGATGGCTCGGCCTACCTGGTCAGCCCTGGTGTCTTTCAGCGCTATGCGCAGGAACACCTGCTGGTCGCCGCGCTGGCCAAGCCGGAAAAGCTGGAGGGATGGCAGTGGGTGCAGAAGCGTTTCGAGAAGCTGGGCCTGCACCGCAAGCAGGCCAGCGGGCTGAACATCTGGACCTGTGAAGTCACAGGGCCGCGCAAGTCACGGCGGCTGCACGGCTATCTGTTGACCGATCCCCAGACGCTGTTCCAGGAGGTGCCTCCGAACAATCCGCACCTGCGTCTCGCCGACGAAACCGCAAAGCGTGAAAATTCAGCCTTGGGGGGCAGGAACGACGACCAGGAATAGACCAGCCGCCGCAATACAGGTCGGCTTCAGTCCGAGGAATTGGGCGATGCCAGCTTGTCCTCGGTGAGTGCCATTAGATGGGCAGAACTGCATTTCAGCGCACGGGCGATCTTGAGGATCAGGGGGAGCGTGGGAACGTGTTCGCCACGCTCGATCTTGCCCATGTGCGAGCGCTCGATCCCGGCCAGATGGGCCAGCGACTCCTGGGAGATGGCTTGGTTCGTTCTTTCTTCTCGCACGGCCGCCCCAAACGCGATGGCGGGTTCCGCTTCGTAGGTGGTGGTACCGGTCGGCCGGCCTCGTTGAATCGATCGCTTTTGCATCGTCAAAAGCGTCGAATACAGCCACAATCTAAACCACGTTAAACTTAACTCAATCCAGCGGCGCCCCAGTCGCCGCGAATCCACTGCCTGGAGGGGGCTGGACGTGAAATCGAGCGATGCCTCCACCGAAATTCGACTGGCCGTCCTTGGCGAATGGGTGCCGCCCCAGCTTGCCGATGTGCTCGCACTGCAGCGCGCCGAAGAGCCGGAGATCCCAGCGGCTCTCGTCGGCTGCGCGGCCGATGACCAAGCCACACAGCAGCCAGGCGAAGGCTTCGACTTCGCCTTGTCCACGGCTGCTTGGCAGTGGCCGGGCTGGGTATGCGAGGCGCTGTGGCATGACACGCTGGCGGTCGCAGTGGCCAAACGCTCGCACTTGCTGGCTTACCACGAAGTGCCGTGCTGCGAAGCGCTCAAACAGCCCTTGATCTGCGCACAGTCAACTGCCGACGAGCCATGGCGCGCGGTGGTACAACGTCTATTCGAGGATGCGCTTCAGGATCGCGAGCAGACGGTCAGCACCTTCGAAATGGCGATGACGCTCGTCTCTGCCGGCTACGGCATCGCGATTGCACCGGCTGCGAGGCTGAGCGGCTACCTGCGCCGCGGCATCGCTGCGCGGCCCCTGGCGGGTGCACCGACCGTCGTGATGGCCTACCTGCTGCGTCCCCGTGTGTCGTTGACCGAGCCCCAAGCGAGGTTTGCGCGCCGCGCCCGATCCGTGTCCTGACGCCTTCGGCGCCACTCTTGCTAGGCATCTTTGCGCATTCCGACGAACGTGACCGCCTGCACCGATGAGCGTGACCGGTGGGGTCTGCGCGCGAAGCGTGGTGTTCAGATTCTAACCGCGTCGGTCACGATGACGCTCGATTCGAGGCATGATGCAGGCTTATCCACAGGCGACCGCCAGCGCGCCTCATACGCTGGCGGGCGGGCGCCTGTGGGTAAGGCGTGTCGCGCGCACGGCCTCATGCCTTTTCCTTTCTTCTCATCGACTCGCCCTTGAGGGCGAGCTTGTGCGCGGCGTGCACGACGCGATCGAGGATCGCATCGGCGAAGGTCGGATCGCCCAGGTAGGTGTGCCAGTGCTCGATCGGCAGCTGGCTGGTGATCACGGTCGAACGCGTGCCGACCCGGTCGTCGAGCAGCTCCAGCAGGTCGCTTCGCTCCTGAGCCGACGGCGCGGCCAGGCCCCAAT